>Ga0080006_1211421_pt1 | contig 30326 bp, 17 predicted proteins | sample RS3BMetagenome_FD_69209 | JGI IMG/M metagenome (GOLD analysis project Ga0080006, IMG submission 69209) | Ferric oxide microbial mat and aquatic microbial communities from Rainbow Spring, Yellowstone National Park, USA - RS3B (SPADES... ...
TTCTTTTCCTTGCGCCGTGATTTTTTTATGTCGCGTACCCATACGCTTTGGCCCGCCAGTCCAATCAATTGCGACTGATCCGCGTAGGGATCCTCCGGATGACATTGCCAGCGCACCGCCAGTGTGCTGTGCAACCAGAAGCCACGGGTGTAGTCCTCTCCCACCGGCCCCAAACCCACCGCCGCCTCACGCGTCGGAAAGCTCGCCGCCGTGGTGTCCTCAATCATCAAGTACACGCCCGGTGCCCGGCAGGTACTTTGGACTTGTTCAAAGCTCCCTGCACAAACCGATGTGTGCGTTACCGCGTCGCCGTCCAGCAATCGGTAGGCGGCTTTTATTTCCGCCCAATCAGGAAACACGCCGGTTATCGTACCGCCGGGTACCGCCGCAAACTGCTTCGCCAAACGCACCAGACGTTGCGTTCGACGCTTATCCCCCAACTGCGCCTTCCCGAAATGGGCCTTCGCCCATACCTGCCGATCCATCACCATTGTTTACCCATCCTTGGTAAAAATTACTATTATCGGCTATTCCTTCTAAAAACATGTGGGTAATGTTAAGCCCTTTAAAACATCTTGAGCATCTTGAGCACCTTGAACCAAACCCGCTAAAATCCACGCTCCCATCAACTTGCGCATCTTGGGCAAGTTGACCCGCTAACTTGGACATCTAGGGCAAGTTGCACCGGCTGCACACCAAAAGCATCTCAAAGGCTGAATGCCAAATACTAAATACTAAATGCTGGCGGCTCCGCCGCCCCGCCCCCCTTGAAATTCGCAAAGAACGTTGATCGTTGCCCGTCGCCAGTTGTTCGTTGTTTTTGATCTTTGATCATCGATCATTGTTCATTGAGCGCAGCGCCCTCTTGGCCCCGTTGCCCCTGCTGAAAACCCAAAGCATCCCAAAGGCTGAACGCTGAAAGCTAACTGCTGAGCGCCAAATGCAAAATGCTAAATACCAAATACTAAATACTAAATGCTGGCGACCGCCGCCGCCCCCCCCGTTACTGACCAATACTGACAATACTGATAATACTGACCAATACTGTCAAAACGTCTGTGGATCACAAAACCCCCCAGTTAGCAATCCGCGGCACCGCTTTTTGTGGAAAACTTGTCGGCATAGTCTTATTTTCAGGCCGTGCAATATGAGTTCATTAACGTTACAGTGATCAACTCAATCGTGGTTTTGCCACGGTAGCTTTAAAAATATGGAATCGGCGCTCCAAGACGGATTATGAATAATGGATGAAGTCACAACAACCGCTCGCCCCCGCCCACGTGATATGCCCATTGCGCCGGCATCACAAAACGTCACCGATCGCACCCCTCCGCATGATTCCGCATCGGAAATGGCGCTGCTGGGGTCCATGCTGCTGGATCCGGAAGTCATTGGCGGGGTCTGTGCGATCATTGAATCCGGCAGTGCATTTTTCAGCCGACAGAATCAGATTATTTTTGAAGGCATTCTTGATCTTTTCCAGGCCAGCGCGGCGGTAGATGGTGTTACCCTCACGCACAAGCTCAAGCAGAAAAATCTTTACGATGCCGCCGGGGGTTATGATTACCTGGAGCAACTGGTCAACTGCGTACCCAGCGCGGCCAATGCTATCGCATACGCCCAGATTGTCCGGGATAAAGCGCTGCTGCGCCGGCTGATCAGCGCCTGCTCACAGACGCTGGAATCCTGCTATGACAACTCCGAGGAAGCAGCGGTTATTTTAGACCGCAGCGAACGCACTATTTTTGAAGTGGCACAATTAAAAGTTACCGGTCAACCGGTTTCGCTGACGGATGTATTGCATGAAACCTTTGAAATGCTGGATCGCAATACCGGCAACACGATTACCGGTGTACCAACAGGTTATGTAGAGCTTGATAACCTCACCAGTGGTCTGCAACGGGAAGAAATGATCGTGCTGGCCGCCCGGCCCAGTGTTGGAAAAACGGCGTTGGCCATGAATATCGTCGAACATGTCGGCGTGGATCTGAAAAAGCCGGTCGCGGTTTTTTCATTGGAAATGTCCAAGCAACAACTGGCCCAGCGTATGCTCTGTTCGCGCAGTGGTGTGGATTCCCAGAATCTTCGGCGCAATATGCTTTCCCGCGAAGATCGCAACCGCCTGAGCATGGCGGTGGGGGAGCTTTCTGAGGGAAAAATCTTTATTGATGATACGCCGGCATTGTCCATTCTGGACTTGCGCACCAAAGCGCGGCGGTTGTTAAGTCAGCATGGTATTGAACTGGTGGTCATTGACTATCTGCAATTAATGGAAGCTCCCCGTGAGGAAAACCGCCAGCAGCAGATCAGTTCCATCAGCCGTGGCGTTAAGGCGCTGGCGCGTGAATTAAAATGTCCGGTCGTATGTTTGTCGCAGTTAAACCGCGCCTCGGAAAGCGAAAATCGTCTGCCGCGCACCAGCGATCTGCGTGAGTCCGGCAGTATTGAACAGGATGCGGATGTCGTGATGCTGCTGCACCGTGAAGCGGTCATGCACCGGGGGGATCAGGAATGGGCACAAGCCAATCCGGATAAGCTTAATGAGGCACAGTTAATCATCGCCAAGCAACGCAACGGCCCGTGCGACACCGTCCGCCTGACGTTTGTCGCGTCCAATACCCGCTTTGAAACATATCATCCCGGATCGGAATTTCAATGAGCATTTACCATGGCGGCGAAAACAGCCAGGTAATCAGAAACATGGCCAGCGCCAGAAATAGCAGGGCAATACCAATGAATTTCAATGCGCTGCTTCTGCCACCAAGCAATTGGCGGCTGGTAATATATTCTCCGCAAAATGGACAACGCGGTGAGTCATCATAAATGGTTTTTCCGCAATGCGGGCAGGCGGCGGTTTTGATGTGGTTTTGAATTTTCCACTGTTCGTCGTCGTAGCTGTCATCATCCTGGCTGGTCATGTCCCTATCCTCCGGAAAACTGCCATAATCCGCAGTTGCACCAATTGGGCAACAGCCTGTTGCCCAATTGGCCATGTATGTACATGTATAATAATAGTGCATTTATGCATATAATGTATCCGGCATTCACAACGGATCGCGTTCTTTACGCGTGGCGGGCCGCTTTGGCGGCACTTTGTCCGTTTGCGTCAGTTCCGCCTCTATTTCCTTTATTGACGGCAGGCTCGATTTAAGATCTTTCGGCAACGCGCGGGTAATTTCATACCCGGAAATACCGATGGGTTTCTGCAGGCCGCGCAGGGCGTACTCGGCAACCACCCGATTGCGATCCTGACATAGAATCAGACCAATGGATGGATTGTCCGCCGGGTGGCGCAATGTATCATCGACAACGTTGAGATAAAAATTAACCTTGCCCGCATACTCGGCTTTGAACGCACCTTTTTTAAGATCAATGACAACATAACAGCGCAATTGCAGGTGATAAAATAGCAGATCAATATAGAAATCGTCCCCGCCCACTTGAACATGGTACTGGCGGCCAACAAAGGCGAAGCCCTGTCCCACCTCAATCAGGAATTTCTCCAGGTGGCGTAGAAGTTGTGTTTCCAACTCACGCTCATGAAAAGGCTCGGCCATGGTCATGAAATCAAAGATGTAGGGATCTTTAAGTGCGTGCGAGACTAAATCAGATTGATCCGCCGGCAACTTGTCGCGAAAGTTGCTGATGGCGTTGCCCTGCCGCCGATGCGTTTCGCGTTTGATCATGAGTTCCAGTACATTGCGGCTCCACCCGTGCTGGAGCGTCTCACGCATATACCACAAGCGAATGGTGGGCGATTTTATCCGCTGCATAAGCAGCACATTATGCCCCCATGGCAATTGGGCAACAGCCTGTTGCCTAATTGTAAAGTCCTTGTCATGGGCAGGCTTGGTGCGCGGATTGCCTGAATGTTCGCCGGATGGCAATTGGGCAACAGCCTGTTGCCCAATTGGTAGAAGATGGGGATATTCGCGACAGAATTGGGTCATCAATTTCAAATTTCGTTCGGAAAAGCCTTTCACTTCCGGCAACTCATTAAGCAGGTCGTGGGCAAGACGACGTAAAACCCCCGCACCCCACCCTTGGCTGGCCTGTCGTTCGATAAGCAGTCGGCCAACATTCCAATAGAGATGGATCATTTCCGAATTCGCAAGCATGATCGCGCGGCTTTGTGCACGGCGGATACATTCTTTCACACGTTTCAGCAGTGATGGATAATAGCTTAACGCGCTTCGCACCGTTGGTTTCAACGCTCTGGTATTGGGCAACGCAGCCGGCTTGGTACCGCCGCTTGTCGAGGCGGTTCTTTTCTTTCTTTTGTTCATTCGCGGCCCATCCTTTAATGGTATAGCAGAATGGCCAGGATCGTGGTCAATCCGAAAATCAGTCCTACCAATCCATTCATGGTCATAAATGCCAGATTCACCTTGGAAATATCATTTGCGTTGACCAGCGACTGTTCAATAACCAAAAGCAGCACCACAGCTGCAAAACCAAACCAGTAAACCGGCCCCAGGGACAAGCCTCCGCCAACACCCAGACCGAAGGCCAGCAGCAGCAGAATCACAATGAGGTGGCAGGCGCGTGAAATCCAGAGGCTTTCCGCAACACCAAATGTGGCCGGCAGGGAAAAGAGCTTTTCCTTGCGGTCAATGTCAACATCCTGTAAGGCATACAAAATATCGAATCCCGGCAACCAGAAGAGCACCGCGCCCGCCAGCAGAAGCACCTGCACGCCCAGAACCGGGCCATGTGGCGGCACCATCGCGATCCAGGCGCTGATGGGTGCCAGACAAAGCGAACTGCCGAGAAAAAAATGGCACAGCCACGTGAAGCGTTTTGTGAAACTGTACAGCGCAATCCAGATCAGCACCGGCACGGATAGTGCTACAGGATAAATATTACCCAGGATCAGATCAAATAGCAGGGTCGTGGCGATGAACATTAATCCGCAGACAACCAGCGTGGCAATCATAAAGGTGACGGATACTTCACCGGTCACGCTGGGACGGCGCATGGCTCGCGGGTTGCGGCTGTCAAAATCACGATCGACCAGGCGGTTGAAGGTCATGGCAAACGTCCGTGCCAAAACCATACATAGTGCAATCAGCCCCAGGCGAATCCATCCCGGCCAGATGAGATGAATGTCCCGTGCCGCTAAAAATGTTGCAATAAGAGCAAAGGGCATGGCAAAAATGCTGTGTGAAAATTTAATCAGGTCCAGAAAAGTCCGAATGCTTTTCAACATTCCAGGCTTGCGAGCGGTGGTTAACACATCTGGATTCAGGGCGTTATTCATCACTGTTTTATGACCTGTCACAACGTTGCATTCAAACATTATTATAAAACTTTGTCGGAATTTCCGCGGGCACCGGCACCCGTCCAGCGCGTATTCCAATTATGCGGTACGTCCAGTAAATCCAACACACGTCCGGCGACCATGGTAACCAGATCATCGATGCTTTGAGGTGTTTTATAAAATCCCGGGCTGGCGGGGCAGATTATGGCACCGGCTTCGGCAAGCTGGCACATATTGCGCAGTTCGATTAATCCAATGGGCATTTCGCGGTGCAGCAATATCAATGGCCGTCGCTCCTTGAGTGTAACTTGAGCCGCCCGGCCAATAAGATTATCGCCAAGACCACGGGAAATCTCCGCCAGCTTATTGCTCGAACATGGGGCAACCACCATGCCATTGGTTTTGTAGGAGCCTGACGCAATGCACGCACCGATGTCGTTATACGGCAGGGGGATGATGTCATGGGGAATGGTCTCGCCGAGAATATCATCAGGATCGGGATGCTCCACGCCAAGCTCATCATGTAACAGTCTTCGACCTGCAGGCGAAATAACCAGGTACACCCGGCTGCCGGCAGTTGAAAGTCCCCCCAGAATCTTCCGGGCATAAATAGCGCCCGAAGCACCGGTAATGGCGAGAATAAATGTTTTCTTTTGCATCAATGTGTCTCTAAATCCACAGCACCCGCGCCTGCGGCAGTATTATATCCCGCCAGCGGAATCATTTATTGATCCTCAAGTTCTTCCTCATCCAGGAGCGTTTTATGGACCACCGCATGGTCATTAAACCAGTTATAAATTTCCACATGGGATAGAAAATCTCTGCCGTAGCGGTATGTAAGCCGATCAGTATAATCTTCTTTTTGACAATCGCGTAGATGATCCAGCAGCGCCATGGACGCGAAAAACCAGCTCGGTTTGATGACATCGGGCAGCTTTACGCAATAAAGCGAAACATTTTCCGAGCCGAACGGCTGTTTGCAGTGTCGGCACCACCAGTCGCACCGGACCGTTCGGCGCATGATCTTTTCCGGTTCAGCGAGCTTACGCATGACGAATTCCCCTGTAGCAGAAACAGATTCCCGCAGTCAGTGATGCAGCATTTACATCGGCAAAGCCGGCGTTTTTCATGCGTTGGGTCAGTTGCTGTGGAGAAATAAACGTGTTAACGCTTTCAGGAAGATATTTATAGGCACCGGTTTTATCACCGCTGATGAGCGTGGCGGTGCGGGGCAATATGCGACGGAAGTAAAAATTATACCCGGCCCGCAATATCGGATTCCCCGGCAGGTAAAACTCCAGAATAATCAGCCGACCACCGGGCCGCAGCACCCGAAAAAATTCATCCACGGCTCTGCCCCAGTCGGAAACATTGCGGATGCCAAAGGCAATCGAAACGACATCGACGCTTTGGTTCTGCAACGGCAGGCGCAGGGCATCGCCTTCATAAAAGGAAATGGCCCGGCCAGTGGTCCCGCCATTTTTCCCACAAGCTCCCTGCAGCATGGCGTGGCAAAAATCAATTCCAATAACCCGTTTTGGTCCGGCGCGATGGAACGCTACCGATAGGTCTCCCGTGCCACAGGCTATATCGGCCACGATGTCCGAGGTTTTTACCCCGGCAATCCGCACCGCCTGTCGCCGCCAGTAGTGATCCATCCACAGCGAATGCAAATGATTGTTAAGATCATACGATGGTGCGATGGCGGAAAACATGCGTTGCACGCGACTGGCCTTGTCCACGGCCTGATGGGGATTTTTAAGATTGCCCTGATCCCATGCGGGTGGGGCGGGGGAAGTTGTTACCTTGTCAGCCATTGCGTTTCGAGTCCATTTCCGAACGATAATCCTGGAATTATAGCCTAAGTAAGCTGCAATTGGATGTTTGCCGCGAAAGGGGAATTCGCGTACAACCATGGTTGCATTGATCGTGTGGATTGGTAGGCATTATGCTCTTATTGAAAAAACATCTCGTAGAATTGGTCCGGGCCGGTAAGAAGCGCCAGACGATTCGTTACTGGACGCGGCCGATAGTATTTGCCGGGCAGATCAGCTTTACGCCGGGGCTGGGCAAAATGAAAATTTTGCGTGTTGAAGAGTTGGCCGGGTATCAATCCTTGACGCTCACGGACGCCCGCGATGATGGCTTTGAAACCCTCGAAGACCTTTTGGCGGAATTAAAACGGAATTATCCTGAGGTGCCTCCGGGCAAGCGGCTATACCGTGTGGTATTTAAATGGCCGATTGATGCGCCGGTGCCACCACAATCCCCGGCAGACCCGATCGTGGCTCGTGCTGCGGAAGCGACCATTTCAGATCCGCCATTAGTGAAGCCTGCCCGAAAGCTAATAGCAAAAACGCCCAAATCGGCAAGCAGCCTGGCACCAGCCCGCATGCCAACAACCGCTGCCGACGGTTGTATGTCCATACCGCAAAGGCAGTTGCTGCGCAATTGGGTCATCGCCCAGACGCCCAAAAGCGATTTTAGCAGTCTGTCCAAGTAATCCCGGCCAATACTCCGCCAGTCATCATATTTATCGCATCCGACGGCCCGACGCCGAAGTACCGCAACCACTGGAAAAACCGGCAGTATTTGGTACTGTGCAAACGCTGTCGCGAACGGCATGGGTTGCCATAGACGTGGCTTTTCAGCAATGGAAGGCGAACCATGGCTCTAAACAAAATTTAGAAAAACAAAACCCCTGCCGCTGGTAAAGGCGGTCAGGAGTTCTGTTTTGAATCGTGAGATCCACATGCTGGTTCTAAGGCCACACCCATCAGGCGCTAGCCAGTTGGGCCTGGAAGTAGAACAACTGGCTTATTTTCCGCCGAGGATCGCATCCTTGGCGGCTTTGGCCACGCGGAATTTGACCTTGCGGCGGGCCGGAATTTCAATCGGTTCGCCAGTCTGTGGATTGCGTCCCATACGCTTCTTGGTGTTCACCAGAACCAGCTTGCCTAAGCCGGGGATGGTGAACTTGTTCTTGGCTTCCTTGTAAGCAAGTTGAGCCATGCAGTCCAATGCTGCAACAGCCTGCTTCTTGCTCATTTCGGATCCGGTTTCCTTGGCGACCAGTTCCGCGAGCTTCGCGGCGGTCTGAGACTTGGTGAGGGACTTGGCCATATACATCTCCTTATTATGGCGGACGGGCTTGCAGGATACGGCCGGAGTTCCACCGCCGGAATAATCATCCGTCCCTGCAATACGATTATGCAATAAAATAAGCCTTTTTTCGCAGTATGCAACTAAAAAGCGCAAATTTTTCAATTTTCTTTTTTCAACCTCCCTTCGGCCGGAACGCAAATAGATGAATCCAAACGCTCCGCCGGGTATGCTATGAGCCTCGATTTTTGGAGGTTTACCTGATGGCGCACCCGTGGACAACTCCGATTCCTACAAGAGTGTTTTTCACCAAAGGGGTAGGCCGCCACCGCTACAAAGCGCAATCTCTGGAGCTTGCCTTTAGACATGCAGGTATTGAGAAGTATAATCTTGTACAAGTATCGGGTATCTTCCCGGCCCGCTGCAAGATCATTCCGGTCACAGAGGGAATCCGGGAGCTGTCCCCCGGGCAGGTTGCCTTTGGTGTTGTCAGTGAATCAAGCAGTGATGAACCCAACCGCCTGCTGTGCGCCGGGATCGGTGTGGCACTGCCGATACGTGATCAATACGGCTATATCAGCGAACATCATGGCTTTGGCATGACGGAAGAAAAAATTGGTGATTATGTTGAGGATATGGCCGCCACCATGCTGGCCACCACGCTGGGAATTGAATTTGATCCGCAATACAACTATGACGAACGCAAGGAAATTTACCGTATGAGCGGCAATATTGTCCGCACCCGAAATATTGTGCAGACTGCCGAGGGGGATAAAAATGGCCTGTGGAACAGTGTTGTGGCGGCGGCGGTGTTTCTGATGTAGTGCGGCGGCAGTTATCTGACCGGTGATAATTGAATTGTCAGATTTCCATGCGACATGATTCGGCATTGATCTCAGATCGAAGTGTTCACCCGTGACGTTCGCGCTTCTGTTGATTATTGCCCACTGGATCTGGATTGATTTCCCACAATGGCATTAACAAATATTTCCTGTATGGCGGTTCCAAGATTTTTGAAAACCACCGGGGTTGTGGTTGGATGCGCCCAAGTCCCGGCAACCTGCACCGAGCTGACACTGGATTCCAGAGCGTTAAGAATGGCCTTGGCCTGCGGGATAAATGGGATATGGAGATTTTTGAATGGCCGCACCGTGCCAATGACATAACCTTTCAATGTGCTGTCGGGCATTTTCCAGATATTATCCAGTTCGCCCGCCCCCAGAATCTCCACGCCTCGATCAAAATAATGCAAATAGGTAATTTGGGCATTGCCCCCGTCAATGCGCCAGCGCGCCTCGCCGGTACCAGTGGGATGGTTGGCCTTCAGGCGAACATTCATGAGTCGATATATCGATGCCATTATTGTTGAGCCGGCCAGATTGGACTGCGTAATTTTCAGTTCACCGGAACCAATGGCATTATGCCAGTTATTTGATAATGCCACTGCGGTAAGATGTCCCGAAAGTAATCCGGGAGTCGGGCGCGCTTTGGTAATGACCGTGCGCGTAAGCTCATCAAGATTGATGTTGTCAAACGTAAGGCTCGTATCGGAAGAAAGCAACCCATCCTGGTGCCGCGATACACGGGCCCACAGTCGCATGGTGCCGCCCGCAAATGCCAATTTAGATCGGTCCAGCAAAATTGCGTGATCGCTGATAAAAGCGTGAACATTTAGAGAACCAAGCTCGATAGCGCCCAACGTGGCCTTTTTGGCATCGAGGCCAAACTGTAATTCCAGCGGTGCCAGTGGATGCTTCCCGGTGGCAGGCCCCAGTACAATATTACCCCCAAAGGTTCCTTTCAATCCATCCGCCCAGGAATATCCCAGCAGCAGGGGCTTGGGGTTTGGCAGGCGGCACTGAAATACGGCGGAGCTTTTTAACGGGTGATCCATATTCCAAATTCCCTGGCCAGTAAGGGTATTGCCCATCAGGTCCAAGGATGTATTGTTGAGCGAAATAATTCGTTCCACCGCAATAATATGCGTGCTGGCCAGCCCAATGGGCAGTAAATGCTGAAAAATAGTCGCATTCAGGTCACCGGTGCCGTGAATGGCCGTGCTGTGCCAGTTATATCTTCCCCCCAGCGTTCCAGACACCTGCGTATCAAACTGCAACGCCGGAATATTGGCGGGCCAATCTGATAAATGCAATTTAAAGTAAATATCAGCAGGATTCAGTTGGTTCCAGTTTGCGCTGGCCGAGGCATCGCCTCCTATGCCAGCCAGCTTGATCGGAGCCAGTTTTAATATTCCATTGTTATAATTCAGCGTGGCGGTCCCATGGAGAATATCTATCGGGGCTGTCAGCGCTTTTGGAGATGGAATAACCAGATTGTCCGCTGAAATCTGCCCCTGCACCTGCGTCATTTGCAGATCCCGTCCCGGCACGCTGATTTTCAAGTTCATTCCCACATAACCGTGCAATCCAATCGGTGGCGTTGGTAACAGCAGCCCGGCCACCGCCGCCGCGGAAATATGTTGTGATTGCAGCGTCAGCCCCGCGAGGCGGCCAGAGGTGTTGGCGTCAAAACGTACGGCGATCTTCCCGCCCAAAACCGTCACTGGATCGGCGGCCAGAACGATTTTGTTCTTGGTCAATTGGCCGACAACATGTACCTCCGGCAACGCCAGGAGGTGATGATTCACGGTAAAATGTGTCCCCGCCAGCCGGCCATCCAAATGTAACGCCAGCGGCATGACCCCGCCGTCGGCCAGGAGCTTCCCGGATATTAATCCACCCAAAGCCCAACCGGCGTTACTTTTTGCGCCGTGATTAATCAGTGGAATACCGGTCACCGTTAAAATCAGATGGGTTGGGTAACGCCCCGTAAAAATACAATTGCCGCTCGCGGCCAGGCTCCAAACCGGACTTTTTACCAGCAGATTTTCAAGTTGCATGCCGCCTGAATTGCCGTATGCGCTGACGTGAACGTGTACGTTGGTCGGCAGTTTCAGCAGTGGGATGCTCGCAGCGGTGGCGCGCAGGTGCAGCCGCCAAAGGCCTAAAGTCAGGTTGTATAACCCGTTCAGATTTAGATAGGGGTCCGAAGCCAGTGTGCAATAAGCGACTGTAATTTGATTTTTATTAAATGCCCCTCGTGCGCGTAATCCCCTAAGCGTTACAAGTCTGGTGCGCTGCCATGAAATTTCGGGCGATTCAAGCTGCCAATTCATCTTGCCGTGAAATTGCCCCTGCGCTGAAAGTGTAGCGGCGGTATTCCAAGTGCCATAGGAGCATTGCCCGCTGCTGGTAATATGCAAGCCGATAATGCGTTTGCCGGGCCAGGGCGAACTTAATGACCCGGTAAGCGTGCCGCTTTGCATTTCTGTTCCGAGCACGGAAATCCCATGCCAGGCCGCCGTTACCGATGCGGATTGCTCCGCTGGATTCATCACGCCCGATAGATGCAGGCCACCACCAGCCAGATCCGCCCGAATTCCTTTAACGTGAAAGCCTCTGCTGTCGGCCCAGATTTGCCCACGATAGACATTTACCGGCACGCTTAAATAGCCCACGCGAATGCCAACATTTTCCGGATTAATCTGCCAATGATCTCCGGCATATTGGGCTTGGGCATTGCCATGCAGACCAAACTGGCCAAGGTTAATGCGAACATCATTCAAGCGTTCCGAGAGCGTATTGTGCAAAAGTCGCCCGCGCAATTGGGCGCTTACCGATGCCGCACCATTCCAACTTGGCCAAACCCGTTTTAGCCACGGCCCCAGACCTGTCGCCTGAACATGAATGCTGTGCAGCCAGGATTGCCCCGGCACCAATACCCCCTGTGCCAGCAGATGCGACTGCGGCACCTGCGTTGATGCGGCCTTCAATGAGAACCGCCACGTCAGGGCACTCGTGGGTGTGCCCTTGAATTCAATATTATCAATCGCCATTTCCGCATTCTGGGATGGCTCTATCAGCAGCGTGCCGTGATGAATCTCCACCTGCGGCAAACCTGCGGAGGCTAAATCGCTGCCCGGGTGACGGAGTTTCCAATTCTGCCACGCCAGGCGAATGTCCTGCCATGCCGCCGGCAAATTCCATCGGCCTTCATCCCCCCGGTGCAGAATCACGCGTGGACTGGCCGCGGAAATATTGGTAATTCCCAACTTCCCCGTCAACAGCAGCCACGCAATGGAATTGTGGGTAATGGTCAATGTTGGAATTCGGGCAAATGGCCAATGGCGCAATGGCAGGCCAATGCGCACATCCGTGAGCGTTGTTTTGCCGGTCAGGCCAATATGCATGGTTGTGACATCCATCCGCAGGCCCAGGCGGGATTGAATTTTGTCCAGAACATAACCTCGAACTGTGGCGCTGTTTAAAATCCGTGGTGCGGCAATCCAGACGCCAGTCGCCAACAGCGCCGCCAATATCAACAGGCTTGCCAACAGCACCCTTACAGGATGACTTTTTCGCCCAATCGCGGGTTGCGTGGTTCGATTGCTGGTTAACGGTTCGGTCATTTGCATGCTCTCAAAGAGCGGTCTATTACATTATCATTCGGCCGCCGCAATGCGGAATGTATAACTCACTGGTGCAATGCCGGCGGAATATTCCCCGATGTTTCCGGTCCAAAGCCCAGAAACCACCAGTCGTGCCGATACGTTCGGCCTACAAACGGTCCGGAACTGGCAACAATTTCGCCGGAGTTTCGCCAATACGCCACATACGCAACGCTGGCATAGCCTTGCTGTGTGGTGTTTTGCAAAATGGAAATTTGCGGCAGCACAACAGGAAGGGAAAAATTCGACCCGCTGTTGTATCCACCAAAGGCAATAGCGGGAATACCGATCAAAGAATTTTCCTGGTTAATTCCCAATGCACCACAGCGCACTTCCAAAACGATTTGGGCTTTTTGACGGACGTTGGTTAACCGAACGCCACCCTTCAGGAGATGGGATCGTAAATCCGCTTCGAGAAAGCTTTGGCCCGGCACCTGCCCCAGCGGGCGCATAAATCGCAAACTGACATAGACTTTCCGGTCGCGCAGATTAGCCACGGAAATTTTGCTGATTGCCAGCGACGCCGCGTCGGATAACAAAAACTGCTCATCCGCAGTTTCCGGTGGCTGGGTTACCCGCAAAGTTGAACATCCGCCGGCCATCAGCAGCGCACATAACAGCAATGCGCCGCCTACCTGAGCAAAAATTTTCTGATAACCCATTCGCATTGGCCTAAAACTTTCTCATCCGCCTGCCCTATTTGCGCGGCGTACAAGCCTTAACGTCTGTAGGTCTATGATATTACCGGATTTTCAGATTTTCCTCATTAGCGACAGCCACACGATTCGCCAATCGCGCCCGGGGGTAACTGCGTCTGGCAATTCAAACGCATCCCGCCGAGAACTCAACGCTTCCGCATTGAGCTAATGCGCGGTATGCCTGGCCGCGGGATAAATGTTCCCACGGAAAACGCACGATATTGTGATACCTGATTTTACCAGGCAAAATGTGCAAATGCACGGTTGGCTTCCGCCATCTTGTGAACGTTTTCACGCGTTTGCATCGCCGCACCTTCGCGCCGGCTTGCCGCGAGAACTTCATCCGCCAGACGTTCGCTCATCGGCTTGCCCGACTTGGCACGAACCGCTTCCAGCAGCCAGCGAATCGCCAGACTCTGCTGCCGCTTGCGGCTTACGGACATGGGAACCTGATAGTTTTGTCCACCAACCCGACGTGAACGGGTTTCGATATTGGGCTTGATGTTGTTCAGGGCGGCTTCAAAGACTTCATTGGGTTTGGCGTCTTTTACGCGCTGGCCGATGATTTCCATGGCACCGTAAAATACGCGCTTGGCCGTGGCTTTTTTGCCATCATACATCAGACAGTTGATAAACTTGGAAATCAACAGCGAGTTATAAATAGCATCGGGTTTAAGTTGAGTGCTGCTGACGGTAAATGATTTTGCGCCCATGGCGACTTCCTTTCTTTTCTCCGTATCGAATCACTTTGGATTCGGGATACTTCAAGGTACTGATAATAAATTGTCACATTACGCTTGAGCCAACGGCTCAATAAACGCGGTAACTCCATGCATTACTTGGGTTTTTTGGCACCATACTTGGACCGACTGCGGCGACGGGCTTCCACACCGCTGGCATCCAGAACGCCACGGACAATGTGATACCGCACGCCGGGCAGATCGCGGACTCGCCCGCCACGCACCAGAACAATCGAGTGTTCCTGAAGGTTATGGTCTATGCCGGGAATATACGCTGTCACTTCCTTGCCGTTGGAAAGCCGCACACGCGCTACTTTACGCAACGCCGAGTTCGGCTTTTTAGGGGTCATGGTCTTTACCAGCAGACATACCCCGCGACGTTGCGGTGACGCTTCAAGGTCTTTTACCTTGTTGATGCGCTTGAGGCTGCGGCGCGGATTACGAAGCAATTGATTAATTGTCGGCATAACATACCTTAATTCAGTTCACCAAACACAAGCCCAGTAGTGTAGCCGGAATTCCCTGATCATGCAAACATGGTGTAATTCTGCCCAAATTTTCAATTTGTCAATTTGACAGATTCGCAATTATCTGTAAAACTACCTTCTGCCGCCTACATAAAAATGTTACTTGGAGTTCTATCCATGCAGGATCGGCGTAATTTTCTTAAAATTTCCGCAGCCGCGGCTCTTACCACGGTGGTTGCCAGTAAATCTCATGCCGGGAGCATGGCCGGTCCCGCGCTGGGTGCGGTCTCGAGTGCCAATGCGGAGGCTGGCGGTTTGAGGCTTGCCATCGGGAATGATGTTCTGCGCGTGCAGGCGCTTTCACCGCATATTCTCCGGTTGGATTTGCTGGCGGATGGCAAAAATGACCCCCATACGCCCGTGTTGGATCCCAAAGCCGTATTTCCTGGTGATCCGGCCGCAACGGTACACTCCACGGGTGATCCGATTCGCCTTGTTACCGCTGGCTTTGAATTGCACATCACCCGCAATCCCTGCCGCCTGACGGTATTGGATTCCAGCGGCAAAATTCTTTTGCAGCAAACGGCCTCTGAATCTTTGCATGTAAATCCGCAGGAGCAGGCACAGACCGGCTTTTCCTTCCGGCGTAACAGCAGTGCAAAATTTTATGGCATCCGCAATTCCGCATGTTGGTCGAAAAATATTCTGCCGGTGCTTAAAGATGGTGCGGGCGTCGCCAACGATACCTACAAAGTTGAAGCCTCGGTCGAAGGTGGTGGTGGAGCGCCATTCACCTGGACCACCGATGGCTACGGCATTCTCGTGGATTCCGATGGCGGTTACTTCCATATTGGTTCGGACAACATCGGCTTTTATTATGGCAATCCCAAAGCGGACAATTATGGCCGCAATTACTTCCGCCCCAACAGCCTGACCGTGTTTATCTTTGTCGGTTCTCCCTATGAGATTTTCCAGGGCCTGGCCTTGGCCAGCGGCAAAATGCCGCTGTTTCCCAAGTGGGCTTATGGCTTTACCAATTCGCAATGGGGCACCAATCAGGAGTTGCTGCGGGGATATCTGGAAACCTATCGCGCTTTGGACATTCCCATCGATAACTTCACATTGGATTTTGACTGGAAGGACTGGGGTGCCAGCCATTATGGCGAATTCCGCTGGAATCCCGTGAAATACTCGCAAGCGCTATACACGCCGGATAATCCCGATGCTCTGATCAACTGGACACGCGAACTGGAATGTAAAATCACCGGCATTATGAAGCCGCGCATCATTATCAGCACGGTCAAGGGCAAAAGTGAACCCATGACCACCCAGGGTGCCGCCGCCAAAAAGCTCGATATTTATCTGCCGGGTGAAAAGCCTTTCGCGGATTATTTCTCTCACCTCATGTCTCTGGATGTTGATTTCTATAAACCCATCTGTCGGCAGTGGTACTGGCACGCCACCTGGACGCATCAGTGCATGCAGCATGGCATTGTGGGCTTCTGGAATGATGAAGCCGATTACGGCAACATGGGCAACTTTGAATTTTTGCACATGCAACAATCCCTTTATGATGGCCAGCGGCAGGACCGGCCACGGAACCGCGTCTGGTCAATTAACCGCAATTTCTATCTCGGCTCGCAACGCTATGCCTATGCCACCTGGTCGGGGGATATCAATACCGGCTTTGAGGTTATGCGCCTGCAAACCCTGGCCATGATTAACACCATTAACTTGGGACAGATGCGCTGGGCGCAGGATACCGGCGGCTTTAATGGCCATCCCACTCCGGAATGTTACACCCGCTGGTTCCAATTCACGGCCGTATGCCCCACCTTGCGTACCCATTGCACGCTCGGTGAACGTCGGCAGCCATGGGTATTTGGCGATCAGGCCTGCGAAACCGTCAAGCAGGCGATTCGCCAGCGCTATAGCTGGTTCTTCTACGTCTACGCCCTGGAACACGCCGCCTGCACGCAGACGGGCGTGGGCATTGTGCGGCCATTAACCTTTGATTATCCCAAAGATCCCAATGTTGCGGCGATAACCGATCAATGGATGTTCGGCCCATCGATGATGGCGGCACCCGTGCTGGAGAAAATGGGTTCCGGCAAAGACGAATCCACCACCCGGAGGCTCTATCTGCCACCCGGCGACTGGATTGACTATTTCCGTGGCGATCGACTCACCGGCGGTAAATGGATTGATTACCGACTCAATGAAGACACTTGGATGGATTGGCCGCTGTTTATCAAGGACGGAGCCATTATCCCCACCGCCGATCCGGTAAAAGCTATTCATACCGCCAAACCGGAAATGATTTATCTGGATATTTATCCGGCGGCCCAAAGAAGCCAGGGCGAATTTTACGATGATGATGGCGATTCCTATGATTATCAGCATGGGCAGTTCCATCGGCAGCTTATTTCCGCCCAAGTCCACAAGAGTGACATCGATATTCACCTTTCAGCCAACGCCGGTGCATACCGTTCCACCGTCAAAGATTTTATCTTGCGCGTACATGGACACGCGGCGGCAGAGGTGACAGTTAATGGCCAAGCCGTTAAGGCCGTTGCAAACCGTTACGCCCTTTCGCAGGCGGCCACTGGCTGGTGTACAGATGTGGATGTTATCGGGGCGGTAACGCTTGTAACAATCCCGGCTGGGCAAAAGGTGGATGTGCACCTCCGCGGCACGCGGCAAGTGCATAAGGAAGTTGAAATTCTGAATTCCAGCGATGCATCGATCTTCGGCCCCACACCGCCGACGGTACCGCTGAAAACCAGCAATCCCATGTACAGCGATACGCAATTGTTTGGCCAATCATCGAGTTTGCGGCCCGTTATCATGAAGAACCACACCGGTTACACCGCCGGCGGATTTATCGCGGGCTTTACATTGCCGGGTACCGGCGCGACATACTATCTGCGTCGACATAAAGCCGGCCGGTACCGCGTGGCATTCCGTGTGGCCAATGCCGACATCAACACCATTAAAACCATGAACGTGTATGTCAATGGCATTATGGCCGGCGAACTGACTATTGCCTCCACCGCAAGCTGGGATACCTGGCAAAATATTACCATGTATCTGCCACTGGCGGCGGGTAATAACACCATCATGCTGCGGCACGACGAAAACAACACCGGCAAAATAAATCTCGACACCATGGCCGTGCCCTACAAGCCGCTGATGTAAGGCCGGCGGCACCCCACGCTGTTTGCAGAATTGTAAACCAGCGCGTGACGAGCGTTTCTGAGGCGAAGAATAGATGCCGCAGGTCGGTGCAGGCATAACTCTATAACTTGCCGCCTCCCGCACAGCGCGGGCACCGCAGCGATGCGCCGTTCATTACAGTCATTATCAAAAGCAAGTCACAGCAATTGACACGACCGCTTCAACGTGCTAAAATTTTAGCAGATTTATATTCTCGCAATACCGGGGGTGCCATGAAGGCTCACACCACTTCGCATTTAAGCCGCCGGGAGCGGCAGATCATGGACGCGATTTATGCGCGCAATGAGGCCACCGCCGCGCAGGTTCACGCGGCACTGCCCGACGCGCCCAGCTACTCCGCGATCCGGGCGCTGCTGCGCATTCTTGAGGACAAGGGACATCTGCAACACCGCTGCGAAAAAGGTAAATATATCTACATGCCACGCCAAACACGGACCGCGGCGGGCAAATCGGCGTTGCAGCGCCTGGTGGAAACGTTTTTTGACAGTTCGGCCGCCAAAGCTGTCGCAGCACTGCTGGCGGCATCGGATGCCGCACTTTCTGATGAACAGCTTGATGAAATCTCCGCCATGATCACACAGGCCCGTGCCAGGAGGAAATGCCATGAACGCCAATGATATCCCCTTATTACGTTCCATCGAATGGCTCGCAATTCTCTGCGACGTACTGGTCAAAGGGGCCGTGCTGTTGTTCGCGGCGAGCCTGATTACCATGGCAATGCGCAAAGCCTCGGCTGCCGCGCGCCACTTGGTCTGGGCTATTGCACTATGCGGTGTACTGGTGCTGCCGCTGTTCTCGGTGGTGGTGCCAAGCCTCCGCTTGCCCATCCTGCCGACGTTTACAACAGTTGCGCCCAGGCACGCATCGGCATCACATATACGCCTTTTGCCGGCCCGCACGCCACCCGTTCGCCCGTCTCTAATGGTAACTGCCGGCGCACCGGCGGATCACAATGCCATCCCGCAGCCGCGCCCCGCTTTGCGTGCGCCTGTCACACCGCATGTCAACGCTAATGCCGGCACGCACAATGGCATGTTGGCCGCAGCCCCAACCGCCCGGACAAGTTCGATGACCACAGCAATAGCGCACTGGATGGCCATCCGCTGGCCATTGTTGCTCTTGGTAATTTGGAGCATCGGGGTGGCCTTGATCGGCCTGGTCGGGCTGATGGGATACATGCGCCTGGCCTGGCGGCTGACGCGGGCCAGAACAATATCAACTGGCCCTATCGCGCTATTGGCGGCGGGAATATGCCGGGAACTCAAGCTGGGCCGGTCCGTACAGATTGCCATCGACGATAGCCTCCTGATTCCCTTGGCACACGGCGTATTTCGCCCGCGCGTGCTGCTGCCGAGCGCTGCGGAATCCTGGCCGAGCGATAAATTGCGGACTGTTTTGCTGCACGAACTGGCCCATGTGGCGCGGTGGGATTGTGCGAGTCTTTTATTTGGCCAGATTGCCTGCACGTTGCACTGGCCCGATCCATTGGTGTGGGTGAGTTGGCGGCACCTGCGCAGTGAATGTGAACGCGCCTGCGACGACGCCGTGCTGCGTTGCTCAACAGCGCCGGCGGATTATGCCGAAAACCTGCTGGCCATTGCACGTGACCTGCGTCCCGCCGCGCTGCCGCTGCCGGCAACCTTGGCCATGGCCCGGCCATCAGAACTCAAAGGACGCATTATAGCGATTCTCGATGAGCGCAGAAATCGACGGCCCATACCAGTGGGGCGGGCTGTCGGTATGCTGTTGGTCGGTACTCTGATAGTGGCATCCTTTGCAGCCCTGCATCTGCAAGCCAAGCCTCCGGTGCCCAACGCGCAGCCCAACAAAACCCAGACCGTAATTACGCCCGTTGCGCAGCAAAAAACCATGACCCTCACCGTGATCGACAAACAAACCGGCAAGCCGCTGGCGGGGGTGACGGTAAAGGTATGGAATAGGCCCGCCCTGCACACCGCAGTCAATGGGACAGTTGAAGTTCCCGTGCCGAAGTCCTTCCCGAAATCAGCGCTGAGCCTATCAGTCAAAAGCCCATTCTACGTGCCGATGGAATTAACATGGAATTCTCAAAACGGTTGGGCCGGGCGGATACCATCGCGTTATACGCTCAAGATGTGGCGCGGACAAACTATTTCAGGTCGTGTGGTGGACGACAGCGGCGATCCGGTCGCACGGGCGCACGTCGTACTGTCCTGGTACGCGCCGGTGCCTCAATCCGCCGTCGAACGCATGACGCCTACTATGCTCACGGTCCTGACAAATGCGAATGGTATTTGGCACTGTGCGGACGTCCCGGTGCATAGTCTGCAACATATCGATATTGGTTTATGGGATCGCAACTATGTATCCGCCCCATCCGCAGGGTTTCAGAACGGAATTGTATCGTTGCAGCGGTTCAGCAGTCTGGACAAACTGATCAAGGGCACGGCCGTGTCCATTCTGTATCACGGAATCATGGTGCATGGCACGGTGCGCGGCCCGGATGGCAAACCTGTCGCGGGTGCCGATGTCGCGGTGGGGGCTGATCGCAATGCAAGTAACGTATTGCCGCCGGTGATAACGGGCCCCCATGGCCGGTTCGCCTTCGCCGCCAGGCCTAATCGGTGGGGCGTAGTGCTGACTGTGACGGCAAAGGGCTTCGGCCCGGCGCTGAAGCATTTCAATGTGGCCAAAGGGCAAAAGCCCATTGCACTCCAGCTTACATCGCCGCATACGTTGACCGGGCAGGTCGTCAATTTGGCGGGCCATCCGCTTGCGGACACCTGGGTGCATACCGATACCTGGCGGGGCTATCGCACGCTCATGCACACAATGCGAACCGATCACGAAGGCCGCTTTATCTGGAATAACGCGCCGACAGGCGAACTTCTGCTGGACGCCGATAGCCCGGGATATGCGGACGCGATGAACCTTCCCGTGCATACCGGAAAGGACAATCGCATTGTCTTGCGGCCCACCCTCACGGTGCTGGGAACGGTGGTGGACGCCAAGACCGGTACGCCGATTCATAAATTCCGTGTAATTGAGGGGTCCGCGAACAGCCCAAAGTATCCGTCATCCTTGGCCTCATGGGACACCCAGTCTGCCCGCGTTGTCAATGATGATGGCCACTTCATGCACACTTTCCCGTTTCAGTATGCGGCTTATGCGATTCGGATCGAAGCCAAAGGCTACCGCCCGGCGGATTCCAAACTCTTTGTGAACAATGTGCGGACTCTCCAATTGCATTTCAGGCTTGTGCGGGCGACTGATATACTTGTGAGAGTTCTGAATCCGGATGGAACCCCCGCCGCCGGTGCCAAGGCTCAACTGGTTCCGGCGGGCGCGGGAGGCATTATCGACACCGGCGAGCGCCCCGCTATGACTCCACCCCAAAATATTCACACCGTCGACTCGCAGGGCAGGCTGGCTTTTGCACCAACCGCCGAAGGTTATGAGATTGCCGTGTATAACAAAGTCGGCTACGCAGATTGGTCCAGCAGCCACCCTCCGACGAATGGTCTGGTGAAGCTGAAGCGCTGGGGGAGTATTCGCGGTCAGGTGCTGCTTGGTACCAAGCCCGCACCGGGACGGAAGGTCGAGGCGGATATTGTGACGCCCGCCATACCGACTGGGCCGGCCGCCCCCACCGTTCAATGGCAAGGCATAACCCGAACAGATTCCAAGGGGGAGTTCTTCATTGGGCGACTACCCGCAGGAAACGCTTCAGTCGCGATGGTGGGCAAACAGCACGTTGTATCGGGCAATACGGGCTTGAGCTCGCGCGCGCTGGTGCAGAGAGTAAGTGTTCAATCTGGAAAAAGTACTTCCATAAGGCTTGGTGGCGTGGGCCGTACCGTGGACGGGCTGATACAGGTGCCCGTGGAATTGAATGGCCACAAGGACTGGTACCTTTTTCCCGGTGATGCCCAGAGAAATTTGCCGCCGATGCCGGTATCCCTGAAATGGCCCATGCCTGACGATGTGAAACACGGATCGCCGGCACAGCGCAGGCAGTGGATCACAAAGTTTCTTGCAACGGCTGCTGGAAAAGCCCTTGGCGAAAGAATTGATCGGTGGTGGCAGACACACGTGAAGCGGTACAGCTTTCTTGTGCGACGGAATAACACCTTCTCTATTCTGGGCGTAGTGCCGGGAACCTACACGTTAGATGTTAGAGCCTTGCCGGTGGGATCGTTCGATTTCAGCAAAGCCGTCGGCACGGTTCACGCCACCTTTACCGTTGCACCAATCCCCGGCGGCGTCACGGATATTCCATTGAAAATTCCGCCATTGAAACTCGTGCCTGTGAAAACCGCCAAACCCGCCGATCCACCCGCTCTGGCACCCGCCGCGAAAACTCCGCCCGCGATTAAGACCGTGCCCGCCATGGCGCAAAACGTCGCGCCGTCCGCCGCGCCGACACCAAAAACCATGACCCTCACCGTGATCGATAAACAGACCGGCAAGCCGCTGGCGGGGGTGACGGTGGGTTCCGAGATCGACTTTGGCGGTACCACCAAAACTGTTACTGATGAAAACGGTAAGGCAACCATTCCGCTGCCGCTCGGGCATTCTTCATCGCTCCAGATTTTTCTAAAGGCGCGACATTACGTCTGGCAGGAGCTTCATTGGATTCCGCACAACGGCAATCCGATGCGCTTCCCCGCGTCCTACGCCGCATATATGCCACGTGGTACGGATATTTCCGGCCGGGTAGTGGATGACGCGGGCAAACCCGTTGCCGGAGCCCACGTCATGCTATGGATCAATGCCAAAGCGGAATCGCCTCATGAAAAGCCCTTTGTTGTCCCCATCAATGTGACGACGGATGCCGACGGCATTTGGCATTACGACGGCATCCCGGCCACGGGAGTCACAAGCATCGGCGTGGGCGTGTGGGATTACCGGTATGTGTGGAATCGCCAAGGCTTTTTATCCATGCCGTTCATCAGTAATCTAACCAAACTCCGCAACGGTACGGCCATTTCTACTCTCCAACGGGGTGTGATGGTCAAAGGGATGGTGTTGGACGAAAACAAAACCCCGGTCGCCGGTGCCAGCGTGGTGCTCGGATCGGATATTTGGGGATCCAACACGCCGACTCCGATGACGACCGATTCCAATGGGCAATTTGCGTTCGCCGCCAAGCCGGGCCAGCAAGTAGTTGTGACGGCGACATCCAGGGGCCACGGCCCCGCGCTGATGAAATTTACAATGGGATCCAAATCGCGCGATATCACCCTGCGCCTTCCGCCGCCGCGCACGCTCGCAGGGAAGGTCGTCAATCCGGCTGGCCGGCCGTTGCCAGATGCCACGGTCATCACGGACACATGGCAGGGCTGTCGCACCATTATTCACTACATGCATACGAATAACCATGGCGCGTTTGCTTGGCACAGTGCGCCGACAGGTAAAATTCTCGTTGAGGTTTTGGACAACAATTACGCTTCCAGAATGAGGGCCCCGGTTCAAGCGAATAATCCTGACAATGTTATCACGTTATACTATTCAATTCGCGTTCATGGCACGGTCACCAATGCAATCACCGGCAAGCCAATTGATAAATTCACCATTATCCGTGGGTTTCCGGAACAGAAACCTGCCGGCGGCGGTATGCACACTGGGCTTTCCTGGAATCGGATGTATCCACATAAAGTGAGCGGCGATGGCAGTTTTGATTACACGCTTTCCACCCAACGCCCGGCGTACGCCATCCGTATTGAAGCCAATGGTTATTTCCCCACAAACTCCAGGGTGTTCCACAATAGCAAGCGGGATATTTATCTGAAGTTCGCCCTCGCACCCGCGCCGGAGATCACCGCGAAGGTTCTCAATCCTGATGGGTCGCCCGCTGCCGGTGCGAAGGTTATATTAATTCCCGCCGGACATAATGCAATGATCCACCTATCCGAATTCGATGAAACCCAAGGCGACACCACCGCGCGAATCGACGCAGATGGCCAAATGAACATAGTGCCGCAGAAGGGAAATTACCTGATCGTCGTTTATGGCCATAATGGCTGCGCCATTTTATCGCGGTCACAGTTGCCAAAATCAGGTGCCATTCACTTGTTGAAGTGGGGGCATATAGAGGGCGTACTTCTCTTTGGCACTAAACCGGGAGCCAATAAGAAAATTCTCGCCTACCGTTCCGTATCTATGGTTCCCAAGCACCATACTCATCACTTCACAGGTGTTTCCTGGTGGGTGACAACCCGGACAGATTCGGCTGGGCGGTTCAGAATTTCACGCTTTCCCGCTGGCAAAGCATCCGTTCAAATGCGAATTTCAGGCCCGCTGGCGGGTGGCTCGGGGGCGCTAAGCTGCCCCGTTAGCGTGCTGCCTGGAACAACTGTTAAGGTGACGCTTGGAGGCGTTGGGCAAACAGTGATGGGGCGCGTAGCAATTCCCCAATCGCTGGCGGCCATTCATGGTTGGTATTTCGAGATGGCCAACGCCGACACCCAACGCCCACCTTGGCCCATGCCGCCCGGCATAAAACACGGCACCGACGCGCAACGATCCCAGTGGTTTAACAAATTCTTCGCCACCGCTACCGGCAAGGCTTTTCTGGCCCGTTATCAATTATGGATGCGAACGAAGTTCCACGATTACTACTTTGTTATCGGTGCGGATAATACCTTTACCATCCGGGGCGTGATTCCGGGCATTTACAAAGTTACAGCCGTTGCGGTGAACCCCGCAGTCAAGGTTCCGCAGCGGTTTGGATACTCCTACGGAACGATCGGCACCGTTAACGGCACCTTCACCGTTCCACCAATCCCCGGCGGCGTCACGGATATTCCACTGAAAATTCCACCGTTGAAACTTGTGCCCGTAAAAACCGCCAAGCCCGCCGATCCACCCGCTCTGGCACCCGCCGCGAAAACCCCGCCTGCGGTTAAAACCGTGCCCGCCATGGCGCTGACAGCCGCGCCGACACCAAAAACCATGACGCTCACCGTGATCGACAAGCAGACCGGCAAGCCGCTGGCGGGGGTGAAGATAAAGGTGTGGAATGGCCCTGTATTGCATACCACGCCTAGTGGAATCGTCGAGGTTCCGTTGCCGAAGTCCTTCCCGAAATCCGCGCTGAGCCTATCAGTCAAAAGCCCATCCTACGTACCGATGGAATTAACATGGAATTCTCAAAACGGTTGGGCCGGGCGGATACCCTCGCATTACACGCTCAAGATGTGGCGCGGCAAAGCCATTTCGGGGCGCGTTGACGATGACGCTGGAAATCCAATTGCCGGTGCCCATGTCCAGGTATGGTGGGACTTCAAACCGCAGGCATCGCTCGCCGTGGAACGATTTGACACTTACCCGGTCTGGACAGTGACCGATGCCCAAGGATTCTGGCATTGTGCGGGCGTTCCGGTAGGGCATCTGAAGGCCGTCAGCCTTGGCGTATGGGATTATAATTACGTGTGGGATTTTTCACGTCAGACGGGGGCGTTCTCGGGATGGATGCCGTTGCGGAAATTTACCGATTTCCGCAAACTCCTCAATGGCCGTGCAGTCTACATACTTCAGCGCGGCGTCATAGTGCATGGTGTGGTGCGCGGCCCGGACGGCAAACCGGTTCCGGGGGCAAAGGTTATGCTTGGCAACGACCGCGGCGGCACGAACGTGCCGCCGCCGCTGGTGGCTGACAAGAACGGAAGATTCGCCTTCGCCGTCAAACCGGGCCAGTGGGTGTTCGTGACCGCCGCGGCAAAGGGTTACGGACCAATTCTCAAAAAGTTCGTCGCGGGGAAAAAGCCCTCGGCACTTTCGATCAACCTCACGCCGCCGCACACACTGACCGGATTGGTTGTCGGCCCATCCGGGCGACCGATCGCGGGGGCCTGGGTGTTTACCGACCGCTGGCGCGGCTGTCGCACATTGGTACACACAATGCGAACGGATTATGAAGGCCACTTTATCTGGAACAACGCGCCGGCGGACCAAATATTTGTCAATGCCCAAAGCTCGGGCTACGCCTATACGAACGATGTCGCTATCCGGGCCGGCGACAAGAACCGCATTGAACTGCAATACCAGGTGACCGTGCATGGGACGGTGCTGGATGCCAGGACGGGCAAGCCGATACATAAATTTCAGGTCATCGGCGGAACTGTTTCAGATCCGGTCAGTCCGGGAACGGCCCCCGCAATCTTCTGGAATACGAGGTTTCCGCGCGAGGTTGTTGATGATGGGCATTTCATCTATCGACCATGGGGCCAATGGGCGATGTACGCGATTCGCATTGAGGCCCAGGGCTACGGCCCTGTAGATTCCAAGCTATTTACCAATGCGGGGCGGAATGTATACCTGCGCTTCAAGCTCATGCCCGCAAAAAATATTGCCGCGACCATCTTGAATCCGGACGGCACGCCCGCAGCTGGGGCGAAGGCCTTGCTGGTACCCGCAGGGCACGGTGCCACTATCGGATTCCAACCGTTCCCAATGTCGCAAGGAAATATAAGCAGCGTTGCCAACCACCGCGGCCTCCTGAGTTTTTCGCCTCAGGCGGGTGATTTTCAAATAGCGGTGTACGATCACGATGGTTATGCGGTTGTTACACGGGATAACTTTGCCAAGTCGAAATTCGTGCGACTGTTGCCCTGGGGCGAGATCCATGGTCGATTATTATTCGGCACCAAGCCTGCGCCCGGACAGACCGTAGAGATCAATTCGCCAGCCGGAAGTAGCGGACTTGCTTTTAGCGGGATTCAATGGTCGCGCCTGGAAAAAACGAATTCCAAGGGTGGATTTATCTGCGATCAATTACCGGCAGGGAAGATATCGGTTGGTCTGATCATCTGGCAGCCGGGGAGCGGTACAACCGGCTTTATGCATGGCGGCAATCTCAATCGTACGGTCACGGTACAAGCTGGCAAAATCACGGAGCTTACGCTTGGTGGGAGGGGGCGGTGCGTTGAGGGCCGGGTGATTATTCCACCAACGCTTACGCACCGGGGTCACTGGCACTTCGGGCTGGCCAGCGCCGCAACAAAAGGCCCCGCTTTACCAATACCGGAGAATATCCGCCATGGCACCGACGCGGCTGAAAATAAGTGGGTGCGGGCGTTTCTCAAAACGCCGAAGGGTAAGGCGTGGAGTTCCATTTATGATCGCTGGGCAAAGACGAACGAGAAATTTTACTGTTTTGTCCTCAAGCCCGATGGCCATTTCCTCATCCCTGACGTCGTTCCTGGGACATACAGAATGAGCGTTGCTGTTCTCAACGGCCGAAAACCGACACCTATGATGGCGTATGTCCATATCCCTGCTCTCGCAACCGCCAAAGCCACCTTCACCGTTCCACCAATCCCCGGCGGAGTAACGGATGTGCCGCTGAAAATTCCACCATTGAAACTGGTGCCTGTAAAAACCGCCAAGGCAGCCGATCCACCCGCTCTGGCACCCGCCGCGAAGACTCCGCCCGCGATTAAGACCGTGCCCGCCATGGCGCTGGCAGCCGCGCCGACACCAAAAACCATGACGCTCACCGTGATCGACAAACAAACCGGCAAGCCGCTGCCGGGGCTGAAGGTGCTTGCTATTGCGGGCATTTCTGTGTCGTCCAATGCCACCACCAATGGCGATGGCCGCGTTGTACTGACACTACCCAAGCAAAATTCTTCTGGTTTTGATGTTATTGTCCGGGCATCCCATTATGTTCAGGAAACGCTTTACTGGGGACCAGCACCAGGGCAGGCAAATTTGCGGTTCCAGTCGGTGCCGGAAAGTTATACGCTTGCTTTGCCGCACGGAACGCAAATATCCGGACGCGTGGTTGACGACAGGGGGACTCCCGTTTCCGGTGCGCATATTATGCTCTGGCTTAATGCAAAATCCGAAGCTCCGCATGAACGACCAGTGGTGATGATAAGGGTACAAACTAAAAGCAATGGTTCCTGGCATTATGACGGCATTCCAGCGCACGGCGTTGACAGCATCGGTTTTGGGGTCTGGGATTACAAATATATCGGGGCTGACAGCTACGTACCGTTGCGAACGTTCCGCAACCTGTCCCGACTGCGTAATGGTACCGCGGTGTTCATTTTGCGCCGGGGGCTATTGGTGCGCGGCGTAGTGCGCGGCCCGAATGGCCAGCCGGTAGCGGATGCGAAGGTTGCCCTTGGACCTGATATCAATGGAGACAATACCCCATCCCCAATAACCACAGACGCCACCGGGCGTTTTACATTTGCCGTCAAATCAGGTTCGCGGGTCATCGCGACCGCTATCGCTACAGGTTATGGCCCGGCGCTTAGGGAGACTCGGGTAAACAAACGGGGAACAACTCTGTTGCTGAACCTCAAAGCACCGCACCTTCTGATGGGTCGGGTTGTAAACACCGCGGGGCAAGCCGTAGCGCATGGCCTGGTCATCACCGATACGTGGCGCGGTTACCGTACCTTGCGGCACCTGATGTGGACAGACAGCCAAGGACGCTTTGACTGGGCAGAGGCGCCGGCAGGGAAAATATTGGTGGATGTCCAATGTGCCGGCTATGCGTACACACAAAACGTTTCGGTGAGCCCGAGGAAACGGAATATCATCACCATACACCACATGGTGACGGCCCACGGCACGGTGGTGAATGCAAAAACCGGCAAATCGATCAAGACCTTTACTATTATCCGCGGCTGCATATTCACTCCCAAACCAAACAGTGTGCCGCAGCCACAGCGCATATACTGGAACCAAATGTATCCGGAAACAGTCGCGGGTAACGGCCATTTTATTTATGCGCTGCCGAACCAGCGTGCGGCCTACGCGATCCGAATAGAAGCCAACGGCTATCTCCCGGCGGATTCCAAGCTGTTTCACAACAACAAACGCAGCATATCGCTGAGATTCCAACTCGTACCATCCAAAAATATTGTTGTGACGGTCACAACCCCTGATGGTAAGGCCGCCGCCGATGTACCGGTGGAACTCGTACCCGCGCGGCACATGGCAAGTATCCAATCCATTTCGGCGGTGATAGAGAATCTTGGTGACGTCGTCAGACACACCGGGCCTGATGGGAAGGTCAGCTTCCCGCCGAGAAAGGGCGGCTACAAACTCGTCGCCTTTACGAAATCGGATTTTGCAATCTCCGAAAACGCGCAACTTGCTAAAGATCACACACTCGTGCTGGCACCGATGGGGAATATTCGGGCAAAATTGCTTTTCGGCACCAAGCCGGCCCCACACCAACTTCTGGAGGTTGCAGTGGCCGGCGGATTAGAATTTCCAAGAGCGCGAACCAACTCGGTTGGAGAAGTGGTATTCCGGCATCTTCCATCGGGCCGAGCGAGCGTCTCGTGGATGTTCCGGCCGCCCGCCAGCACTGAAAATTACCGGTGGCCCGATCTGTCCGAGAGGGTGGTCGTTAGACCAGGGCAAACTGTTTCAGTCACGCTGGGTGGGACGGGGCGACCTGTGGTTGGCCGCGTGATCATTCCGGCGGAATTGAAATCATTGAAGCATTGGCGGCTTGGCGTTGGCACGGCGACCAATATCAGAACGATAATAAATCCACCGCCACTGCCGATTCCGCGGAACGTCCTCCGGAAGCCACTGGCGGAACAACTGGCTTGGTATAAAAGGTTCGTACACAGCAATGCGTACAAACTATATTGGCGATTTCTGACGAAGGCCCAACGTACTTGGTTTTATTGGACGCCAGTCATGGTACAGCCTGACGGGGCGTATCGCATCGAAAATGTCCGGCCTGGCTCGTATCGGATTATGGTGGATGCATGGAATCCGAAAACCCGGCAGGATATTGCAATGGGCGCAACACAGCTTGACATTGGGCCGATCAAGGGCGGTGTCAGCAATAAACCCATTTATGCCAGGCCGTTCAAACTGCATCTGATTGCCCGCCATGCCGGTGATCGGGCACCGGATTTTACAGACCAGACAATTAATGGGCACACATTGAAATTATCACAATTCCGAGGCAAATTTGTGGTGCTTTATTTCTGGTCGGATATGACCAAGTCCGCGAACGTGGACCTCCACGCTTTACAACAACTGCATGCGGCCCTGCGGGGAAGAAAGAATTTCACCATGATCGGGGTCTACTGCTGGCTGGATCCGCGCATCGCCAGGATGTTCGCGGGAAAATATGGATTGCTGGAGCATCAGATTTGCCTGCCACTCTTCCCAGGGTATCCACCGATCTGCTCGCAATACCCAAGCGCGTCTCTGCCTGCAATCTGGTTAATCCGGAGTTTAGCCCGCAGAAATGATAAAACCCTTGCAGTACAAGGGTTTGGTTCATTTTGTCACTTCCCGTTACTGGGTACACTCCAGTAACTCAAAGGCCCGCCGTTGCAGGACGGTGGG
>Ga0080006_1150202_pt1 | contig 30301 bp, 27 predicted proteins | sample RS3BMetagenome_FD_69209 | JGI IMG/M metagenome (GOLD analysis project Ga0080006, IMG submission 69209) | Ferric oxide microbial mat and aquatic microbial communities from Rainbow Spring, Yellowstone National Park, USA - RS3B (SPADES... ...
TTCCCACTGATCACGGCCAGCAGCTTGTCGTCGAAGACTTGGCGTCCCATGCGATGAGCCTACGTCGCGCGCCGATGGGCCCGATCCCGGACCGGTGCGACGGGAAACGAACTTGTGGAATCGGGCCATGACCGACTAACCCGCATTCCTGCGCGGTGTCAGCGTCGGCGGGATCAACCTCACAATGACGGAGGTCGCCGACTCGCTCACCGGCGCTGGGTTCATCGCCGTACGCACCGTTTTGGCAAGCGGCAACGTAATGCTCGAATCGTCCGCCGGATCCGCCGCGGTGCGCAAGACCGCCGAGGCCGCGTTGCGCACCAGGTTCGGCTACGACGCCTGGATCCTGGTCTACGACCTCGATACGGTGCGCCGCCTTGTTGCGGCTTACCCGTTAGAACCCCTTTAGAACGCGACCTGGACGGCTATCAGTCCTATGTCACCTTCGTCGCCGACGGCGCGGTGCTCGACGAGCTTGCCGGGCTGGCTGCGGGCGCCGGTCCGCAGGAGAAGACCGGAGGAGAAGATAAGCCGCGGCGAGGGCGTCGTCTATTGGCAGGTGCCCATGGGCGGCACGCTGGACAGCACGATCGGAAAGACGATGGGCAAGGCCCGGTACAAGTCGTCGACCACAATGCGCAACCTGCGCGCGCTGACCAAGTTGCTGCGCGCAACGTCGGCCACCGCCAGCCCCGGCCAGCCACCTAGTGCCGTTCGTAGTCGTCGGGCGCCGCCTCGACGTAGCGCAGCGCGTCGACTTTGTCGACCCCCAGCCCCCGTGCCACTCGGAGGTACTCGCGGGCCGCGGCCGCCATCGCTGCGTCCTTCGGGTCGTAACGGGCGACGAAAGTGCCGAAGCGGCCGCGCGTTTCGATGATTGCCGCACTTTCCAGCTCGCGATAGGCGCGGGCCACCGTGTTGACGGCGACTCCGAGTTGGCCGGCCAGCTCGCGCACGGTCGGCAGGCGGGTGCCAGGAGGCAATGCGCCATCCCGGACCCCGTCGATGACCTGCGTCCTGAGCTGGTCGAACAACGGCCTGCCCGACTTCATGTCGACCCGAACCCAATCCCGCAACTCCACCCACCCAGTATCCGTTGGATTCGACTATCTTGAACAGGTGCGAGTGACGGTGCTGAGCGGCGCGGGGATATCCGCGGAGAGCGGCGTGCCGACGTTCCGCGATGACAAGAACGGGCTGTGGGCCCGTTTCGACCCTTATGAGCTGTCCAGCACGACGGGGTGGCATGACCACCCCGAGCGAGTCTGGGGTTGGTACCTGTGGCGCCACTACCTGGTGGCCCACGTGCAGCCCAACGACGGACACCGCGCCATCGCCGACTGGCAGCAACATGTCGAGGTCAGCGTCATCACCCAGAACGTCGACGACTTGCATGAGCGCGCCGGTAGCACGCCGGTACACCACCTGCACGGGAGCCTTTTCGAGTTCCGCTGTGCCCGTTGCGATTTGCCCTACACGGGCGGGCTGCCCCAGATGCCCGAGCCGGCGCTGGAGGTGGAGCCCCCGGTCTGCGACTGCGGTGGGCTGGTCCGGCCCGACATCGTGTGGTTCGGCGAGCCGTTGCCCGACAAGCCGTGGCAGCACGCCGTCGAGGCGACCGAAGCTGCCGACGTGATGGTGGTGGTGGGGACCTCGGCCGTCGTCTACCCGGCGGCCGGACTGGCCGAGTTGGCGTTGTCGCGCGGCACGGCCGTCATCGAAGTCAATCCTGAGGTGACACCGCTGTCCCGGAGCGCCACCATCAGCGTGCGCGAAACCGCGAGCCAGGCCTTGCCCGGCCTCTTGCAGCGACTGCCCGCCCTGCTGACGTAGTCGGCCTCGTCTCGAGCCCGCAACAGTGGGCTCGGCTAATGCTAATCAAGCACGGCGCGCGCGGCCCAGCGCCAGTTCCGACACCGGCAGCGGCGCCCAGAACGGCAGCGTCAACTCGCGCCGGGACGTGTCGACCTCGAAACCGGCCTGCTGGATCAAGCGCTCGGTATCGCGATGGGTGTGGCAATTACCGAACAGCCTCGGCCAGAGCGTCGCGTCGGCCAGCCGCTGGAACCGGCCGCGCGCACCGGCGCTCGCCACGTGCTCGAGGTACCGCAGCTCCCCGCCCGGACGCATTAGCGAATACAGGTGCGCCAGGACGCTCCCGGGGTCACGCACCGAGCACAACACCAATGAGCACACCACCGCGTCGAACGGCTCGTCACCGCTGAACGCCTCCGCAGTCTCGGCCATCACGTCAACGGAAACGGGCACCACCTCCGCCGCGGCACGGGCGTGGGCCGCCAGCCGCGGCTCGGGCTCGACCGCCACCACCCGTCGGACTTCGTCGGGGTAGTGGGGGAAGTTAGTCCCAATGCCGGCGCCGACTTCGAGCACCCGACCCGACAGGCCGGCCAGGTTCTCGCGCCGAAGGACCCGAATCGCCTCGGTCTCGTGGCTGGCGACGATGGGCCAAATCCGGGCGAAGAACGGATGGTCGATGTTAGACGCGGCTGCCTGCTTCATGTCCGAGGGTCCTCCCACTGCCGACGTACCGCCAACCCGCGCTGCCCGATCACCGGCATGCCCGCAGAAGACCGAGCACAACTACGGAATCGTCACGCGACGCGCGTGCGGCGTTGCGATCACCTTAGCCGCCACTCCGTGCGCCGCGCTCCGCAACGGCAAGGCCACTTCGACCGGGTCGCCGGACCGCGTTGCCACGTGGGCGAACACGGTCAGCGTGCCCGACGAATGAGCCGCTCAGGGCAGCGCTCCCGCACCCGACACGGAAAACCTACTCATCGGTAAATTGCCACCATTTTCCGAACCTCGACTCACTGATTCCTTAAAGCCGGCCCATACGCTCAGTGCCATGTGGATCGACGACACGAGTGCCGACGTCATCAAAGCTGACTTCGAGGCTCTCTACCACGGCGACATGCTGGTGGAAGGCGAGACGACGGAGCAGTTTGAAGAGCAGTTCGACGATGTCCAGTCCCTGCCCACGGCGAGCTGAGCAGCGGCCATGAGTGTGCTAGCACGGCTGCTAATGGCCGAACCCGCCGTCAGTCGATGGTTCCGTCGATAACCTGACATCATCCGCAACGAAAGCCCCCTGCTCGTCGCGGGGGGCTTTCGTTCGTCCAGCGTTTGTCAGGCGCTGGTATCCGGGTCAGCGCGGCGCCATGCGGATGGCGCCGTCCAGCCGGATGACCTCGCCGTTGAGCATCGGGTTTTCGACGATGTGCACCGCGAGGGCCGCATATTCGTTCGGTTTGCCCAGTCGCGACGGGTGCGGCACCTGTTTGCCCAGCGACTCCCTGGCGGGCTCCGGCAGACCGGCCAAGAGGGGTGTGTCGAACAGGCCGGGAGCGATGGTGACCACCCGGATCAGGTGGCTGGCCAGGTCGCGGGCAATGGGCAAGGTCATGCCGACCACGCCGCCCTTGGACGCGGAGTAGGCGGCCTGGCCGATCTGGCCGTCGAACGCCGCCACCGAGGCGGTGTTGACGATGACGCCGCGCTCAGGGGTGTCCGGGGGGCCGATGGGTTCGGTCTTGGCGATTCGTTCGGCGGCCAGCCGCAGCACGTTGAAGGTTCCGACCAGGTTGATGTCCACGATCTTGCGGAAGGCGTCGAGCGGGAAGACCCCGTCGCGACCCAGCACCCGGATGGCGTTGCCGGTGCCGGCGCAGTTGACCACGATGCGCAGCGGGCCGAGCGACTCGGCCGTGTCGAGCGCCGTGGCGACGGCGACTTCGTCGGTGACGTCGGTCTGCGCGAAGTGGGCGCGGTCTGCGAGCTGGCGAGCTGCCTCGTCACCCCTCAGGTCAAGAACTACCACCTGAGCACCGGCGTCCAGCAGCCGTATGGTGGTGGCCAGGCCAAGGCCCGACGCGCCCCCGGTGACGACGGCCACGGCGTCTTTGATCTCCATCCGAGTCCTTCCCTTCTAGCCTTGCCAGCCTTTCCAGCCAACCAGTTGGTTGGTGACTATACCCAGTCCGCGAGGATTGCTCCGATGTCGGTCACGGGTGCCGCGGGGGGCCGCGGCGTGTCGGGCACGGTACGCGAGAATCGCGGCGCCGGCCGCGGTTGCAGACCGCCGTCCACCTGGTAGAACGTGTTCCGCTCGGTGAGATGCGGTTCGGTGTGCACTTCGCCGAACGCCAGCACCGGCGTCACGCAGGCGTCGGAGTCGGCGAACACCTTGGCCCAGTGGTCGCGGTCGCGACTGGCGAACCTCTCGGTGAGCGCCGCGCGCAGTTCGGGCCAGCGGGTGACGTCGTTCTGTCCGGGCAGGTCCGCGGCGTCAAGGCCCAACCCCGCCAGCATGGCCGCGTAGAACTGCGGCTCGATGGCGCCGACGGCGACATAGCGCCCATCGGCGCACTCGTAGGTGTCGTAGTAGGGGGCGCCGCCGTCGAGCAGGTTCGTGCCCCGCACGTCCGACCACAGGCCCATGCCCCGCATCGCCCACATCATCTGGATCAGCACGCTGGAGCCGTCGACCATCGCGGCGTCGATCACCTGTCCCTTACCGGAGCTTTGTCGCTCCCACAGCGCGGCCAGGATGCCGACCAGTAAGAACATGGAGCCGCCGCCGAAGTCACCGGCCAGGTTCAGCGGGGGCACGGGGCGCTCGTTCGCCCGGCCGATGGAGTGCAGCACCCCGTTCAGCGAGATGTAGTTGATGTCGTGGCCGGCTTGCTGACTGCGCGGGCCGCTCTGCCCCCAGCCGGTCATCCGCCCGTAGATGAGCCGGTCATTGACCTCGGCGCACTGCGCGGGGCCCAGACCCAGCCGCTCGGTGACGCCGGGGCGGTAACCCTCGATCAATACGTCGGCTTTCGCGACGAGTTGCAGGACGAGGTTGCGCCCCTCGTCGGACTTGAGGTCGGCCGTCACGACGCGCCGGTTTCGCAGCATGGCGTCCTTCGCGACGCCACCGGCCCCGAACCCGTTTTTTGGAGGGCGATCGACACGCACCACGTCGGCTCCGAGGTCTCCGAGGATCATCGCGGCGTGCGGGCCCGGTCCGATGCCGGCCAGCTCGACAACCCGCAATCCACTCAACGGTCCAGCCACGTTCCACCGACCTTTCGTCCGCTCTGACGCTCTTTACCGGCCTTGGCGAGAACCGGCCGTTGGCATCTTCGCAGCAGCCCTGGGTGGGACCGCATCCCGGTCACCTAAGGTGAGCGCATGATCGACTCGCTGACACCTGTCGCAGGTCTTGTCGTCACGCTGACCGACGGTGTTCTGGCGGTGACCATCGACCGCCCCGAGAGCCTGAACTCGCTGAGCCCCGCGGTGATCACCGGGCTCGCCGATGTGATGGAGCGCGCGGCCGCCGATCCCGGGGTCAAGGTGGTGCGCCTGAGCGGTTCGGGTCGCGGCTTCTGCTCCGGCGCGAGCATCGGCGCCGACGAGCTGCCCGGCAGCGGTGACGTCCCACCGGAACACACTGTCGTGGAGATCAACCGGCTGGTGCGCGCCATCACCGCGCTTCCGCACCCCGTGGTCGCCGTGGTTCAGGGCGCGGCGGCGGGTGTCGGCGTTTCAATCGCTCTGGCGTGTGATGTCGTGCTGGCTTCGGAGAAGGCGTTTTTCATGCTCGCGTTCACGAAGATCGCTTTGATGCCCGACGGCGGCGCGTCGGCTTTGGTCGCGGCCGCGGTCGGCCGGATTCGTGCGATGCACATGGCGCTGCTGCCGGAGCGATTGCCGGCCAACGAGGCCATGTCCTGGGGCCTGGTCAGCGCGGTGTATCCCGCGGACGACTTCGAGGCCGAGGTGGACAAGGTGATCGAAAGGCTTTTGGCCGGGCCAGCGGCGGCGTTCGCCAAGACCAAGCAAGCGATCAATGCGGCCACGCTCACCGCTTTGCACCCAGCCCTGCAGCGGGAACTCGAAGGACAGGCACAGCTGCTGCGCGCAAACGACTTCAAGGAGGGCACGACCGCTTTCCAGCAGCGGCGGACTCCCCATTTCGCCGACCGCTGAAGCACGGGTGCTTACTTGCGCCCGAACCGGCAATCCTTCCCCGAGTCGGGTCCGAATATCTGACAGGCGAGGAGCGGAGCATCGATGGTTGAAAAGGTTCGCTGTCTGGTGACCGGAGCCACCGGTTACATCGGCGCCCGGCTCGTGCCGCGGTTGCTGGATGAGGGACACCGAGTACGCGCACTGGCCCGCGACCCGGCCAAGCTAGCCGACGTGCCCTGGCGGGAACAAGCAGAGGTCGTCCGGGGCGACCTGGGCGACCTCGATTCCCTGATCGCGGCGTTCGACGGTACCGACGTCGTGTACTACCTGGTGCACTCGATGGGCACGTCGAAGCATTTCGCCGACGAGGAAGCCCACGCGGTCCGCAACGTCGTGACCGCCGCCCGGCGCACCGGGGTTCGGCGGGTGGTGTATCTGAGCGGGCTGCATCCCGAGGGCGTCAAGCTTTCGCCGCATCTGGAGTCCCGCAAGGCCGTGGGCGACGTCCTCGTCGAGTCCGGCATCGAAACGGTGGTGCTGCAGGCCGGGGTTGTCATCGGTTCGGGATCGGCATCTTTCGAGCTGATCCGCCACCTCACCGACCGGTTGCCGGTGATGACCACGCCGAAGTGGGTGCACAACAAGATTCAGCCGATCGCGGTGCGCGATGTGCTTTATTACCTCGCCGCCGCGGCCACCGCGCCCGTGCCCTCGTCGGGGGTCTGGGATATCGGCGGACCCGATGTGTTGGAGTACGGCGACATGATGCGCCTCTACGCCGACGTGGCGGGGCTGGGCAAGCGCTACCTGATCGTGCTGCCGCTTCTCACGCCGGCGATCGCCAGCCTCTGGGTGGGGACCGTGACCCCCATTCCGCCGGGCTTGGCGCGGCCCCTGATCGAATCGCTGGAATGCGACGCCGTCATGCGCAACCACGACATCGACCGCATCATCGAGCCTCCGGGGGACGGCCTGATCGGCTACCGTCGCGCCGTCCAGTTGGCGCTGAGCCGGGCGGCGCGCGGCCTGCCCGACGCCACGTGGTCGTCGTTGCGCTCGGAGCCCGCCGAGGCCTTGCCCAGCGATCCCGACTGGGCCGGCGAGATCGTCTACATCGACGTGCAGGCCTCGACCGTTGACGTCCCACCCGAGGAACTCTGGACAGCGGCCGAGATCGCTACCGGGCGTCGTACGGGCTGGAGCGTGCAGGACCGCGATCCGGCGAATCGGCAGCTGCGGCTGCGCACGCGGAGACGGGCGCCGGGACGGGCGTGGCTCGAGATCAGCATCACGCCGCACGATCACGGCAGCCGGTACACGCAGCGGTCGATCTTTTTCCCGAGCGGGATTCCTGGACGGGTGTACTGGTTCTTCGCGCGGCTGGTGCACGCCGCCAGGCTGCGCGGCCTCGCGCGCGAGGTGACCGGTTCGGCCGCTGCCTGATCCGGGTGTCAGACGCCGAACATCGGTGGCAGCACCAGGACCATGATCAGGCCCCACACAACATGGGTCAGCACCGGCGCCAGCACACCGCCGGTCGCCCGACGCTCGACCGCGCACACGGTCCCGAGGACGACGGCGGCGAATCCGAGCATCGGGTTGCCGCTGGCCATGGTGGCACCCGTGTACAGGAGGGTCGAAATGAGCACCGGGTAGCGGCAGCGCCCCAGCGCGCTGTAGAGCGCGCCCCGAAAGAAAACCTCCTCCCCGATTGCGTTGACCACGGCGATCACCACGATGAACCAGTACGGTCCGTGATGGGCGAACAGCAGCACCACGCGGGTGATCAGTTCCGCGACTTCCGGGATCTTCCGCACGATCAGCCCGCCCAGCACGAATACCCCGCCGACAAGCAGGCCGATGCTCGTCCCCGTGATGACCGGCCGCTGGTTGCGGCCGCGCCAGCGGATGCCGCCCAGATGCAGCGGTCCCGAAATCGCGGCGCCGGCAATCCACACGGCCGCCAACACCATCGTCAGCCAGTAGAAGCTCGACTCCCCCGGATGGCGTCGCAGCGAATACCCGAGCACCGCTGCGCCGGTCACCAACGTGGTCGCGACGAGGTTGCGCCTGCGGCGCACGACGGTGGGTGGCTCGTTGGGCGGCACGGCGACGTTGGTGACGGCACGGCGAAACTCCGCCGATATGTTCGGCTCGGCTGACTCACTCATGCGGGGCGCACTTTCGCGGTCAGGGCCACCAAGACGTCCAGGCCGGTCCGCAACGCTCCGGCGAGCGGGCCGGGGACGTTGTTGACCAGCCCCAGCGTGGGCTGCGCGATGGGCGGGGTGATCGCGCGGGTGTCGCCGAACCAGCCGAACCGGTCGAGGCGTTCGGGGTACCGGCTGGCGGCCGGCACCTGATGACCGTTCGCCAGCAACACCGTGACCAGCCGCGATCCCACGTATCCGGTGGCCCCGGTGACCAGAATCCGCATACCGTCGACACTACCGGCGAGGACGGACCGCTCAGCGACGCCGGCGGCGTTTGAACCGATGCGGCGCCGGTAACGTGATAAATGCTGCGCGGTTCCTGAGCATCGAGATGGGACCGAACCGGCACCGCAATGGCACCGGAATGGCTCCGGAATGGCACTGAGATAGTGGGGACATGTATTACCTGCTGATCCTGGCGGTAGGAGTCGAACGCCTGGTGGAGCTGGTGTTCTCGGAGCGCAACGCGCAGTGGTCGTTCGCTCAGGGCGCCAAGGAGTCTGGCCGTCCGCACTACGTGGCCATGGTCGTCATTCACACCGGGCTTCTGGTCGGCTGCATCGTCGAACCGTGGCAGTTGCACCGGCCTTTCATCGCGTGGCTGGGTTGGCCGATGCTGGCGGTGGTGGCGCTCAGTCAGGCGTTGCGCTGGTGGTGCATCAGCACGCTGGGCCGCCGGTGGAACACGCGGGTCATCGTGTTGCCGGGCGCACCTCTGGTGCGGGAAGGCCCCTACCGGTGGCTGCATCACCCAAACTATGTCGCTGTGGTGGCCGAAGGGCTGGCGCTGCCGTTGGTGCACACCGCGTGGCTGACCGCGACGGCGTTCACAATTGCCAACGCGCTGGTGTTGCGGGCGCGTCTGCGGATCGAAAACTCCGCGCTGGGCTACACATGACGAGCTATGACGCCGACCTGCTGGTCGTCGGTGGTGGACCGGGGGGCCTCGCCACGGCGTTACACGCTCGCAGGCAAGGACTTTCGGTGATCGTGGCGGAGCCCCGAGAGGGCCCCGTCGACAAGGCGTGCGGCGAGGGGTTGATGCCGGGCGGCCTGGCGGAGCTGACGTCGCTGGGTGTCGACCCCGCCGGCATGCCCTTCCGCGGGATCGCCTACGTGAGCGAACATCGCCGGGCGCAGGCGCGATTCCGCAACGGTCCGGGGCGAGGTGTGCGACGTACCACCTTGCATGCGGCGCTGGAGGCGCGCGCGAAACAGCAAGACACGGAATGGATTCGGGCAAAGGTCACCGATGTTCGGCAGGACGCGCACGGGGTGGCGGCCGCCGGGGTGTACACGAGATATCTGGTGGCGGCCGATGGGCTGCATTCACCGGTGCGCCACGCCGTCGGCATCGCCGCGACGGCCGGGAAGCCGCGGCGGTACGGGGTGCGGTGGCACTTCACGGTGCCGGCGTGGTCGGACTTCGTCGAGGTGCACTGGTCGCCTCGGGGTGAGGCGTACGTGACGCCCGTGGAACCGGACTTGGTCGGCGTGGCAATCCTGTCCGGCGGCCGCCCCGACCTGGCCTGGTTTCCCTGGTTGGCCTGCCGGCTCGAGGGCGTCGACCGCGGGCAGGCCCGGGGATGCGGCCCGCTGCGCCAGGTGGTTTCGCGGCGGGTCGCGGGACGGGTGCTGTTGGTGGGCGACGCGGCGGGGTACGAGGACGCCCTGACCGGCGAAGGCATCAGCCTCGCGGTCAAGCAAGCGGCTGCGGCGGTCGACGCCATCAGCAACGACACACCGTCGTCATACGAGGCGGCGTGGCACCGGGTGACCCGCAGTTACCGACTGCTCACCCGCGCGCTGGTGCTGGCCAGCACACCACCGGCAGCGCGCCGGGCAATCGTCCCGGTCTCCACTCTGCTGCCCCCCGCCTTCCGGTGGGGAGTGAACATCCTGGGGAGCTAGCGCGAGCAGACGCAAAATCCCCCAAAAGCAGGGCTTTTTGCGGGATTTTGCGTCTGCTCGCGGTGTCTAACGGGCCTTCCAGACCGGCTCGCGCTTCTCGGCGAACGCCAGCGGTCCTTCCCTGGCGTCCTCGGATTTCAGCAGCGTGCGCATCTCGCGGACGGTGCGCTCCCAGCCGGGTTCCTCGTCGGTGACGACGCCGTCGTCGGCCCCGTAGGCGATGCGCTTGCTGGCCTGTACGGACAGCGGCGCATTGACGGTGATCCGCGCGGCGAGCGCCAGCGCGGCGTCGAGCACGGAGCCTTTTTCGGGACCCTCCCCGACGACCTGGTTGATCAGGCCCCACCGGCACGCGTCGGAGGCCGTGATCGGCTCGCCGGTCATCAGCAGTTCCATGGCCACCTTGCGTGGCAGGTGGTTCATGATCCGAAAGACGCCACCGGCCGCGGCGATGAGCCCTCGCTTGACCTCCGGCAGCCCGAACGTGGCGCCCTCGGTGGCCACCACCAGGTCGCTGGCCATCGCGATCTCGGTGCCGCCGCCCAGTGCGGTGCCATTGACCGCGGCGATGGTGGGCTTGTCGATGAAGTGGTGCACGTAGCCGGCGAAGCCCCATTCCCCGTGGTCGGGGTGATACAGGTTCTCCCGGCGCGCGAGCGCCTTAAGGTCGGCACCGGCGCAGAACGACTCATCGCCCGCGCCGGTGACGACGACGGCCCGCACCTCGGGGTCGTGCCCGGCCTCTTCGAGCGCGTCGCCGACCCCGATGCTGACCGCGCCGTTGATCGCGTTGCGGGCCTCCGGCCGGTTGATGGTGATGACTGCGACGTTGCCGCGACGTTCGACCAGCACCGCGGGCCGGCCGGTGTCGCCTTCCGTCACAGCAGCTCCAGGATGGTGGCGTTGGCCTGGCCGCCGCCCTCGCACATCGTCTGCAGGCCGTAGCGAATTCCCTTGTCCCGCATGTGGTAGAGCAGCGTGGTCATCAGCCGCGCCCCCGAGCCACCGAGCGGGTGGCCGAGCGCGATCGCGCCGCCGTTGGGGTTGAGCTTGGTCTCGTCGGCGCCGATGTCCTTCAGCCAGGCCATGGGGACCGGGGCGAAGGCCTCGTTGACCTCGTAGGCGCCGATCTCGCCGATGCTCAACCCGGAGCGCTTCAGCACCTTCTGGGTGGCCGGGATCGGCGCGGTCAGCATGATCACCGGGTTGGCTCCGGCCAACGTCGCCGTGTGCACCCGTGCGATCGGCTTGAGCCCCAACGACTTCGCCTTCTCTGCGGACATGAACAGCAGGGCGGCCGAACCGTCGGAGATCTGCGAGGAGTTGCCGGCATGGATCACACCGTCCTCCTTGAACGCCGGCTTGAGCGACGCCATCTTCTCCATCGGCGTGCCGCGGCGGATGCCCTCGTCCTTGAGCACGACAGTTTTCTCGTCGCCGTCGGTCACCTTGATGCCCACGATCTGGTCGTCAAACGCACCGGAATCCTGCGCCGCAGCAGCTTTTTCGTGCGAAGCGAGGGAGAATTCGTCGAGCGCGGTGCGGCTCAGGCCCCACTGCTCGGCGATCATCTCGGCGCCGATGCCCTGGTTGGGCACCCGGCGGTCGTAGCGGTTCATGAACGCGTCCGGGTACGGCCGCCCGCCGTTGGCCAGCGACGACCCCATCGGCGTGCGCGACATCGACTCCACCCCGCCGGCGACGACCACGTCGTAGTGGCCGGCGACCACCCCGGCCGCGGCGAAGTGCACCGACTGCTGGCTCGACCCGCACTGGCGGTCGACGGTCACGCCCGGCACCGTCTCCGGCCAGCCGGCCGTCAGCAGCGCGGTGCGGCCGATATCGAGGGCCTGCTCACCGGCCTGCATGACGCAACCCCAGATGACGTCGTCGACGATTCCCGGGTCGATGCCGGCCCTGTCGACCAGACCGTTGAGGACCTGTGCGGACAGGTCCGCGGGGTGCACCCCGGACAGCCCGCCGTTGCGCTTGCCGACGGGTGAGCGGACCGCCTCGACGATGACGGCTTCAGCCATGGCGATGTCTCCTTCTGACGCTGCTGACTCAGGCGACGATGTCGTGTCGATTGTCAACCAATGGGTTGGGCGGTCGGGCGGCGGGGTCTGAATGGGAAGGCAGCTTGGGGGTGGCCCCCGGCGGGCCGCCCCGTCTCCCGAGTGCTCATGACGCACATATCGCGCAGACATTTTCTGGGCGCCGGTATCGCGGCTGCGGCATGGCCCGTCGGCGCCGGGATCGCCGGGTGAGGGTCCGCGCGGAAGCCGGGGGCCTCTCGTCAGCGTTACCCGGCGATTGTGGGGGGTAGCGGTTACGGCGGCGGAGTGTCGGCGTTGCGGCTTGCCCAGGCGGGTGTGGACACGCTGGTTTTGGAGATGGGCAGGCTGTGGGACAACGCGCCGCCATACTCGACGCGAGCAGGCCCGCGAGGTTCCGCGTTCAGCGCTCGAGCGCGTTCCCTCGCCCCAGCACGACAACCTCTATGTGAATGATGGGTCGTTGCTTCCCGGCTACCTTGGCTGTAACCCGTTCATGTCAATCACCGCGCTCGCCGAACGCAGTACCGAGTCGATCATCCCAGGACGTCACTAGACGAAAACGCGCGCGATATCGTCACGACGGCGACCGGCTGTCGGCCGGGCGTCACGCGCCAGACCAACAGCCCGGCCCCAAGTCCCCGGGATCGTCGAACAGCCGCGCTCCGGCTCCCGTCAGCCTGCCGGATACCCCACCGACTTGATCTCGGTGTACTGGTCGAAGCCGGCAATACCGTTCTGCCGGCCCACCCCGCTGGCCTTGTATCCTCCGAATGGCGTGTCGGCGCCGTAGCACGCGCCACCGTTGACGCCGATGACGCCGGCCCGCAGTCGGTGCGCCACCGCCAGCGAACGCTCCAGCGAACCCGACATCACGTTGCCGGCCAACCCATAGGCGCTGTCGTTGGCGATGCGGATGGCGTCCTCCTCGTCGTCGAAGGGGATCACCGCCAGCACCGGGCCGAAGATCTCCTCCCGGGCGATCGTCATGGAGTTGTCGACGTCGACGAAAAGCGTTGGGCGGACGAAGAATCCCTTGTCGAATCCGGTGGGTGCGTCCGGCCCGCCGACCAGCAGGGTGGCGCCCTCATCGACGCCCTTGTTGATGTAGCCCAGCACGCGCTTGCGCTGTTTGTCCGAGATCAACGGGCCGGTCAGGGTGGCGGGGTCCTGCGGATCGCCCGGCATGACGTTCTCGTAGATGCTCTTGAGGATCGCCACACCCTCGTCGTAGCGGGATCGCGGCAGCAGCATCCGGGTGGGAATGGCGCAGCCCTGCCCGGCGTGCATGCACGGCGAGATGCCGATCGCGCAGGCCGACCCGAAGTCGGCGTCGTCCAGCACGATGGTGGCCGACTTGCCACCGAGTTCGAGGAACAATCGCTTGAGCGTCGACGCGCCCTTCTCCATGATCCGCTTCCCCACTGCGGTGGAGCCGGTGAAAGAGATCAGGTCCACTTTGGGCGACAGTGTGAGCTCCTCGCCGACCAGGTGGTCCGCCGCGGTGACGACGTTGACGACTCCGGCTGGGATGTCGGTCTTTTCGGCGATCAGCCGGCCCAGGCGGGTCGCGTTGAACGGCGTGTCGGGCGCCGGTTTGAGGACCACGGTGTTGCCGGTGGCCAGTGCCTGGCCGAGCTTGTTGATGGTGACTTCGAAGGGGAAGTTCCATGGCACGATGGCACCGACCACGCCCACCGGTTCCCGCCAGACCTTGCGGGTGGTCAGCGTGCCGGTAAGGCTGACCACCACGTCGCCGAGGTCGGTTTCCCACGGGTACTCGTCGATCAGCCCGGCGGGATAGCGCAGCCCTTCGGCCAGCGGGGCATCCAGCTGCGGGCCGTAGGTGATGGCCCGGGGGGTGCCGACCTCGAGGATCAACTCCTCGCGCAGCTCTTCCTTCTCCGATTCGATCGCCTCGTGCAGTTGCAGAAGGCAGCGCTTGCGCAACTCGCGGTTGGTCGACCAGTCGGTCTCGTCGAAGGACCGCCGGGCGGCGTCGATGGCCCGGTGCATGTCCTCTTTCGACGCGTCGGCCACCTCCCCGAGACTCTCCTCGGTGGCGGGATTGATGTTGGTGAAGGTGCCGGCCCGGCCGTCGACGAGCTTGCCGTCGATCATCATCTTGGGCTCGAAGCGGACCTTTACAGCCTCGGTCATATCTGTCACTCTCCGTTGACTCGTCAAGGGGCTACGGAGAGCCTTACTGGAAACTGGCCGATTGGCAAGGTGCAACCGCTGCGGGGGCTGGCCACCGGGAGTGGAACGTCATACAGTTGGGCGACTAGAACCGGGTTGGCAGTTATCGAGAAGGGGATTTCCATGACCATTGTCGATCGGTTGCGCTACGACGGCAAACGGGCTCTCGTTGTCGGTGGTGCCACCGGCATGGGTGCCGCGGCGGCCAAGTCAGCGGCCGAGCTCGGCGCCGAAGTGATCGTGATGGATTATGCGCCGGTGAAGTATGAAGTCGCCAAGTCCATCCAGGTGGACCTGCGCGACCCCGCGTCGATCGAAGCCGCGCTCGAGCAGCTGGACGGACCGGTCCACGCCGTGTTCTCGGCCGCCGGCATTGCCGACGGGACCACCGACCTGATGGCGATCAATTTCCTCGGCCACCGGCACCTCATCGAGCGCCTCATCGAGAAGAACCAGCTCCCCTCGGGCTCGGCGATCTGCTTCATCTCCTCGGTCGCCGGCATGGGTTGGGAGAACGATCTGGAGCTCTTGACGGAGTTCCTCGCCGCGCCGGACTTCGCGACCGCGCAAGAGTGGGTCAAGGCGCACGAATCGGAAGGCATCATCCACTACGGATTCTCCAAGAAGGTCGTCAACGCCTACGTCGCGACCCAGGGCTACCCGCTGCTGAAGAAGGGCATCCGGATCAACGCGATCTGCCCCGGTCCCACCGACACCCCGCTGGCCCAATCCAACGCCGATCTGTGGCTCACCTTCGCCCAGGACTACCGCGACGCGACCGGCTCCAAGGTCCACACCCCCGAGCAAATGGGCGACGTCATGGTGTTCCTCAACAGCGCCGCCGCGTTTGGCGTCAACGGGGTCACGCTGCTGGTCGACTATGGGCACACGATGGCGTCGCTGACCAACGCATACCCGCCCGGCAAGCCGATCATCGACATCATCATGGGGCGGGTAAAGCTCTAGAGGGGCGCTACCGCCCTCGGAAAAAAGGAGGGTCACCCCGAGAGTGACGCCAGGCTCACGCTCGGCAACGCTTCAGCCGGCTCGACTCACCGAGTAAGCTTCCCTACGCAGCTGGTCTGCTGTCGCCGCATCACGCGGCGACGGCATCGAGCGAGGCAGGTTAGTAATGCCTCGTGAGAGGGAACCCGGTGAGAGTCCGGGACTGTCCCGCAGCGGTATGCAGGAACGACCGCCGTCATCAGCACTGGCCCTCAGGGGCTGGGAAGCGACGGCCATTAGGAGTACCACTGGGTGCGCGCCTGCGAGTCCGAAGACCTGCCAGCTGTGCCGGACGCGGCGCGTCCGGCGGCTTGTCGCCTCGTGGACTGGGCGTTTGGCTGTGCGCTTTGCGGTGGTGCGCCAAAGGCGCGCCGGGTGAAGCGGATTGGCTGCGCGTCCGTCGGCGGTGAACCACCCACATCGATTGATAGGACGATTCGTGACCTCTCAACCATTCAGCGCCACGGTTACCGGCTCCCCCCGCATCGGCCCGAAACGCGAACTCAAACGCGCGACCGAAGGCTACTGGGCGGGCCGCACCAGCCGATCGGAGCTGGAGTCCGTCGCCGCGACACTGCGCCGCGACATGTGGTCCCACCTGGTGGCCGCCGGGCTGGATTCGGTGCCGGTGAATACCTTCTCGTACTACGACCAGATGCTCGACACGGCGATCATGCTCGGCGCGCTGCCGAATCGGTCCGAAAAAATCTCCGACGACCTGGACCGGTACTTCGCCCTGGCGCGGGGTAACAACGATATCGAGCCGCTGGAGATGACCAAGTGGTTCGACACCAACTACCACTACCTGGTCCCCGAGATCGAGCCCGCGACCCGGTTCGTGCTGAATCCAGACAAGGTGCTTTCCGAGCTGACAGAAGCTTTGGGACAAGGTATCCCGGCGCGCCCGGTCGTCATCGGACCGATCACCTTCCTGCTCCTGAGCAAAGGTGTCGACGGCGCCGGCGCACCCATCGAGCGGCTCGAAGAGTTGGTGCCCATCTACTCCGAGCTGTTGTCGCTGCTCGCCGACAACGGTGCGCGGTGGGTGCAGTTCGACGAGCCGGCATTGGTGACCGACATCTCCCCCGACGCTCCCGCACTGGCCGAGGCGGTCTACAACGCGCTGGGCTCGGCGAGCAACCGGCCCGCCATCTGCGTCGCCACCTACTTCGGCGACCCCGGCGACGCGCTGGGCGGGCTGGCCCGCACGTCCGTCGAAGCGATCGGCGTCGACCTGGTCGCCGGCCCGGGGACCCAGATTGCAGCGGTGCCCGAGCTGGCCGGAAAAACGCTGGTCGCCGGCGTCGTCGACGGCCGCAACGTGTGGCGCACCGATCTGGAGTCGGCTTTGAGCACCTTGGCCAGCCTGCTGGGTTCAGCCGCGTCCATTGCGGTTTCGACCTCGTGTTCGACACTGCACGTACCGTATTCGCTGGAGCCCGAAACCGGCCTCGACGACAACCTGCGCAGCTGGCTGGCGTTCGGCGCTGAAAAAGTGCGCGAAGTAGTCGTTCTGGCGCGCGCCCTGCGTGAGGGACGCGACGCGGTCGCCGACGAGGTCGCGGCGTCCAACGCCGCCGTGGCATCTCGTCGCCGCGACCCGCGGTTGCACAATGACCGCGTCCGGGCGCGTATTGCCGCCATCATGGCATCGGGAGTCCATCGCGGCGACGCGGCCGAGCGCCGCGCCCAGCAGGAGCAGCGCCTGCACCTGCCGCCGCTGCCGACCACGACGATCGGCTCCTTCCCGCAGACGTCGGCGATTCGCAAGGCGCGCGCGGCGCTGCGCGCCGGTGAGATCGACCAGGCCGAGTACACGCGCAGAATGAAGAAGGAGATCGCCGACGTCATCAAGCTGCAGGAAGAACTCGGGCTCGATGTGCTGGTGCACGGCGAGCCGGAGCGCAACGACATGGTGCAGTATTTTGCCGAGCAGTTGGAGGGCTTCTTCGCCACGCAGAATGGCTGGGTGCAGTCCTACGGCAGCCGCTGCGTGCGTCCCCCGATTCTGTACGGCGACGTGTCGCGGCCCCATCCGATGACGGTCGAGTGGATCAGCTACGCGCAATCCCTTACCGACAAGCCCGTCAAGGGCATGTTGACCGGGCCCGTCACGATCCTGGCTTGGTCGTTCGTCCGCGACGACCAACCGCTGGCCGACACCGCCAACCAGGTGGCGCTGGCCATCCGCGATGAGACCGTGGACCTGCAGGCCGCCGGGATCGCGATTATCCAGGTCGACGAGCCTGCCTTGCGTGAGTTGCTACCCTTGCGGCGCGCCCGGCAGGGCGAGTACTTGCGTTGGGCGGTGGGGGCTTTCCGCTTGGCCACCTCCGGCGTCGCCGACTCCACGCAGATCCACACCCATCTGTGCTACTCGGAATTCGGCGAGGTGATCGGGGCTATCGCCGACCTGGACGCCGACGTCACCTCGATCGAGGCGGCGCGCTCGCACATGGAGGTGCTGGGCGACCTGAACTCGGCCGGCTTCTCCAACAGCGTGGGCCCGGGCGTCTACGACATCCACTCACCGCGGGTGCCCAGCAGTCGCGAGATGGCCGAGGCGCTGCGCGCCGCACTCAAAGCGGTCCCCCCGCAACGGCTGTGGGTCAACCCCGACTGCGGGCTGAAGACCCGATCGGTGCAGGAGGTGACCGCGTCGCTGCACAACATGGTCGCCGCGGCCAAGGAGGTCCGCGCGGAAGGATAACCCCTTGCGCGCGAGCCGAACTTAGTCGGAGAGCACCTGGACCGGAACGTCGTCGGCCCAGGGTTGTCGGCTGACCATGTCGGCGACGCGCACGATGCCGTGCTCGAACTCGCCTGTCGCCGCATCGACCAAGCGGTAGGCCTGGGTCTGCTGGTGGATCGGCTGCGCATCGAGCAGCACCACCCGTACCTCACCGGGCTCGAAGTGGCAACGCTCCTGCAAGGCGGCAATCAACTGCTCGTTGTGCATGTGTCCGTCGCCGAAGTTCCATCCAATGGTCGTGCTGCAGATCCGCTCCCCGTCGGTGATGACGTAGTCGTCCTCGTTCTGGCCCGCCATGGCGCGGTGCGCCAACGTGAAGAGCGCCCGACCGTGGGTGTTGAAGCCGCGGAACGCATATCCCATGTAGATCGGGATCTGCGCCGCCTCCGGGCTGCCGTAGAACCGCTCCAGCTGGGCTTGGGGCATGCTCGCGATCGCCACGATGCCCCTGGTGATCTTGTCGTTAGCCGATCCCTTGATGCACCACAGGGTGGTGTCCCAGTTGCCCGCGTAGTACCGCATCCCGGGCAGGAACGAGATCTTGCGGGGGAACATGTTGCCGGCGATCACGACTCCCGCGATCACCGCGAACAGGATCGCCACGGGGACCGGATGTCTGAGGTCGGACAACCCGACTCGGGCGTGCGCGACGAACAACGACAAGACCCCGAAGATCATGAAGACGTTCCACTCCAGCGGCACCCCCATCGGGATCGACACCAGGATGCCGAGGTGGAAGCACACCATCACGACCGCGGCCACCGTCGTCGGCCAGCCACCGTGCGCGAAGAACAGCACCAGCGGCACCAGCATCTCGATGGCGGTACTCACATGGGCCAGCCATCGCGACGGCCAACCGGGGCGCAGGTCCTCCGGGAATTTCTCGAAGAAGCGCCGTTTCAGCCGCCGCGGCCGCATCAGCGGGTTGTTGGACATCATCGTGGAGATCACGAACGGGAAGTGCTTGTTGAGCTTCGACGTCGCCGCGCCCATCCAGATGACCAGGAAGACGATCTTGGAGCCGACGAGCATGTCGGCGCCGCCGAACAGGAACGTCACCGCCATGGTCGCGTAAACCTCGCCCCGCGCGGCCAGGAAAATCACCTTGTCGCGCAGCCCCAGCACACCGAGGATCAGCAGGATCAGCACGATCTTCCACGCCGGCAGCAACCCGACCGCCGTGCCCAGCCCCGGCACCGGCCCCGTGCCGTCCGCGAACAGTGCCGCCAGCGTCACGATCAGCAGCAGTCCATAAAGCGCGACATCGAACGGCGTGCGCTTGGTTCCCCGGGTGCCCGGGACGCGGTCCGGCCACGGTGGCAGCCGGATGGTGCCGAAGCGCATCCAATACAGGATCGAGCCCATCGGCGGGAAGAACCGGTTGTTCAGCGGCCCGAAGCCGCAGCCCAGCCCGATCACCTCGAAGAGCATCGTGTAGAGCACGACCTTCTCGAACACGATCGGCTCCGACCACCACGACGCGACATGGTTGAACCCGCCGAGTCCCCTGGTGGCCGAGGCGAACAGCCACCCGCCCAGGATGTAGAGGAGGATCTTGACGACGTAAAACAGGTGCAGGGCGACCGGCGTGCCGAAGCCCACCTCCGCCCAGTGCCGAGCCATCGGGCGGATCTTCTCGCTGCGGGTGCCCTTGCTCCATTCATCCATGTCGATCTGCGGCAGGTCGGGCTTGAGGAATCCCATGATTTGACAGACTAGAACGCGTTCTAGGCGGGCGCGATCACCTTCGGGCGAAGTTTGCTTTTCTCCGGCGGGCCGGCGTAAGCCCATCGAGTGTGCGCTGGTGGTGAGAATTTCGGTTCCCTATCGGGGCGCACGGCGGAAGCCCGGACCGCACACGCGAAGATCTCCTTCGCCAAGGCATTTCAGTCCCACAAGATCCCCGGCGGAATCGCCGGCGCTCGGGCCAGTAGCAGGGGATCGACCGCGATGTTCAGCGCGCCGAGCGCGCCACCCTCGAGGTCGGCCAACGAGTCGACGGCGGACAGAAACCTCTGCTGTTCAACCGGTTCCACGATGCCGTCGGCGAGCATGGTGAACTTCTGCACGTACTCGCGATGCCCGAAAGGCCGGGCCCCGAGCGGATGGGCGTCGGCCATCACCAGTTCATCGCAGATTACTTCGCCGCTCTTCAGCGTGACCTCTGCGCGCGCCCCGAACGCCTTCTCGGCCGGATCGGTCGCGTGGTAGCGGCGGGTCCACTCGGGGTCCTCGACCGTCGAGATCTTGCGCCACAACTCGACGGTGTCAGGCCGGTGCGCCCGCTCGGGGGCGTAGGAGCGTTCGTGGTGCCAGCTCCCGTCCTGCAGCGCGACGGCGAAGATGTAGGGCAGCGAGTGGTCGAGCGTTTCCCGGGACGTGTCCGGGTCGAACTTCTGCGGATCACCGGAACCCGTCCCGATCACGATATGGGTGTGGTGGCTGGTGTGTAGCACGAGACTCGCGACCTGATCGAGATCGCCGATACGGTCGCGCAACCGCCGGGCCAGGTCGATCGGCGCCTGACTCTGGTACTCGGCCGCATGCTCCTTGGTGAAGCTCTGCAGTATGGCGCGTTTGGGCTCGCCGGGTGCGGGCAGCGGCACGAGGTACTCGCGCTGCGGCCCGCCCAGCAGCCGGGCGATCACGCCGTCCTCACCCTCCCAGATCGGTGCCGGCGAACCCTCGCCACGCATCGCGCGGTCGACCGCCTCGATGGCGACCTTTCCGGCGTGGGCGGGCGCGAACGCCTTCCAGCTGGAGATCAGCCCCTTGCGCGACTGGCGGGTGCTGGTGGTCAGGTGCAGCGCCTGACCCACCGCCTGGTAAATGGTATCGGTATCCAGTTTCAGCATCGTCCCGATGCCTGCGGCCACCGACGGGCCGAGATGCGCGACATGGTCAATCTTGTGCTCGTGCAGGCAGATTCCGCGGGCCAGGTCGATGTGAATCTCGTACGCGGTTGCCAGGCCGCGGATCAGGTCGGCGCCCGGGACACCGAGCTGCTGCGCCACCGCGACGAGCGGCGGGACGTTGTCGCCGGGATGGGCGTATTCGGCGGCCAAGAACGTGTCGTGGAAGTCCAGGTCGCGCACCGCGACGCTGTTGGCCCAGGCCGCCCATTCCGTCGCGTAGTCGCCTCCGACGCCGAAGACCTTCGCCCCGTGGCGGGCGGGATGCGCCAACGCCTGTTCTCGGGCCACAGCAACTGGCCGGTGCAGCAGGGCCGCGGCACTGACGGCGGCGTCGTCGATGATCCGGTTCGCGATCATCTCCGCGGTTTGCGGCTCGACGTCGACGGGATCGGCAGCGACTTGGGCAATCTTGGCGGCCAGGTGCTCGCGGCGCGGGAAGTCCTCGGAGCTGCGCCATGTCCGGACCGTATGCATCAGCACAATTCGCACAGTAGAACGCGTGCGGAAATCGCGGTGAAGCCACTACTGCCAACGCCGCGATCAGCGTCGTTATCTGATCAGCCGACGGTCAATCGAGTGTCGGTCGCAGCGGATGTCGATCGTCGCTTGCCGGGTGCGGGATTCGCGGGCGCGCGAACTGTTCGGCGGCCGCACCCGCACCAAAACCAGTCTGGACGGGAATCCCGGGCCACGCCGACCAACCATGCGTGAACGGACACCGGGGACCCCGGGATCATGTGCGTCATCACCGAGGGACCCGCGGCACATCGGCTGGGCAGGCTCACCGAGGCCGGGCGCAACGCTGCCGTCGGGTAATAAAATCACCTGCGCCACATCAGCTTCAGTTGTTTGGGTGCAGCAATCATTATCCATGTTCGGACATAATCCTTGTCGGTGGTCCGCCATAGTGTGTGAACATGCATGCGAGTACCGACGAGGAGATCGCCGCGGATTTCACGGCGCTGAACGAGGTGGTCTCGCGCGTCATCGGGCACTCCTACGAGGCACTGACCACCCGCGACCGAATCACCTACCTCGAACGGCTGGAACGCGAAGTGCGCCGACTGCCGGTGGCCGGATATGAGCTGATCAACCAGATCGAGCGCCAAGCCACTCCGGCAGAGATCGGCGGGAAGTTCGCCCACGTGTTGGCCGACCGGCTGCGCATCACCGGCGGCGAAGCCAATCGCCGGATCGGCGAGGCGCGCGATCTGGGCACCCGCCAAGCGCTGACCGGCGAGCCGCTCGCGCCGCGGTATCCGGCCACCGCGGCCGCCCAGCGGGCCGGGCACATCGGCAACGCCCACGTGGCGGTCATCCGCGGGTTCTTCGATGCCCTGCCATGCTGGGTCGACGCACCCACCAGGGCGGCCGCCGAAGTCGATCTGGCCCGCTGGGCCGGCGAACAACGCCCCGAGACCCTGCGCAAAGCAGCCGACCGACTGGCGTGTTACCTCAACCCCGACGGCAACTTCAGCGACGAAGAACGCGCACGCCGCCGGGGACTGACGCTTGGCAAAGAGGACATCGACGGGATGTCGCCGGTGCGCGGATGGCTGACTCCGGATGCCCGTGCCACCTTGGAGGCCGCATTGGCCAAGCTGGCCGTCCCCGGCATGTGCAACCCCGAGGACCAGATGCCCGCGGTCGACGGCGCCCCGAGCGAGGAAGCGATCCAACGCGACACCCGCAGCCTCGCCCAACGCAACCACGACGGCCTCAACACCGCGCTTCGGGCCATGCTGGCCAGTGGAGACCTGGGCCAGCACAACGGGTTACCCGCCTCCATCGTCGTCACCACCACCCTCACCGAACTCGAAGCCGCCGCCGGAAAGGGACTCACTGGCGGGGGCACCTTGCTGCCCATGAGCGATGTCATCCGCCTGGCCCGCCACGCTCACCACTACCTCGCCATCTTCGACAACGGCAGGGCACTGGCGCTCTATCACACCAAACGCCTCGCCTCACCCGGGCAGCGAATCGTGTTGTATGCCAAGGACCGCGGCTGTTCGGCCCCCGGCTGCGACGTCGCCGGCTACTACTGCGAAGTCCACCACGTCCAAGAATGGGCCAACACCCATCGCACCGACGTCAACCAGCTCACCCTGGCCTGCGGACCCCACCACCGATTACTCGACAAGGGCTGGACCACCCGCAAACACCCCAACGGCGACACTCAATGGATACCGCCGCCCCATCTGGACTACGGACAACTGAGAACGAACGCCTTCCACCACCACGAGAAACCGCCGGCAGAAGACGACGACCCGTAGCTACCCGGCTTGTTTGGCCGGTGGACGGTAGAAGATGAGCAACTGGCCGATGGCCCCGGCCAGGCCGAGTCCGACCGAGGCCATCAGGCCCTGCCAGCCGTCGAACCAGTTCTTACCGAAGATCAGCCAGTCCAGGCTGAGCTTGCCCGCGCCCAGGGTGGCGACGACGACGGCGCTGACCGCCAGGACCAGGTTGTACTCCCAGCCTTCCTTGACGATGAAGAAGCCGTTGGCGCGGTGCACGGTCCAGGCCGCGACCAGCATCAACGAGACGAAACCCGCCGCCGGGATGGGGGTGAGCAGGCCGGCCGCCAGCCCCAGGCCCGCGGCCGCCTCGGTGGTGGCGGCGACGGTGGCGTGGAACTTCCCGGGCTTCATCCCGATGCTCTCGAACCACCGGGCGGTGCCGGGGATGCGGCCGCCGCCGAAGAACTTGTTCAATCCATGGGCGGCGAGCGTCACGCCCAGCACCAGTCGCAGGAGCAGCAATCCGACGTCATAGGGAGCCATACGTGCAAACCTAGATCATGCGGTGGATCGGGTAACAGCAACGGCGGGCAGCCGCGACCCGCACTTCGTGTGGGAACATAGCGGGCGTTCCGACGTACGCCTGACAGATATGCCTAAGCGCGAGGGGGTAGAACCACGGCTCGTATCGCACGGGGCGTCTCCGCCGAGGGCGCTCTGCAAAACACCGTGGTGTTGCTCGACGGCCGGGCAAACCATCCCCGGGCTGTGCTGGGCAACAAGGGCCACGGCATCGAGGCGATGCGCCGGCATGGTTTGCCGGTCCCGCCCGCGTTCTGCATCTCCACCGAGGTGGGCGTTCGGTATCTGGCTGACTCCGACGCCACGATGAACTCCATCTGGGACGGCGTCCTCGATGGAATGGGCTGGCTGGAAGCGCAGACCGGGCGGACATTCGGTCGCGGTCCGCGTCCTCTGCTGGTCAGCGTCCGCTCCGGAGCCTCGCACTCTATGCCGGGCATGATGGACACGATCCTGGACCTGGGCATCGACGATGCCGTCGAACGCGCACTGACCGCGGCCGGCGCCGCAGCGTTCGCCCGCGATACCCGCCGACGGTTCGACCGCATGTACCAGCGGATCGTCGGCGAATCGGTTGCCGCCGAACCCTATGCGCAGTTGCGTGCGGGCATCAGGGCGGTTTTCGACTCCTGGAATTCGCGGCGCGCGGTGGCCTATCGCAAACATTACGGCTTGAGCGACCAGACCGGCACCGCCGTCGTCGTCCAAGCCATGGTGTTCGGCAACCACGGCCCGAAATCCGGCTCCGGAGTGCTTTTCTCGCGCAATCCGATCACGGGTGCCCGCGAGCCGTTCGGCGAATGGCTGCCCGGTCGCCAGGGCGACGAAGTGGTGTCGGGGTCGGTCGACGTCGAACCGATCACCGCCCTGCGCGACGAGCAACCGGGCGTCTACTCCGAATTGTTGGATGCCGCAGGCAGCCTGGAGCGGCTCGCCTCCGACGTCCAAGAGATCGAGTTCACCGTCGAGGAGGGCAAACTGTGGTTGCTGCAGACCCGCGTGGCGGAGCGGTCGGCCCAGGCGGCCGTGCGACTGGCGCTGCAACTGCGCGACGACGGGCTCATCGACGACACCGAGGCGCTGGCCCGCGTGACCCGGTCGCACGTCGAAACGCTGCTCCTGCCCGCCCTACAGCCTGAAACGCGACTGTCCGCACCGCTCTTGGCAAAGGGCCTGGCCGCCTGCCCAGGGGTGGTCACCGGCAAGGCCTACACCGACGTGGACGAGGCGCTGGACGCCGCGGACCGGGGCGAGCGGGTCATCCTGGTGCGCGATCACACCAGGCCCGAAGACGTGCTCGGGATGCTGGCCGCAGAAGGCATCGTTACCGAGGTGGGTGGCGCCACCAGCCATGCGGCGGTGGTCAGCCGTGAACTCGGCCGGGTCGCGGTGGTGGGCTGCGGCCGCGGAGTCGCGGCATCGCTGGCCGGTAAGCAGGTTACCGTCGACGGCGCCGAAGGCGAAGTGCGCGAAGGCATTCTGCGCCTGTCCGCGTGGTCGGAGAGCGATACGCCGGAGCTGCGCGAGCTGAGCGAGATCGCACGACGGATCAGTCCCCTGCGTGCGCATGCGGCCGGCGATTACCCGCGGCTGGACGACACCTCCGACGCCGCCGTGCGTGCGGCCCTGAACAGCGGGCAGACCGAGGTGGTTTCGGCCACCCCGCTGATCACCATGCTGACGGCGCTGCGGCTGGCAGGCAGGGCTGTCGGGGTCAAGGGGTGACCGAACTGACGGTGCTGCAGGCAGTCCGGCTGAAAGGCCGGATAAGCCCCGCCGACCTGGCCGCGACGTTGAACGAGGAACTCGAAAATATCAGCGCCACGATCGAGCAGCTGACCGGATCCGGCCTCCTCATCGAAGGCGCGACGTTACGGATCAGCCCTGGGGGTCGCGCCCGACTCGACGCATTACTCGCCGAGGAGCGCACCGGCATCGACCCGACCGCGATGACGTCCGTGTACGACGACTTTTGCGTCCTGAACGACTGTTTCAAGGCGCTGGTCACGGATTGGCAACTCAGGGGCGGGCCGCAAGGCAGTCCCAATACCCACGACGACGCCGACTACGACGCCGCGGTCTTGGCCCGCCTCGACGGCGTGCACGCACGGGTCATCCCGGTCATCATCTCTGCGGCGGCGCAGTTGCCCCGCCTGCACGCCTACTCGACTAAATTGTGTGTCGCACTGGACAAAATCAAGGCCGGCGACACCGCTTGGCTGACGAATCCACTCATCGACTCCTACCACACCGTGTGGTTCGAACTGCACGAAGAGTTGATCGTCGCAGTGGGCTTGACGCGCGAACAGGCAGCCAAATCCGGCGACGCGCAATAAGTTACAGCGCCTTATTGAGTAGCCGCACGTACGTGTCGATGTCCGGGACGGCCGACTCGGCCGCATGCACGCTGATCGCGACGGTGTCCCCGATACCGTGCACCCCGTGAGTCAGGCTCATCACCGGCGACAAGGCCGGATATCCGGCCGTCAACACTACCCGGGCGTCCCCGAATCTGAGATCGGCGGCGCCGCGGTGGACGCTGGATACCACGGTGTTGCCGGCCACCCGGGACGGCCGGACGTCGGGATCGAACTGGGATACGCCCCAACGCAGCAGGGGCGCGGGCACTGCGGCGAACGCCCGGTCGGCGGCAGCCGCAGCCGGATGCGCCATGCGACGCCGCCCGTTGGCCAGGTCGGCCACGATCCGCTCGGCGCGCAGGACCGGATCGAGCCTCGGATACAACTCGACACCGACGTTGCCGAAGTGGTTGTGCGCCTGCCGCACACCGGGCTTGGTCATCGGCACTTCGGCGCCCAGGGCATCGGCGGCCTCGCCGAGCAGACGCGACAGGGCCATCGACACCGCCGCCAGCACACCGACGGTGACGGTGGGGCCGGGCAGCTGTGAGCGGTGGCGCACCAGCGTGCGGACCGAGCGGGCGCCGTCCGGGCGGGTATTGGTGCGCTGCAGGGGCCGGGTCCCGCCACCCGGGGCGAGCCGTCCCTCGCAGATGTCGCGGCTCAGCAGGCGATGGGCCCGAGCCGCCTCGACGGCGCGCCAGGGCAGGAAGCCCAGTCGCGGCGGCGACACCCGCGGCACCGGGCTGGGCCGGCCGAAGAGCCAGGCCGCCATTGCCGACGCGCGGGTGCCGTCGGCCAGCGCGTGCGCGACCTGCATGACCGCCACGGTGCCGGGTCCGTCCAAGCCGGGGAGCCCGACCACCGGGCCGAACAGATGCAGTCGCCACGGCATGCGGCGAGCGTCCAGCTGGTCGTCGGCGAGGCCGGCGACGGCCTCCAGGCACTCAGCCCAACTGCGGTCGTCCACGTCGTGGCGGACCACCCAGTCCGGGCCCACGGTCGCCGGCACCCACCGCGGATAGTCCAGACCACGTCCATCGCTCACCCGCGTCGCGACCTCCGGGCACGCGCGCGCCCGGCGGCAGACTTCCTCGATGGCGTGCCCCCACTCTGCGGGGACGCCCTCGAACGCGTAGACCAGGAACTGATCATTGGGCAGCTTCGCCGTCATCCAAAGGAACTGCGCGTCGACGGCCGCCATCCGGTGCCCGACCACCATCAGCCCCGGCGCTCAGTCGACCGAGCCGATGAACCCGAGGATCAGGTCGGCGACCTTGTTCGGCTGCTCGAGCTGCAGGAAATGCCCGGCGCGCTCGACGGTCGCAACCTCGCTGCCCGGCGGCAGCACCTTCTCCACCCAAGGGGTGAAAGCCGCCGTCATGCAACCGTCGTCGCGGCCGTGCAGGTACAGGCACGGCAGCACGGGCTTTTCGGTCCAGAGCCGTTGCAATGCGGCATATTGTGCCGGCGGCCGCGTGCCACGTAGCAAGGCCCGGTACGGTCCCAGCGCCGCCCGCCAGCTCTCCGGTGTGCCGATCGCCGCGTCGACGTGGCGCAAATCCTCTTCGGCGCGATAGCCCGGCGACCACCGTCGCCACAGCAGCGGTACCACCCAGGACGCCGAACGTTCCGGCAACAACGGTGACTGGAAGTAGAAGATGTACCAGCTGCGCAACAACTGACGAGGTAGGCGGCGGGCCAGCCGGGCCCGGCCGGCCGCGCCGTCCCGCCCCCGGAGCGCCGCGGACGGCGGCACCGACATGATCACCGCTTTGGCGAACGGGCTGTCAGGCATCGCGGCCAGGCCGGTGGCGGCGATCGCACCCCAGTCGTGGCCGATGACGACGTCACGATCGGTGCCGCCGGCGGCCGCACGCACCCGCAGGGCATCGTCCATCAGCGCACCCACGTGGTAGCTGCCGTCGACCGGAATCGACGACGGCGCGTATCCGCGCATGAACGGCGCGACGACCCGCCACCCCGACTCGATCAGCCGCGGCGCAAGCTTGCGAAAACCATAGGGAGTGTCAGGGAAACCGTGCAGGCACAGCGCAATCGGGGCGCCGCTGCGACCCCACGTGAGAGCCTTCAGGTCGCCGGCGGGGCCGGCAACGTCGATCCAATCCGGCTCACCCATGGCGAACTACCTGGCCCAATCCCAGCGCGGGCCGCTCCACCGGTGCTGCCCATTCAGCATTGTCCGCCATGTTCCCTCCACGCTCGGGGCATCCGCACGGACTAACCTACCCTGCAGACACCAGAAGCATCGACCGCGATCGGGAATCGACTAAACGATCACGGGCACAAGCTCTTTGGTGAGCGACCCAGTGACTGGACTCGCGCACCGACGCCTTCTCCGGGTCCGCGACGACAATGGTCTCATTGGTAGACCGCGGCGACGCCGAAAAGCCACCGTGCCGACCCGCGTGAAACTGCTTAAGCGACCTAGGTAACGTCAGGGCGCGTGAACGCCCCGAGCAGTAGTCCCCGGACGGTCGAGTTTTCCGGCCACGACGGGATCACCCTGGTCGCCGACGAATGGAACCGCGGCGCGGGCGCCGACGGGCATCCGAGCATCCTGATGCTGCACGGCGGCGGCCAGAACCGGTTTTCGTGGAAGAAGACGGGCCAGATCCTGGCGGACGAGGGCTTTCATGTCGTGGCGCTGGACAGCCGCGGACACGGCGACAGCGAGCGCGCCCCCGAAGCCGACTACGCCGTCGACACCTTGACAACTGACGTCATGCGCGTCCTGGACGCGATCGCGCGGCCGGTAATGATCATCGGGGCGAGCATGGGCGGCTTGACCGGCATCCTCGCCGCGTACCAGGCCGGCCCCGACCGGGTAACCCAACTGGTGCTCGTCGACGTGGTGCCCCGGTTCGAAAAGAGTGGCAGCGCCCGCATCCGCGAATTCATGATGGGCAACCTCGACGGGTTCGACACGCTGGAGCAGGCCGCCGATGCCGTCGCCGCCTATCTGCCGTACCGGACCAAGCCGCGTAATCCGGAGGGGCTGAAAAAGAACCTGCGCCTGCGCGATGGGCGCTGGTATTGGCACTGGGATCCGGCGTTCATGACCAAGCCCGGGGACGACCCCGAGTTACGCACCGAGAGATTCGAGCATGCCGCCGCGGGCCTGAAGATCCCGGTCATGTTGATCCGCGGAAAGCTGTCCGACGTCGTCAGTCTCGAGGGCGTCCGGCATTTCTTGGAAACTGTGCCCAATGCGGAGTTCGTCGAGCTGTCCAACGCGGGACACACCGCGGCGGGCGACGACAACGACGCCTTCAGCGACGTCGTGGCCGGGTTCGTCAGGCGCGCTTAGTTCTCACGGTGGCGACCCGCTTCGCCCGGCTACGCCGTGCCCGCGATCGCCACGCTCGGCGCGGGGCTTTTCATCTAACCCGCCGGTTTTTCCGCGTGCCCGCCGAATTGCTTGCGCATCGCCGAGAGCACCTTATTGGCGAAGTCGTCGAGCTGGCGCGAGGCGAAGCGCGATTGCAGCGCGGTCGTCAGCACCGGGGTGGGCACCCCCTCGTCGATTGCCGCGATGGAGGTCCACCGGCCCTCCCCCGAGTCGGAGACGCGCCCGGAGAACTCCTTGAGGTCGGGCGATTCCCGCAGCGCGATCGCCGTCAGGTCCAGCAGCCAGGAACCGATGACGCTGCCGCGGCGCCACAGCTCGGCGATCTCGGAGATGTCGAGGGTGTACTGGTAGTACTCGGGGTCCGACAGCGGCGCGGTCTCGGCGTCGGCCTCCTGCTGGTGTTTCCCGACGTCGGCATTGCGCAGCACGTTAAGCCCCTCGGCTAGCGAGGCCATCATCCCGTACTCGATGCCGTTGTGCACCATCTTGACGAAGTGCCCGGCGCCGGACGGCCCGCAGTGCAGATAACCCTGCTCCGATCGCGAGACCTCGCCCTCGCGGCCCGGCGTACGCGGCGCGGCGTCGACCCCGGGTGCAACGCTGGCGAAGATCGGCTCGGCGTGGGCGACGGCGTCCACGTCGCCGCCGATCATCAGGCAGTAGCCGCGCTCGCGGCCCCACACGCCGCCGCTGGTACCGCCGTCCAGCAGAT
>Ga0080006_1160260_pt1 | contig 30289 bp, 27 predicted proteins | sample RS3BMetagenome_FD_69209 | JGI IMG/M metagenome (GOLD analysis project Ga0080006, IMG submission 69209) | Ferric oxide microbial mat and aquatic microbial communities from Rainbow Spring, Yellowstone National Park, USA - RS3B (SPADES... ...
TTGATCCTCGCCACGATCTCGTTTACCGTGGACAGCACGGCAAGGGCGGTCAACCGCCTTTACTTGAAGCCCCCCTGGTAGGCCGCCAAAACCACACAGGGGGGCTTCGCCTATTTCCGGGTCCCATGACAAAAAGCCCCGGATGGCGTTCTTCTTCGCCGACCGGCGGCTGCTTCCCCCGTGCGTCAGCTACCATGGGATGGGAACATCGAACCCCCGCCATTTACCCCGGGACTCTACAGATGCGATCAGAACGCTTGGTGCTATGTGTCAACTGGTAGACGGGTGGTCCGGTGATCGCACGGGCAATTCTCGTGGCCAGGGGTGCCGTTGGAGGGCTAGGAATGCCAAAAGCAGACCGATGACGGCAAAGCCAAGTCCACCACCAGCATCAAGACGGGACCACCGCAACCGGTCTTAGCGAGCGTTCTTGTCGACTCCCCTTCACATCACTGGGCACGGCAGGGCCTTTTCAACTGGAGCCAGCCATCAAGGGGAGGGGTAGGCACGAGCACCCAAGACGTTGGCTGGCTCGCCCCGAGAGTGACACCATCGGGAGGCCTACGGCCAGCGACAGCCGAACATGGGGCGAGCCCCGTTAGCCAGGGCTGTCCCGGACTACACGTGCTATGCGACCCGAACACAATCGCCAGGCTAATAGGCGCATTGAGCCCATCCATATGTACGAGGTCTTCCCTGTGGATGAACCATGTGGCAGGAGACAGGCACAACCCCATTGAACGCATAGCCAGTCGAGTACGTAACATATACCACAGTCTGGAGTGAATTGCCGGCCGTTATGGCACTTCTTGACCTTTGAGCCTGCAGGAAGGAGCTACGGGATGGTCGGCCAAGGCGACACTTCCATACGCTATCCCAGGCGCACCCTCATCACTGCGGCTAGCGCATGCGTACTCACCGCTTGTGCCAAGCAAGCAATCCCCGTAACACGTGCTGCACGTTCGGTAAGTGTCTCTGTTGACTTTGGCACCGGAGAGAACGGCGGATGGCCTACCGACGCCACATTCTATCTTCCCTTGGTCCGAGCGTTTGAAGCAAGGCACCCGGGTATAGGGCTACGCGTTATCGGTGGGCTCTCCAACACTGCCGATCTACTATCAGGGCAATCTGACCCGGACGTATTGTTGGTGACGCAGCGAACCCTTCAGGCGTTGGAGACTGACCTGCGCCCGGCTATGCGGCAGTCCAATTGGCCGACGAGCGAACTGCTCCCGAACACCTTGTCGGCATTTACCACCGCGGGTGGGCGAATCTTGGCCGTGCCCTGCGACCCCGCACCTGTTGGCATCGTCTATGACGCAGCTGCGTTGCAAGAAGCGGAAGTGCTCCCTCCCCGGGAAGGGTGGAGTTTCGCACAGTTCGTCGCCACCTTGCAAAAGTTGAAGGAAAGGTATCCGGACAGAGACAACTTTGCCGATGGGCAACTCGACACCCGGACGGCCCTCTACTGGACAGTGCTGACTGGCTATGGGGCGCCGATTCTGGACGGAGGCACGCTTGCACCGCCACAAACTTCGACGCTTCAAGCGTTGTCCGCACTCCACGACTTTCAGGCCGCCGTACACCGACCGTCCCCGACGCTTCCCCCACTATTGACACTCCAAGCCTTCACCGGCGTACACCCGGAGACACGCGTGCCCGCCGGATTTGATGTGATCCGCTTCCCCCGCCTACCAGTGACGGATGTCGTACCCGGTGTGGTGGCGGGGTTTTCAGTGAATCCGCTCGCGACCCATCATGAGGGTGCAGCGGAGTTTGTGCTCTGGACCACATCCATGGAGGCGCAGCAGACCTTCGTGGCGTTGGGTGTGCCGCCAGTGTTACAAGGTGTGCCAGGTGCGTCGAAATGGTGGCGGCAGCTTCCGGTGTCCCTTGCATCCGTGCGGGCGAACGTGCGCTATGTACCGGGATTCCTGGCGGTCGGGCAACTCGGTTCCGAATGGTGGTCCCTAATCTCAGCAATCGCTAACGCACCCTCGTCCTCGCAGCGCGGCGCCCTGCTGGCTAAAGCCGTACGGCAGATCAATATCACAAAGTTAGGAGCGTCGGTCAATGGGCAGCGCACCTAGTCATGCCAAGGTTGCAACAACGCGACGCAAGCTGTTGGGAAGCGGTCTCTTGTCGTCTGCGGTCGTTCTTACAGGGTGTCGAGGGGCTGGTAGTGTGCACACAGCGTTGAAGCGAAGCGACGTGGTGAGCACATCGAAGGCGGCCAGCGCCTTTTGGACCGGACCACACGGCAATGTGACTAATGGTCCTAGCCGCCTGAGCCTTTACGTATCGTTGCCAAGCGGTGACGGGTGGTCTAGCGCTGCGGCTGGGGTGTTGTTCGCAGGATTTTCCGCCGCCTATGGCCAGTGGCAGGCACAAGCGGCGACCGGCGGTGCCACCGCGGCCGTTGAGATCGCTTCGGCCGGCGGGAGCGATGGCACCAATCTTGGCCCCTACTTCGCCACTATGCATTTCCGCAAAGAGGCGCTATTGTCCGGCCTCCTGAGCGGCGTGACCCTCGCAAACAACTCGATACCCTGCATGCCCTTGGACCCTGCACCCTACGTTTTGCTCTACGACAAGCAGGTGGTTTCTGGGAGCAGAACAGTGCCACCTGCCACGGGGTGGTCCGTAGAGCAGTGGCTGTCGGTTCTGGGCAAAACCAACTCCGCGTTGGTGGATATCCCGCAGAGTGATCCCGCCATCGTGTACGCCATGCTACTCGGCTGCGGCGTGCAAGCCACTACGACCGGCAACTTTGACCCCACCAGTGAGGGAGCACAGAAAGCTTTTGGTTTGATGCAGGCGCTGAGTCAGTTGACTGGTGGCGCGCGTTCCTTGCCGCCAAGGCCGACTCTTCAACTGCGACCGCTGCTCGGTCCCCATCCCCTCGGTCGCATCCCCGCCGGGTACGCGATGACGCGCTTCCCGCTGATGCCGTCGGTTCCGGCCGTACCGGCATCCTTCTATCGCCTAGTGATGCCGGCAGACGTGCGAGAACCCGAAACCGCTGCACAGTTCATCGCGTGGACGCTGGCGTCATCCTCTCAGAACACTCTTGTGCAGATGGGCTTGGCGCCAGCTGTGCAGCAGCCGAGCACCGCGATCGACCAGTGGTGGGCGGCCCTGCCCACGGATATCCAGACGGAACGGTGGAACATGGTGTACGTGCCTGGGGCCTTGGGGCTCACCCCGACAGGCGCCACCTGGGCGAAGGGGATCTGGCAGGCGGCGAGCTTGCCGTCGGCACAGAGAGCGAGCGCACTTGCACGCCTCAACATTGGTGTCTAATTGCTCACCGCGAGTGTCAACGACGCGCCTCTTAGATGCTGAGTCTCGCGGGCTGGCATCGCGACCGACGAAATGGCCGCACTTCTGAACGAGATTTGCTGCGCACAACACACCCAAGGCATCCGCTCATAGACACGGTGTCACTCTGTCGCGGCGGGAAGGGCAATCGATTCCCGCACGACTGCGATCGGACCGCCCAACATTGCGCCCTATGGATGGACGTCCGACCAAGATCTATAGATTTCGCCATATTCCGTAAACCATGATAGAGGCAGGAGGTGGGGTACACATGGCGACTGTATGTGTTCACGGGGAAAGGAACGATCGCGATGCAGAAGGATGATGCAGACGACCTCAGCAGCTATTTGAAATGAACTCAGGGGTTACCGTCACCATCCCCGGTGCAAACGGTTTGAGAGAGGTGACGACCGACTGCTGGGCGCTCACCGGGACGAAGAGATCGCCTGGAATGCTGATTAGCGGGCCGAAGTCGGAGTAGGCCGAGTGCGCCCCCCTGGCGCCACCCGTCGTTGCGGCGGCTGGACCGCCCATGCATGTTCCTCGATGGCCCCCCCATCGACTTCTCGACGGGTCTTCACTGCCCCCGCCGCCGCGCCGCGAGCCAGTGGACCGCACGCGTGAAGATGGTCCACACGACCGCGTCCGTGACCGACTCACGCCATGAGGAGTGAGACAAGAATCGTTGCAATGGTGACCAGGACAGCACCTCCCGCCAGCGCAGCGAACGGACTCGGACGTCACGGCGGGCACCACACTCGTCATGATCGCCGAGGCGGTGGTTCTGCGTCACCAGCCCCAAAATGCGCTGACATGCGGGCTCGTCGGACGTCTTCCAGTGGCCTCGCGATGCGTTCCAGTTCCTGGCTCAGGCCAGCAGCACGGCGCAATGTACTACGCGAGGAGAGCTCTAGTCAGACCGCCGGGATGCCAGCCTTGTTTAGCTCAGCCCCAGCAGCATAGACGTTGAGGCCGCCAGCGATCACTGAGTTGCAGGCCTGCTCCAGCTGCTGCAAGCCTGCCACACGGGAATCCGCTGGTGACGTGAGAATGCTGTATAGTCGTCCCGTGAAGTTCAGACCTTGTAGGGCCTGCACTGCAGGCGGGACGTATCGCAGGGTGACAGGATCTACAGCGGCAGGGCCTTTCTCCAACCAGGATGCAGTCGTGATGTCCGTACGCATCGCAGGAAAGCCGATACTGGTCAGCGCGCTCTGCCCTGGTCCGGTGAGCAGCCACGTGACGAAGGTGGCGCCGGCTTCCGGTTTGGGACCATCGGCCAGCGCCACCGCGAACATTATGTTAGCCGGGACCGTTGCCATGGGGGCTCGTGGAAAGTGAACCATAGCGAGATAATTCGGCGGAGGAGCGAAAGTGAGTGGACCACCCGTCGTGCCGTTGTACGGAGCAAAGTATACCATGATGGGTGTTGACGATCTAAGTGGATGGGGCCAAGTAGTTTGAAGTAGATCAGCAAAAGCGTTAAGTCCCCGCACCGTATCCGAGGACGTTAGTGATATCCTTCCATCGGTCGCCACCTGGCCACCGTATCCCTCAACGTATCCCAACCACGCCAAGCTATTCGCCACCGTACCCTGGCCGAGCCCCAGCCAAAATTGGCCGCCCTGCTGAGCAACTTCTTGACAATAGACGGCGAATGCCGCTGTGGACCAATCGGACCTCGGGTTTCCAATATGTGTTGTAGCGGTCGGCTTATGGCCACTCGTCCCATAAAAAACTGCGTAGGGACTGATGTCGATCGGGACTCCCCATACTGTACCGTTCTCGGTCATTCCGGCTTGTAATGTCCCAGGGAGTAATGCGTTGGCGTCTATGTTTGCCACGCGGAGCTCCGCCGTTAGGTCGACCGTGCGATATCCCCAGGGCACCCCGATCAGCGCGGACAGGCTTGGATTGAGCGCGAGGGACGACTGCTTCTCAACGTGGAGTACGTCAAATCGTGCTCGAAGCCAGCGGCGACTGTTGTTGAATGCCGACAGGACGGGAGTAAACCAACGCGCGGTGGCGGCCGTGACCGCCGCCTCCCGTTGAGCGTATGTCTTGCTGGCCCCACCAGAGGCACTTCGCACCCGCTCCGCAACGGTTGCCACGTCGAACGTCACTACAGTCGATGTTATCGTGGGCCGCGCACTACGGGCACAGCCTCCTGCCGCGGTGGACGCCATGGCTATCAGGAGGTCCCGGCGAGTCAGCGTGCCACCCACCCCTTCCGCATCCACGGAGTGGCGAAACACGGTCATGGTCACGGATGTCAGCTTATGTTGGCTCATACAACCTTGCCCACGATCCAGAAGACTCCTGCCAGCCCACATCAGGTCATGGAGGATTCCCATGGCGACAATGCTGAGCGGGCCGGGCTCTCCGCCCAACGTTCCCTATAGTGCGGTCGGTACCGGGTGAATTCTTTGCCGCTCGTCACGTCGGCTGCGGGGCCCCGGGAAACAAGGCTGCCGCCGCATTCCAGAGCCGGTCGGACACGTCCCAGAGCGTGCGGTGGCCGGCAACCTCCACCGCGCCGCAGACCCCAGGTCGGGACGTGAAGACCTGCGCACCGCCCCCCTTCAGGTCGAAGGCAAGTGTGGTGCCCGCCGAGACATCCGCGGCGGCGAAACATATTCCGCCCGCATCGGGGGGCAACGCGTTCACCGCGGCCGCCAGCCCGGCGATGGTCGCCGGTTCGGTGACACTCTTCTGGAAGGGACGGCGCGCACCCCAGTTCCATGGTCGGTAGGTGACATCGACGCGGGCGACCTCATTCGGCGTGACGTAGGAACCCGGCGCGCGGGGCGGCGGTACGACGGCGGTCGCATGGTACACCACGAGGGTGGCGTCGGGCGTGAGTTGATCGAAGCCCACCTCCACCTCGGGCGGGTAGCCCCCAGGTCCGTAGACGCCCCGGCCGCCGAACTGCTGGCATTGCGAGGAGTAGTCGCCGTGGCCTGCCATGCCCGAGCCCGACGCCGGCAGTTGGGTCGCAGCGAAGGCATGCGTGTACCATGCCTCGGCGGTGGCATCGGCGGCCGGGATGCGGAATTCGACCTGGGCGGTCTTCGTGTAGGGCGAGCCCGGCATGCCCCAGCATGGTGCATGGAACGTGGCCTTCGACCGGCGTGCTCCCGGGTACAGGGGAACGGCGACCACGACATCCCCGGGCGGCATCCCCGGGGCGGTGCCTGAGAGGTGGAGCGTCAGCGTGGCGGTCGACGCGGTGCGCCCGCCACAGGCTGCCGCCCCGAGCGCGAGCACCCCAATGAGGGTCAGGAAGCTCCACCGGCGCAGGCGCACGGGCGACACCCCCTGGGCGAACAGCACGTGGATGTTGGAGGAGATCGTGCGCCGCAACAACCTCGACGCGAGCGGGGGCCCCAGCGTGCCAGGAGCGGTGTACTGCCCCTGCCTGCATCGCCCCGCGCGCGGTGGATGAAGCCGCAGGCAACCCGCAGGATCCTCGCCCATCGGCCGCTGCCCAAGATTACCATGGCGCGGCGGGAACGCCGGATCCGGTCCCCGGGACGACTCCGGTAACGCCTCTATATCGTATCCCCACTGTAGGCACCGCGGGTGTCTGTGTCGTGACGAGATGGAGGCGCCACCGAGCGTGGGACACCTTTCAAGGCACATCCCGAACGAATGGGAGCGGTTCGCCACGGCGATGGAGCCAGAGGAACCGGCCGTATCCGACCCAGCCACCCCGACACCCCAGCTTCCAGGCGCTCGTTGCAGCATGCGCGACGCCCCATTGCGCGCCTTGTATGCTGCACGCCGTGGTGCAGGCGCCGGCGGTGCTCCCGCTCCAGGACCCTCCTCCTGACGAACGCCTCGGATACGCGGACATGGCCGCATGCCTTCTGCCTCTAGCGAATGGCGAACGTGCCCCGGACCAATCACTAGAGACCTTGAGCGCCTCGATGCACTCGATGATCGGGGTCGCCAAATCGGCCATTTGGGCTCCTCCCGTTCACGACATGGTGCGTTTCCGCCGTGACTGACGGGTCTAAGGCACTGGGCAATCCCCCCCCTCCGCTCCACTTCTACCGGCGAGGTCACCCTATGAGCTTGACCGTCGAACGGTGCACGCCGGGGAGGGAATTCGTCGCCTGCGCGCGGCGCGGGCGGGGGACTGCCGCGGGGTCGCGGCGCCCACGGGGATGGGTGGACCCCGCCACGCCACCTTGGTGCCGCCGGGCGGCCGCGCCCGGGCGGGGTGTGGACTGCGGTGGGACCATGGGCCATACGCGGCCGGAACCGTCTGGCCGGCACGGCATCCGAGGGCGTCTCCCGTGCCGGGGTGCCGCCGGTCGAGGCCGACGGACGCCGCCTGCGTACAGGTTCCACCAGCCCTCCGGCTCAGGGCGTCGGTCCGACGGCCGGCTGCCTGGGCGGGGGGACGGGGAGGCGCGGTCGGGGCGCCCGCTGCCCCCCCTGGTTCGGGAACGGCCCCGCCGTACCGCGCCGCATCCCGGGATCCTCCATCCGGTGCTCACAGCGCACCCCGCCATGGGCCCAGAGGTGAAAGCCCCGGCGTCGCGCATGCTCGCAGAAGGCGATGTCCTCGCCCCAGCCATGGGCCGCGTAGCGCACCCCCGCCTCCAGCACATCGCGGCGGATCAGCACCACGGCCCCGGTCACGTCCACCTCGAACACCCCGGCCGGCACGGTGCGTGAGTGGGCATAGAGGTTGCCGCTGCGGAACATGAAGTTGTGGGCCGGAGACTCCTCCACGGGCACCCCCGGGAAGTTGGAGATCACCCCCGCCACCACGGGCCGGTCGGCGACCAGCAGTTCGCGCAGGGCCGAGGGGGGCACGACGATGTCCGAGTCGACGCTGAACAGATGCGTCGCCGCGCTTTCCAGAAAGCGGGCCACGATGTGGTTGCGCAGGTTGGCCAGGTTGTCGAAGTCGTAGCGGGGCCACTGATACCGGTTCCAACCGACGACCCCGGTGGATCGCTCCTCCACCCGGACGGCGCTCCCGGGGGCGTCCCAGGCGCGCAGGATGTCCACCGAAGCGTCCGTGCAGTCGTTGGCGAGGAAGTAGAACGACAAGCAGGGGGGCGGGTGGTCGAGGGCGCGAAGCGCCGCCAGGAACTCCGGCAGGATCCATGCCCGGTTGCGCACCGGGGAGGCCACCATCACATGCGGATCCACACGTTCGCCCCCCGCCCTCGGAAGAACCGGAGGCAGGGTATGTGGGGTCTCCGCCCGTCGTGCGGCCGGGGTGGCGCGGAGGGACGGCCGGGCATATGGTGCCGCCGAGACGCCCGTGGACGCGCCGCCCTCGCGGTGAGCGCCTCCGAGGGGGCGGGAACCGGGCCGGGAGGGCGGGCCTTGGTCGACATCGTGATCGTCAACTTCAACACCCGGAAGCTGGTCGCGCGCTGCCTGTCGAGCGTACGTGCACACACCGATCCCGGTACGTACCGGCTGTGGGCGGTGGACAACGCCAGCACCGACGGCAGCGCCCAGTGGCTGGAGGCAGAGCCCGACATCCGCCTGCTGCGCAACGCCGCCAATCTGGGATACGCCCGCGCCTGCAACCGGGGCGCGCTGGCCGGCGACGGGGAACACATCCTCTTCCTCAACGCCGACACCGCTCCGTTGCCGGGGTGGCTGCCGCCCTTGGTGGAACTCCTGGAGTCCGACGAGCGCGTCGCCGTGGTCGGGCCGCGCCTGATCAACGAAGAAGGGCTGATCGTGGGCGCCGGGGTGGTCGGGACCAACGCCGCGCCCGGCATCCGCCTGTGGATGGCGCCGGAGCGGCAGACGGCAGACGACCGGGTCCTGGACTGCCTCTCGGTGTGCGGGGCCGCGTACATGATCAAGCGCCGCCTGATCCCCGTGCTGGGGCTCTTCGATGAACGATACTTTATGTACTTCGAGGAGACGGACTACAGCTACCACGCGCGGGACAACGGCTACAGGGTGCTGTACTGTCCACGCTCGCGCATGGTGCACACCTGGGGCGGAAGCGGTAGGACGGATCCCCGGCTGAGGGAGTACTTCTACACCGGGCAGCGGCTCTTCGATACCAAGTGGGCGCACATGATGGGCGACCCGCGCGTCTACGGTTGAGCGCTGGCGGTGACAGTCCCCCCGGAGGGGGCGCGGGACCCCGATCATCTGCGCCCGCCCGGGGCGGTCGAGTTCGGCGGTGGGAGGCGTGGGCGTGGCACCGGATCTGGTGGCCGGCCTCATCGTGCACAATGAGGCCGGCCGGTACCTCCGCCTGGTGCTCGATGACCTGCAGACGTACTGCGACCTCATCTGCGTGGTCGACGACGCATCGGACGACGTATCGCCGGACATCTGCGCCGGCTATCCGCGGACGCGCGTGGTGCGCAACCCCGAGCACCGGTTCTGGCGGGACGAGTCCGCCCTGCGCATGCAGTTGTGGGAACTGGTCACCAGGGAGAACCCGCGGTGGGTGCTGGCGATCGACGCCGACGAGGTGCTGGAGCCGGGCTTCGCCCGCCATCGCGACCGCTATCTGCAGCAGGAGCAATTCCCCCTCCTTGGCGTGCAGTTGCACGAACTCTGGGGCTGCACCACCCACTACCGGGTCGACGGGATGTGGAACCCGGCGGGTAAGTACACCCCGATGTTCGTCCGCTACCGGGGCGGCTACCCGTACCGCTGGCGCAACCAGCCCCTGCACTGCGGCCGCGTGCCGGCCAACGCCCCCGGGCCGCTCTGGAGGGGCGGCCTGAGGGCACGGCACTTCGGGTACGCAGACACCGCCGACCACCGCCGCAAGCACGACCTGTATATCCGGCACGACCCCAGGGGACTCTTCTGCCCGCTATCCCACTATGAGAGCATCCTCGCCCCCCCGGAACGCGTCCGGCTGCAGCCGTGGGTGGATTGACGGGGGACTGTGCCGGCCGGCGCCGGTCGGCTGCTCGTCGCATCCGGCACGCAGGCATCCTCATGCGGGCGCCTGCATCCACGGGCCCGCGCGACCATGTGGTGTACGGCTACTCCTGCCAATGGCGCACGCGCTTCGTTGAGGGCCCTCCCTCCCGCTCCGACCGGGCCGTCGCCACCCTACCGGCGAGGGGACTACGCGGCCTCGACTTTACCGCGACCGGTCTCTCACCGGCTCGATCGACGCACCTTACCTGGACGCACAGTAGTTACGCGTGGTGGAAGCCGCCGTCGAAGCCACCTGAGATCGGGTCCGCGGGCGAAGCCGGCGGGGAAACGCCACCGTCCCTCCGGTGGCTTCGCAGGGTGCGGGCCTGTCACCGCGCGGACGACCCCGGCATACCCCGGAGTGCCGCGCAAACGTGGGGTACCGTCCGGGCCGCCCGGCGTGACCGCTCCCACGCCGTGCGGCCGCCGGACCGGAACTGCAGGTGAGTCGACTTGAACGTGTGCATCATCGGTGGAGCCGGGTATGTCGGCTTGGTGACGGGTGCCGCCCTGGCCTCGCTCGGCCATGACGTGAGGTGCGTGGACAGCGACGCGGAGCGGATCGCTGGACTGCAGGCGGGACGCCCGCCCTTCTTCGAGGGCGGGCTCCAGGAGCTGGTCGCCCGGATGCGGGCCGAGGGACGGCTCCACTTCACCGACCGCACGGCGGAGGGGACGGCCGGGGCGGAGGTGGTGCTCCTCTGTGTCGGCACTCCGGCGGCGGCGGACGGGTCGCCGGATCTCCGCCATGTGTTCGAGGCTGCCGGCGCCCTGCGGCCCCACCTCCAGAGCTGTCGCGTGCTGGCCGTCAAGAGCACCGTCCCGCCCGGCACCGCCCGCCGCGTCCAGGCGGTCCTCGATGCCCGGGGGCCCGTTCCGTGTTCGGTCGCCTCCTGCCCCGAGTTCCTGCGGGAGGGGGACGCCGTCGCCGACTTCTTGAAGCCGAGCCGCGTCGTCCTCGGCGTCAGGTCCCCGGAGACCGGGCAGGTGTTGGAGACGCTGCACCGCGGCATCGAGGCGCCCCTGCTCGTGACCACCCCGGAGAACGCCGAGATGATCAAGTACGCCTCCAACGTGCTCCTGGCGGCGAAGGTCTCCTTGGCCAACGAACTCGCCGACATCTGCGAGCGCGTCGGGGCGGACGTCGTCGAGGTGGTGCGCGGGGTCGGCTACGACCCGCGAATCGGCCCCGGCTTCCTGCGCGCGGGACTCGGCTTCGGCGGCCCTTGCCTGGACAAGGACCTGCGGGCCCTCATCCAGACCGCCCGGACCCACGGCTACACCCCCCGCATCCTGCAGGCCGTCCGCGACGTCAACGCCGGGCGCCCCGGGGCTGTGCTGGCAAAGGTCCGCCACGTGCTGACCACGTTGCGGGAGCAGCGCGTCGGGGTGCTGGGCCTGGCCTTCAAGCCGGGCACGAGCGACGTCCGGGACAGTCGCGCCATCACGCTGATCCACGCGCTTCGCCGCTCCGGCTCCGTGGTGCGGGCGTACGACCCCCGCGCCATGGACGAGGCCCGACGCCTGATCCCCGACCTGGAGTGCACCGACCGCCCGGAGGACCTGGCCGCCGGCGCCGACTGCCTCGTGGTGGCCACAGAGTGGCCCGAATTCCTCCGCCTGGACTGGGCGGGGATGGCGCGGCGCATGCGGCGCCCGGTCCTCGTGGACGGGCGCAACCTCCTCGATCCGGCGCTGATGGCGGCCTGCGGTTTTCGGTACGAGGCGATGGGACGCCGCTCCCCGGGCGGCTCGTCCTGACCCGGCGCGGGGGCGCAGATCCGGGGCACGGCCTCGCCCGGCCCGTGCATCCAGCGGCGGCGACAGGGGGCAAGCAGGGATGTCCTGTAGCATCGTGACGGCGGTGCACAACCAGTCGGCCTACACGTGGCTCTTCCTCGACAGCCTGCGCAAGACGGTACGCACGGCCCACCAGGTGGTCGTGGTCGACAACGGTTCGCGGGATGCGACGCCCTCGGTACTGGCCCGATTCGCCACGGTCGAGGTCATCCGCAACGAAGACAACCTCGGCATCTCACGCGCGTGGAACCAGGGTATCGGCGCGGCACACGGGGACTACATCGCCGTGTGCAACAACGACATCGTCTTCAGCCCCGGCTGGCTGTCCGCCTTGACGGCCGAACTGGACGCGAGGCCGGAACTGGGCGCCGTGTTCGCGACCACCAACCACCAGGTGCTCGTGTCCGACCGTGCCCACTTCCGCGTGGTCGCCGACGGGTTGGCGGGACGCCCGGCCCCCGGCCCGACGTGGACCCAGGTCGATCGGTTCTACCACGGCGGATTCTTCGCTTTTACGCAGGAGTTCGGCCGGCGGTACGGTGTCGTGCGCCTGCGGCGCGACTGCATCGCCTGCTCCCTCTTCCGCCGCGCGGCGTTCGAAGCGGCGGGGCTCTTCGACGAGGGCCTGGGCCCGGGGTGGGAGGACGTGGATCTCATCCAGCGCATGCTGCTCCAGCCCCCCCACTTGCTGTACGAGACGGTGGGGAGCGCCTACGTCCACCATTTCGGCGCCGTCACCCGCGCCCAGTTCCCCGGGCCGCAGCTCCTGCCCGACCGCTTCAACCGCAAGTGGCACCCGTTCGGCACCCTGGCCATCGGCCGTTATGAAGGGGGCTGCAGTCGCCAAGACCTGGCCGGGCTGCGGGCCGACATCGCCCCCGTCCTGCCGTTCCTGGCAGAGGGGAGGGTGGGTCCGTAGATGGCCGCCCGAAGCCCGCTTGCGAGGCCACGGCCTCCATGGCCCTTGGGCTCCAAGGATTGTCGGTTCCGGTTCGAGGCGGAAGCCGACTGGGGCAGCGTCGCCAAACGTCACTGACCCGCCTCCGCAGTAAGCCGTCCGCGGGGTAGCGCGGCGGGCGCATCCGGCACGGGCCCCCTGCGCCGACCATCCGCGGCGTCGCGGTCGCCGCCCCCGGGGTGCCATCGCCCCGCGGGCGGACCGCGACGCCGCGGAAGGGACGAGGGCGGCAGCCGGAGCGCCGCCCACGGGTGGTCCAGAGGCTGGGCAGGCGGGCGGCGCCGCCGCTGGAACGACCTTGCGGGGAAGAGGACGCCACATGCCGCTCTCGGACCTTGAACGGGCCATCCTGGGGGTCGACGGCTGGCTGTCTCAGGAGGAAGCCGCCGCGCTCTATACGGCCGCGGTACAGGCGCCGCCTGAGGCCGGCGCCTGTACCGCGGTGGAAATCGGCTCCTGGAAGGGCCGCAGCACTATCGCCCTGGCGCTGGCGGTGCGGGACCGGAGCGGCCAAGGCAGGGTATGGGCCGTGGACCACCACACCGGCAGCAGCGAGCATCGGACGGCCGGCCCGGTCTGGACCCTTCCCGACTTCCGGAACAACATCGCCCGTGCCGGTGTCGAGCCCTGGGTCGAGGCGCTGGTCATGACCTCGCGCCAGGCGCGGGCCCGATTCGCCCCCGGAGACGTCCACCTGCTCTGGATCGACGGGGCGCACGAGTACGAAGCGGTCTGCGAAGACCTCGACCTCTGGCTGCCGACCCTGGCGCCGGGAGCCGTCTGCGCCTTCGACGACTGCACGTGGCCGCCGGTGTCTCGCGCCCTCGACGAACGCGGCGTCGTCCCCGGCGGGGCGTTCACCGAGTTTCGGACGGTGGGCAAGGTCCTCCTGTGCCGATGCGGCCGGACGTGAGCCGTCCACCGGTCGGCCCGCCGCCGGGAGGCCAGGGGCGCCCCTGAGGGCGCTCCCGCCTCGACTGCAAGCGCGGCAGACCGCACCGCTCCCGCTATCGGCGCTTCGGGACCAGCTCATACTCCTGCAGAAGGTGGTGCGCCTGCAGGAGGTTCAGCGCCCCCACCGCGTCGGCGTTTCCCTCCCACTTGCGCGCATAGCGCCGCCACGCCGAGTCCAACGGTGCGTCTCCGCCGCGGTCGTACAGGGTTGAGTGCCAGTAGTGGTGCACGAAGACCCCGGCCCACGTGTACACCCGGGTCGACGGGGCGTGCAGCAGGGCGCGGACGAAGAAGTCCAGATCCACGAAGTACACCGGTCCCAGGGACTCGTCGAACCCGCCGAGTTCCTCCCAGAGGCGCCGGCGCAGAGCCATGCAGCCCGAACTGGTCTTGACGAGGCGCAGGCGCTGGTGGCGCTCCTGGAACGCGGAGGCGAAGGCGTCGAATCCCCCGGGATACATCGCGTCGACCCCGCCGGCGTCCGCATCCACCCGGGCGCCCAAGGCGTTCAATTCCCTGCCGAAGAGGTGGGTCGCCAACCCCATCAGGTGCTCGTCCTCGGCGCACACCACCGCGGCGCCCGGATGTGTGGTCAACTCCTGCACCAGCCGGGCGTGCCAGGCCGCCGGCAAGACCACGTCGTTGTGGCAGATGCAGACGACGCTGCCGCCCGCCGCCCGCACCCCCTGGTTCCAGGCCGCCGCCAGTCCCAGATTCGAGTCGTTGCGGATGATCCGGACCCCGGACAGGGAGGCCAGAACCCCTGCCGTGCCGTCATCGGTACCGTTGTCGATCAGGATGATCTCCGCGCCCGCCGCGGCGTGGCGGAGCAGGGAGTCGGTGAAGGGGCGCGTGTAGGCGAGTCCGTTGTGCACGGCCGCCACGACACTGACATTGCTCATCGGAGCCCGTCCCCCCGTTGGGCAAGCGCTTCGAATGCCCCTCGCGGCGGTGTACGGACCTGTCCCCCGGCGCCCCGGCAGTGGCCGGCGGCACGGGTCCCCGGGGCCCGCGAGGGCGGCCGCCGGCGAGGCCGCGTGCCGATATGGACGTTTGCGCCGGGCGGCCCTCTGGTGCGGCCGGTCGTGCGTCCCCGACCCGCAGGAAGCCCCGGGGGACGCGCACCCGCCGCACTCCGACCGTCCGGGGTCCCCTCCGAGTCGACGCCCGCGCCACTCGATACGGGACGGCTCCCCCCATGGGGGGCCTTGACGGCATGCCCCTCCGTACCGGGGATGCCGCCGCGGTCGGAGGCGCCTCACGGCGGGAGGCCGCTGGACCGGCCGGCCTCCCCGTGGTGCCGCCCCCCTCCCCCACAGACTATGCGACGGGGGGACAACCGCCCACGGCGGGTCGACCGCCGTGCCGCGGCAGGTCCGGCGACCGGAAGGACGGAGCGGCAGCGGGTGGCGCGAGTCCGTCGGACCCGGCGTTCGGCCGGACGGCTGGGCGCCGGCCCGCGTCCCCCGGATGCACATGCGCATACCCTGTCCCGGGAGGAGGGACCGCGTTTGCGCATCCTGATGATTCCAAGTTCTTCCGCGAACTACCAGGAGGATGTCGTACACGAAGGCCTCGACGACCTGCTCGGCCCGGAGGGGGTATTCTACTATCCCTACAAGCCGCACACCCTGTTCTCCAGCAACCTGTACGGCGATTCTCCGGCCCGGCCGTGCTCCGCTCCCGCGCTGCCGCTGGAGGAGATCGTCCGGCGCTCCCAGGAGGTGGGCGCCGTCATCGTCGGCAGCGTCCGCGACTCCGTCGACGCCTGGCGCCCGATCCAGAACCACTTCCGCGACCGGCCGGTGGCCTGGCTCCACGGAGAGGACGCCCACGACCATCCCTGGCCGGGCCGTGACGTCCTGTACACGCACCGCTTCCAGCGGGAACTCCTGCCGGGCACACCGGACATCCTCCCCCTCCCCCTGGGGATTCCCGCTCAGGCCATGCACCCGTGCGACCGCCCGAAGGACATCGACGTCTCCTTCGTCGCCCGATCCAACCACCCGTGGCGCAAGGAAATCGCCGCCCGCCTGGCGCGGGAAGGGTTCTTCGTCCGCCTGGACGCGCCGGTGTCCCGCACCGCTTACTGCGACATCCTCAATCGGAGCCGGATCGCCGTCTCCGTGCGCGGCTCGGGATACGACACCATGCGCTATTGGGAGATCCCCTACCACGGCGCCCTACTCCTCAGCGAGCGTCTGCCGATCGTGCTGCCGGACAACTTCGTCGACGGCGAGAGCGCTGTGTTCTTCGACTCCCCCGCTGAGATGGTGGATCTCAGCCGCGGCCTCCTCGGCGATCCCGCCCGTCTGGAGCGGATCGCCGCCGCCGGCCGCGATCTGGTCCGGGCGCGGCACACAGCCGTCCACCGCGCGCGGTATGTGCTGGAAAAGATGGGCTTCACGTAGGCGACGGCCGCATCGCCGATTACGCCGCCGTGTGCACGGCGACGCACCGGAAGGCGGTCGGCGGGCAGGCGGGCGAAACGGCCTGCGGCCGCGGTAGACGCGGCGGAGGAAGCGGGTGCACCCCCGCCTTCCGCGCGTACACCACACGGGGCTTCAGGCCGTGCCCGCCGGCCGCCACACGGCCCAGCCCGCGTCCACCGGCGGGGAGAAGTGGCGGTGGAACCCGGGGAAACACTCCACCACGTAGCCGCGCGCCTGTAGGGCTTGGGCGCTCCACGTGGAGCGGTGACGCTGGTATGGATTTCCCCCATACTCTTCCTGGGGACAGGGGCCGAGCGGCAGCCAGATCAGGACGCGGCGCCCGGTACGGCGCTCCACCTGGTCGAGGAGGGCAGACGCCTCGGACGCCTCGAGGTGTTCCAGCGCGTCGAGCAGCAGCGTCACGTCGGGACGAAGCGATTGCAGGAGTTCGCGTGCCGCCTGCATCTCCCGCTGCACGCTGGTGTGCCGGGCGGCCGCACACGGCTTGCCGCGGAGCCGCTCCAGGGCGGGGGCGTGCGCGTCCATGCTGGTGAGGTGGGCACAGGGCAGTTCCAGCACCTGCCGGCTGACCAGGGAGTCGCATTCACCACAACCCATGTCGAGAACCGACAGTTCCGGGAGCGGAAGATCCGCCAACCGGCCGCGCAGATCCAGCGGGTCGAACACACGCGGCACCCCCTTCAGCCCTGTGGCCATCCCATCCGTCCGTCGCTCCCCGCCCGCGCCTTGTCCACCAAGCGCCAGACATTGCGCAGCGTGATCAGGTCCCGCGGCATTCCGGTGTGGCTCTGGCTCCCGATGTGGCGTAACGGGACGGCGACCTCGGTCAGGGCGTAGCCGTGCCGGGTCGCACGCCAGCAGATTTCGACGTCTTCCACCCATGCGGGGGCGAATCGCTCGTCGAAGTAGCCGACCTCGTCGAGGAACGGGCGGGCGAAGGCAAGGCAGTATCCCTCCAGATACGGGTGCGTCTGTCCTTCGCGGTCCACCATCTCGTTCCGAGGGATCAGGCGGACCCCCACGAGTTGTCTGGGCTGCGCCCGCAGCGGTTGCAGGAGCATGGGCAGCCATGTCGCCGCCGCGGCGGCGTCCACCTCGATATCATTGTTCATACATACGAAGTGCGCCGCCCCGTGCTGATAGCCCCAGGCCAGCCCCTGATTGTACGCCGGTCCGACCCCCCGGTTGGTCTCGTTCTCGATCAACACCAGCCGGCGGTCCGCGCCGGCGAGGTCCCGGATGAAGGCGACGGCGTCCCGACACGGGGAGGCGTTGTCGACCACGACCAGCGCCAGGTCGGTCCGGGCGGCGAGAACCCACGTGACGGTGTTCTTGGTGATCGCGGCGGCGGCTTCGCTGTCCCGTACCGGAATACAGACGGCGACGTCCATGGATCGCCCCCCTTTGACCACACGCCGGCAGCATATGCGGGGGGTGCAGGGCTGTCCCAGACCCGTCGCGCCCGCGGCCGGGCCGAAAGGTTTTGGGGGCCGGATGCCGGGAGCGGAGGGCGCGAAGCGCCCGCAGGGACCTGGAGCCTGAGGCGCCTGGAGGGATCAAGCCGAAGGCCGGATGCCGGGAGCGGAGGGCGCGAAGCGCCCGCAGGGACCTGGAGCCTGAGGCGCCTGGAGGGATCAAGCCGTCGCACAAAGAGGGCTTTGGCATCGGCCACCGGGGCCTCTAGGGATTGCGACCCGCGCCCGGAGCGGGTTCTGCCGCGCACTCATAGGTTGGACGGGTCCTGCGATCTGCCCTTGTCGGAGGAGGACTCCAGACGTGAAGATCCTGATCCACCACCGGCACTACCCGGTCTCCATCGGCCGGTACCTCAAGCGCGGCCTGCGGAGCCTGGGCCACGAGGTGTTCTCAGTAGGCTGCGTCGACCCCCGAGGTGCGGAGTACATCCCCTGGCCCGGAGGCCTGCGCTTCCCGAGGTACGTCGACGCGCCCGACCTCGTGACGCCGGACGTCCAAGCCTATCCCCTCGCCGAAGTGCTGCGGGCCATCCCGTTCTCTCCCGACGCGGTCATCCAGGCCGGGGATGTGTGTTGGCTCCACGGCCCCTCCCCGGTGCCCAACGTCATCGTCATGACCGACCCGCACTGCGTCGACTACCAACCCCGCCTCGCCCATGCCGATCTCCAGATCTGCATGCAGGACTATTACCGCAGCGGGTATCCGGGCAGCCACTGGGTGCCCTACGCCTACGATGAGGAGTGGCACTACCACCTACCAAAGGCCCCGCGTGAATACGACGTGGTCATGATCGGGCTGATGTACGAGCACCGCGCGGCGCTCCTGGAGAGGCTGCGGCAAGTCGGTGTCCGCGTGTGCGGCGGACTGGGACAGATCTTCCACGAGGGGACCCAACTCTACAACCGCGGCCTGATCGCCCTCAGCTGGTCCAGCCGGATGGACCTCCCGGCGCGGTTCTTCGAAGGATTGGCCTACGGCCGCCTCGTCATCAGCAACCGCCTGCCGGACATCGAGAAGTTGGGCTTCCTGGAAGGCGTGCACTACGTGGACTTTCAAAGCCTGGACGAGGCGGTGTCCAAGTGCACCTTCTACATCGAGCACCCGGACTTCGCGGAGGCGATCGCCGCGCGCGGGCGGGCCGCCGTCCAGCCGCACACCTGGCGGGCCCGCGCCGCGCGGATCGTGTCGCTCCTGCCCCGGCGGTGACGGCGTGGATCCGTCCGACCGAGCGCGACGGGCGGCCGCCATGCGTCCGGTCCCGGCGGCCGACGCGCCCGTCGCCGGCCGTCCGGGGCCGGGTCCGTCCTACGCGTCTCGGAGTCCGCGGAGGAGTGCGGCCTCCACCTGCCGCGCCGCCCCTTCCTCGTCGGGAAAGGTCGCGGCGAACTCCAGGCCGGCCGCCCGCTGACGTGCGCGCTCAAACGGATCCCCCAGCAGGGCGAGCACCGCTTCCGCGACCGCCGCCGGTGCGTCCGCCGCGAGGCGGACACTGCCCGAGGCGTAACTCTGCCGTGTGATCTCATTGTCGATTTCCACCACCGGACACCCCGAAGCCATCATCTCCAGGGGAACGAGGGACGGGTTGGTGGCCGAGAAGGCCAACCCCACATCCGCGTTGGCGTACAGGCGGGACAGCCGCTCCAGCGTGGGTACGATGCCGAGATCGCGGTGCGGGAAGGGCACGGACCCGGGCGGCAGCGACGCCGACCCGAAGAGGGATACGACCAGGCCCGGGGTGTGGCGGTAGACCTCGGCCAGGGCGGCCACGCCGAGCGGGAACCGCCGCCGCGGCATCTCCGGCCGCGCGAAGAAGACCACATGGGGACGATAGAACGCCCGTAGACGCTCGAAGTACACGCGGCGGTCCAGCGGGAAGGCGAAGTGTTCGGCACGGGCGGAGAATCGCTCGCGCAACACCTTCGCGCACCAAGGCCCGGAGCAGAGGTGGTGGAGCCCCAGGCGGTAGGTCGCCGCGGCCGCCCGGTGTTCCGCGCTGTCCGGTGGGTAGAAGGCGGGCTCGTAGTCCTGGACGAAGTAGAAGCGTCCGCGCGCCTCCCGGTGTGCCGCGGCCGACGGGGCGGTCGTCCAGAATGTCGCCACGACGGCGTCGCAGGCACCGATGTCCCGGTGGCCGCACCGGTAGACGAGCGGGCTCGGACCGTAATGGCGGGCGACGAAGGCGCCGAGGGCGGCGGCGTCGCCGAAGTCGCAGGGATCGACGTGCACCCGGACGGTGTGGCCGAACCGTGCCAGGTACCCGGCCATACGGAGGATGTTGCGAATCCCGCCCTGCCCGGGGGCAAGGGGCGGGGCCAGCCAGACGATCGACAGAGGGGCCGGCACGGCGTCACCCCCCTATCTGAGGCGGTACAGGCATGTGCCTTTGGTGTCGAGCCGCACCTGAAGGTGCGGCAGCCCCACGGCATCGCGCACCGCGGCGTGGCGTCCGGGGGGGGCGAGGACGAGCAGGAACCCCCCACCCCCGGCACCGAGGAGTTTCCCGCCGAGGGCGCCGGCGGCCAGCGCCCTCGCGTAGCGGCGATCCACATCCGGCACGCTCACGAAGCCGCCCAGCCGGCGCTTGCACTCCCATCCCTCGTGCAGCAGCCGGCCGAAGGCGGCCATATCACCGCCCGTAGACAGCAGCTCGCGCATCGCCGTCGCGATGTCGCGCATACGACACAGCGTTTGGTGCTCTCGCCCGCCTCCGGCCGCGGCCGCCACTCCCGCCAGCACGCTGCCCGCGCGCCGCGCGACCCCGGTGTCGAAGAGCAGCAGCCCGGCCTGCAGTCGCCGGACGAGGGCTGGAGGACACGAGACCGACTCCACGGTCACGCGCTCATCGGGGTGGAAGCGGACGTGCCGCAGCCCGCCGAACGCGGCGAGGTACTGGTCCTGCTTGCCCACCGGCTCGCCCACCAGGTCGAGTTCGACATGGCACGCCTGCGCGGCGAGTTCCGCGGGTGGGACCGCCCTCCCCGCCAAGGCGTGCAACGCGGCGAGCAATCCGACGGTGAAGCTCCCCGACGACCCGAGCCCCGTGCCCGCGGGGACGTCGGCGACCGAGACGATCTCCACGCCGTGCGTCACGCCGAGGAGCCGGAGCGCCTCCCGCGCGATCGGATGCTCCAGTTCTTCGGCCGAGTCCACGTTCTCCGTCCGTGAATAGCTGAAACGCACCCGGTCGTCTGTGCGCCGGTTCACGCCGATGTACACGTAGCGGTCCACCGCCATGCCCGTGACCCCGCCCGTTTCGACCCGGTAGAACGGGGGCAGGTCCGTCCCGCCACCGGCGAAGCTCACGCGGAGGGGCGTCCTGGAGACGAGCACCGCCATCCCCCCGCCTCGGCGGGCGCCTGGCCAGGACCGAGCGGGGGGGACCCGCCCCCGGCGGGGGAGGGCTCCCCCGCCGGAAACGGTCGCCACCCGGGCCCCGGGGACATCCGGGCCGCCGCCGCCCGTGCGCCGCGGCTGCAGTCTATGTGCGGACCGCGAGGGTCGCGACCGCGCCGGCTCCGGGCGCTCCCGCCCCAGGAGCCGCATACCGTGATCCGCCGGGAGGGGGAACGCGGTGAAGGCGCTGGTCACCGGCGGGGCCGGATTCATCGGCAGCCACTTGGTGGAGGCCCTGCTCGCCGGCGGGCACCACGTCCTGGCCTACGACGACCTGTCTTCCGGGAGCCTCGGTCGCCTGGCGGCCTGCCGGGGCCAGGCGCGCTTCCGCTTCGTGCGGGGCGACGTGCTGGATCGCGGGGATCTGGTGGCGGCGTTGGGGGGCTGCGACACCGTGTTCCATCTCGCGGCCAACCCGGACGTGCGCGCCGGGCTGCGCGACACGGCGCTCGATCTGCGCCAGGAGGCGCAGGCCACCCACCGTGTGCTGGAGGCGATGCGCCGGCAGGACGTGCGCCGCATCGTGCTGGCCTCCAGCAGCACGGTGTACGGCGCCGCCGCAACCGTGGTCGCCGAGGACTACGGGCCGCTGCTGCCGGTGTCGCTGTATGGGGCGGGCAAACTGGCCGCGGAGGGCTTCACGGCCGCCTTCTGCCACCTCTTCGGCCGGCAGGGCTGGATCTTCCGCTTCGCCAACGTGGTCGGTCCACGCATGACCCACGGCGTGATCTTCGACCTGGCCGGCAAGCTGGAACGCCAACCGGGGGAACTCCTGGTCTTGGGCGACGGGCGCCAGAGCAAGCCCTACGTCCACGTCACCGACTGCGTGGACGCCATGCTCTTCGCCCTGGAACGGAGCGCGGACACCGTCAATCTCTTCAATCTCGGCTGCGATTCGACCGTCGATGTGGCCACGATCGCGCAGGTGGTGATCCGCGCCGCGGGCCTCGATCCGGCCGAGGTGGCCGTGCGATACACCGGCGGCAGGGAGGGATGGCCGGGCGATGTGCCCACCGTGCGTCTGAACACCACCAGACTCCGTGCGCTGGGCTGGGAGGCGCGCATGACCTCCTACCGGGCGGTCGAGCGGGCGGCGGCGGAACTGGTGGCAGAGCGGCGCCGCGCCGCGCGGCCATGACACAGGCCGTCGTGCTCGCCGGGGGACGTGGGACGCGCCTGGCCCCGCTTACCGACACGCTACCGAAGCCCATGGCCCCCGTGCACGGCCGACCCTTCCTCTGGCATCTCCTGCGGCTCCTGGCGGCCGGAGGGGTGGCAGATGTGGTCCTCTGCATCGGGTACCGAGGGGGGCAGATCCGGGAGTATTTCGCCGACGGGCGGGCCCTCGGCCTGCGCCTGGCCTACAGCGACGACGGCGGCCGGCCCCTCGGCACCGGCGGGGCGCTGAAGGCCGCGGAGCCCCTGCTCGACCGGCGGTTCCTGCTCCTATACGGAGACACGTACTGGCCCATCCACTTCGCGGGTTTGCTGCGGCGCACCGAAGAGCCCGGTGTGCTCGCCGCCATGGGGGTCCGCCCCGCGACGCGGTCAGGCGGCGCGCCGCCCAACGTCGCCTTGCTGTCCGGACGGGTGCGGACCTACGACAAGACAGGCGCCACGCCGGGGTTGACCCATGTCGAAGCCGGAGTCGACGGCTTGTTCCGCGCCGCCCTGGCCCTCCTGCCGCCGGACGGGCCGTGCTCCCTGGAAGCGGACCTCTTTCCGGCCATGGCGGCCCAGGGTCGGCTGGCCGCGTGGTCGAGCCGCACCGCCTTTTACGACATCGGCACGCCGGACCGGCTCCGGCGCTTCGAACGGTTCGTGGCGGGTCCGAGCCGCCACCGGGCACCCGAGACCCAAGATCCGCCACCGCGGAACGGCCGGACGCCCGGCACCGCCGGGACCCGGGAGAAGGAGCCGTGAGGGGATTGCACGAGGGCCTGATCGCCGTCAAGGACTGCCCTGCCTGCGGCGGGACGCGGTTCACCCCGCACCTGCGGGCCGGTGGCTGGGTGCTGGTGGAGTGCCCGGGGTGCGGACTCATCCTCCTCAATCCCCGACCCGCACCGGAGCACTACGAATCCGGTCGCCTGGAACAGTTCCTCGACCGGACGGTCCTGGAGCGGGCGGACGCCGAAATCCTGGCCAACGCCGACCGCGTGAGGCAACTCGCGCGGTTCACCCGGGTAGGCACCCTGTGCGACGTCGGGGCCGGCCCCGGATTCTTCATGAAGGCGGCCGAACGGGCCGGGTGGACGGCGATGGGATGCGACGCCGTCGTTGAGTGCGCCTCCTTCGGCCGGGAGCGGCTCGGATTGGCGGCCCTGACCCACGGAACATTCGCGGCGGCGTTCGAGCGCCTCCCGCGCGGTCTGGACGCGGTGACGCTGTTCCATTCCCTGGAGCACATGGTCGACCCCCTGCGCGAACTGCGCCGGGCTTGGGTCCTGCTGCGTCCGGGGGGCATCGTCGCGATCGAGGTGCCGGACATCCAGAGCGAGGAGGCACGCAGTCTCGGGCCGGCCTGGGGGCACCTGCGCCTCCCCTTCCACCTGTACTTCTTCACGCCGCCCTCGATGGGCCAGCTGATGGCGCGCGCCGGCTTCCGTCTGCTGGACATCGGGCCGAGGACCGGCGCATCCCCACCCGCCTGGTTTCTCCGGGTCTTCGGTCAGAAGGCGCAGCACACCGGTCCGACGGGCGGGGCCGCATCACGGAGGTGACCCGCGTTGCCGCACGACCCGGCACACGCGCTCTGCGACCACCGGGTCCTTATCGTCGCCGGGGACCAGGGGACGCCTTCATACCGCTACCGCGCGCTGCACACCGCCGAGCAGCTCGGCATGGCCGGCATTCCGGCGCTCCTGTGCAGGCACGGCACGCCCGGCTCGGAGATGGAGGCGGCCGGAGGTTCCCGGGCCGTCCTGTTCCTGCACCGGGTCGGTCTCGATCCCTGGGTGGCCGAGGCGCTGGAACGCGCACGCCGGCGGGGATGGACGACCGTGGCGGACATCGACGACCTCGTCTTCGATGTCCGCTTCACACCCTGGGTGCGCGGCCTGGAGGTCCTCCCCCCAGGCAGCGCCGCGGGCTACGACGCGGGCGTCGAGATGTACCGCCGGTGCATGCGGGCCGTCGACGCCGTCACGGTGCCCACAGACGCGCTCGCCCGGCACGCCGCCGGACTGGGAAGGCCTGTCTACGTCTATCGCAACGCCCTCTCCGGGGCACACCTGGCCCTGGCCGAGGCCGCAGCGGCCCGGGGGCGGGCGGCGACCGAGCGGAGCGCCACCATCGGCTACTTCAGCGGGACATACACCCACAACCACGACTTCCGGACCTGTACGGGGGCGCTCATCGCCCTGCTAAAGAAGTGGCCCGAACTCCAACTCCTGGTGCAGGGCCCCCTGGATCTGTCGCCCGGACTCGACCGGTTCGCCTCCCGCATCCACCGGGGGCCGCTGGTCGAGTGGACGGCTCTGCCACAGATCATGCGGCAGACGGACATCCAGCTCGCCCCGCTGGAACAGGGCAATCCCTTCTGCCAGGCCAAGAGCGAACTGAAGTACATGGAAGCGGGGGTCCTGGGGCTGCCGACGGTGGCTACGCCCACCGAGTCCTTCCGCCACGCCATCACCCCCGGGGTGAACGGCCTACTGGCGGCAGATCCGGATGCGTGGGTGCGGGAACTCGATCGCCTGATCGCCGATGCGGGCTTCCGGCTTCGGCTGGGCGCGGAGGCACGCCGCGACGTCGTGGAGCGCTACCACCCGCGCCGGCGCGCGGACGAACTCGTGCGCATCCTGGGGGAGATCGTCTCCGGGGCCCGCTGATCCAAACCGACCACCCCTTTGGTGACGACGTCCGGATCGTGGTCCGTCCCGGCACGCCGGGGGTGCGCTTCCCGCTGCACCGGCGCGTGCCGGAGCCCGGTCCCGGACCGCCCCCCCTGCCGAGGGCGTCCCCGTCGCCCCCTCGGCGAGCGGGCGAGGTCCACCGAGGGACCCGGGCGGCTGTGTGGTCCCGGCCGATCGAGGCCCCCCCGCCACGCGGGATGCGGGGACGCGGAGGCCGGCCGGCGGTACGGGGGCGGCCGGTCCAGGCGATCCCTGGGGAGAGCCGCTCCTGGCGGTACGTCCCCGCGGCGGGGCAGATCGGCACTGGACGCACAGCGTCGGAAGACGCCGCCGGGAGGAAAGGACGGTGCCGGGTGTGGTCAGCGTCGTAATCGTCACCCACAACGCATTCCGCTTGGTCCGACGCTCGATCGAGACGCTCCTGCGGAACACCGGATCCGCCCACGAGGTCATCGTGGTCGACAACGACTCGCGCGACGGGACACGGGAATGGCTCCTGCGGCAGCAGGATCGGCTCCGCCTCCTGCAGTGCGAACACAACGATGGGTTCTCACCGGCGGTCAACCGCGCCGCAGCCGTAGCGCAGGGGGACGTCCTGGTCCTTCTCAATCCGGACGTGCTCGTGCCACCAGGCTGGCTGCCGCGCCTCTGCGCCCACCTGAGACCGGGCGTCGGGGCCGTCGGCCCCCTGGCCACGGCCTGCGGTCGGCAGCAGACCCTCCTCGGCGTCGCGGCCGCCAGCCAGGCGGACTGCGTCGACGCGGACCGCTACGTGGCCGGGCGCTTTCGTGGACGCAGCAAAGAGGTGGGCCTGCTCACCGGCTTCTGCCTCGCCTGCCGGCATGAGACGTTCGACGACGTCGGCGGGCTGGACCCCGAGCTGGTCCTCGGGGCGGACGACTTCGACCTCTGCCTGCGGTTGCGGCGGCGGGGCCTGCGGCTGCTTGTGGCCATGGACGTGTTCGTCCTGCACGTCGGCCACGTCTCGTTCCAGGCGGCCGGGGCGCCGGCCGAACGGGCCGGCGCCGAGTCGTGGGACCGCTTCCGGCTCAAGTGGGGAGCGGAAGTCGCGGATATGGAGCGCGTCTTCTTCAGCCTCGGGACCGAGCCGGTGTGGTACGCCCGGGCCGAGGAGCCGCCACGGGCAGGCGCGACGCCCCTCCGGCCGCCGCCGCCGTAGGAGGGGCGCCGCGAAAGTCTACTTTCGCAGCACCCTCAGGCTCCGGCCCTTGTCCCTCCAGGCATCCTGCGATCCGGCCGCCGCCGGAAGGGGGTTTTGCGGCGGCGTTTGATGGTTGCCGTCCCCTGTCCCTGCGACCGCCGGGCGGGGGTGCAGGGACAGGCCACGGCGGCCGGCGGCGGCCGGGGCCGTCCCGTGCGGCCCTCCCCCTCAGGGGGCGCGCCCGTAGTCATCCTCCAAGCGGACGACGTCCTCGGGGTGCGGCGTGGACACCTCGAACAGGACGGAGTCGTGCAGGGCCTCCACGCGGTGGATCGTCCCGGGAAGGATGGTCACCGCCGCGCCCACCGGGAGTTCCCCCGCACGCCCCCCCAGGTGCAACCGGATGCGTCCCGCGTGCAGGTAGAGGGTCTCGACCTTCCAGCGATGGAATTGCAGGCTGAGCGAAGCCCCCGCCCTCACCTCGAGGCGCTTGCCCAGATAGTGGTCGGTGACCGCCCACCAGATCTCTCTTCCCCAGGGCTTTTCCACGACGCGCAGGACGTCGGGGTCCAATCCGTCCAAGCGCCATCCCTCCGGCCGCCGGCGGCCTCGGGGCCCCGGCAGGTACCTACGCACCGCACCTTATGCGTGACCAAGCCTGGGGGGACTGGCCCCTGGGGACCCCCCCGCCGCCTCCCGGTCCGTCGGCCCCCCGCTCCCCTTCCCGGGCACCCTGTATGCCGCAGTTCCCCGGCCCCCCCGGCCTCCATACCGCTTCCCCGGCCTCCGATTCGCCTGCCCCAAGGCCGCCTGCCGCTTCATCTACCAGGTGAACGATCGGCTCGCCCGCACGATCCGGCTGGCGGCTACGGCAGAGCGGCTGAGACCGTGGCAGGGTAACTGCTCAGCACCCCCCGAGAAGTCGAGGGGTTGCATGGATCCAGCCTGGTCGGGAACGCCGCCGGAGGGCGGATGTAGGAATGTACTGTATCCACGACGTCGCTCAGGCTGGGAAAGGCCGCGCCTGTGCGCGTGACGATGCGGCCAGGCGGGTCTCCGCGCCCGTCGGCGCCCCACACCGACCCGGGGGCCGAACGTCTGGGCAGGTGAGTGCCCGATGGCTGCCGCGGACGGACCGGAGAAGTAACTGCCCAGCACCCCCGGGGCGGGGCTGCTGAGCAGTTACCGCGGGCGGAGGGTTCGCGCGACGGCGTAGCAGGGGAGGCAGCGTGCGATGGAGGCCCTGGGGCCCCAAGGCCTGCCCGGGGATCTGACGGCGTTCCAGCGGGCCTACTGGACCGCGTGGGACGGGGCCGACGTGGCGGCCGTGGCCGCATGTCTCGACGACGCGTTCTGCGGCACCTTCTCCGGTCCGGAGGGGTCCGAGACTCTGAAGGTGGACCGGGCGGGCGTGCTGGCCCTCATGGAGGCTTCCTTCGATCGCAGCCGCGGTTCGCGCGCCCGCTGGCGGCGCAGCGGGGTCGTCTGGCTGCAGCGCGGCCCGCGCGAGGCGGTGGCGGCCCTGCGGGTGGACGCGCTCTTCCCCGACCATCCCGAATGGAACAACGCCGAACTCACCCTGGAGACCTACCGCCGCGGTCCGGACGGCCGCTGGCGCATCCTGCGCGCCCACAGCGAGCGCATGCGCTGAGCCCCCGGGCGGCGCGGCCCGGGACTGCGGCCCCGCGGCCGCCCCGCTCCGGCCGGATGCCGCGGGCCGTCTCCGGCAGGTGCCCGCGCACCGCTGCGCGTATTGAGCCCGCCGCCGCGGCTGCCGCCGGGCGTCCCGTCGCGGGACGCCGTTCCGCAACCGGCGCCGCGGATCGACGGCGGTCCTATGGGAGGTCTTCGCAGATGGCGGCACCGGCCCAGGGCGAGGGCGCACGGGTCTGGATCATTCCGGACGGATATCTCCCCCGCGGCGGAGCGGGCATCGACAGCCACGAGGCGATCTGCGTGTTGAACACCGGCGCGGAGCCGGCGCAGTTGGTCGTCACCGCGTACTACGCCGACCGCCCGCCGCGGCGCGGCAACCCGGTCGCGGTGCCCGGGGAGCGCGACGTGCACCTCCGCCTCGACGTCCCCGCGGAGATCGGCCTGGAAATCCCGCAGGAGACGCCCTACGGCCTCCGGGTGGAGAGCGACCGCCCCGTGGTGGTGCAGCACAGCCGGATGGACACGCGGCTCGGCGGCATGGCCCTGTTCACGACCATGGGCTTCATCGCGGGGTAGGGACGGCGCGGGCCGGCGCCACCCCGGGCGACCGGCCCGCCACCCTCCCGTCGGTCCTCAGTTCCCACCTTCCGGCCGCTGCCCCTCACTGAGCCGCGGCAGATCCCGCACGAGCGGCAGGGATTGGACGCGCGCCTGCTGCACCGTCCCGAGGCCGTACAACCGGATGAAACCCACTGCCGCGCTGTGGTCGAAGGCGTCGCCGGTGTCGTAGGTGGCGAGCGACCGGCTGTACAGGGACTTGGGGGAGGTGCGCCCCACGACCCGGCAGGTGCCGCGGTGGAGTTTGACGGCGACCTCGCCCGTCACGTGGCGCTGGTTGCTCTGGATGAACGCCATCAGGTCCTGGTGCAGGGCCGAGAACCACTTGCCGTTGTAGATCAGGTCGGCATACTCCGCGGCCACGCCCTGCTTGAAGCGGCTGGCGTCCCGCGTCAGGGTGAGCGTCTCCAGCACCGCGTGGGCCTGATGCAGGACGGTGGCGGCCGGCGCCTCGTAGATCTCGCGGGACTTGATGCCGACCAGCCGGTTCTCGACGTGGTCGATGCGTCCCACACCGTACCGCCCGGCGAGCGCGTTGAGCCGTTCGATCAGGTTCAGGCCGTCCAGGAGTTCCCCGTCGAGGGATACGGGTATGCCGCCCTCGAACCCGATGCGCACCACGGCCGGCTGGTCGGGCGTCTGGTCCACCCCCGCCGTCCACTCGTAGACATCCTCCGGCGCCTCGACCGCCGGGTCCTCCAGCACGCCCGACTCGATGCTCCGACCCCAGAGGTTGGCATCGACGCTGTACGGCTTGGCCGAGGTCACCGGGATTTCGATCCCGTGCTCGGTGGCGTAGGCGATCTCCTGGTCGCGGGTCATCGACCATTCGCGGATCGGCGCCACCACGGCGAGGCGGGGATCGAGGGTCTGCACCGCGAGGTCGAAACGGACCTGGTCGTTACCCTTGCCGGTGCAGCCGTGCGCCACGGCGTCGGCGCCGTGCTTGTGCGCCGCCTCCACTAGCAGGTAGGCGATGAGGGGGCGGGCGAGGGCCGTGGCCAGGGGATACTGTCCCTCATACAGCGCCCCCGCCTGGAGGGCCGGAAGGACGAAGTGCCGGACGAACATGTCGCGTGCGTCGACGACCTCCGCCGCCACGGCGCCGTTCCGGCAGGCGCGGGCCCCGACCTCGTCCACGTCGCGCCCCTGGCCGAGGTCGGCCGTCAGCGTTACGACCTCGGCGTCGTACCGCTCTGACAGCCAGCGGATGGCGACCGAGGTGTCCAGTCCCCCGGAATAGGCGAGAACGATCCTGCGCGGCATGCGTAAAAGCCCCCTTGCAGCGCGGCCGATTCGACTCGGGAGGCCGCGAGTCCTCGGAGCGGCGGCGGTTCTCCGACGGGGTGCCCGCGGGGATCGGTGGGCAGCGGCCCCCTGTGCCCCGCTGGGGATACCCCCGCCGGCGGGGGGGTACGGGCGCCGCCTGCCCCCGCCGGGGTCCGACGCTCGGGCCCGCCCGGCCGTGCGCCCCGCGAGGACAGGTTGGCGGTTCCCCGCCCGGCCGTGCACGCCGCGGGCCCCGGTGGCGGTACCGCGCCGGGGCGCCGAGCGCCCCGGGGTCCCGGTGGCCTCTCCCCCCGGCGGCGGGGGGGCCCCGGGCCCCCCCCCCCGGCCCGGCGGGGGGGGGCCGCCCGGCCCCCCGGCCCCCCGGCCCCCCCGCCCCCCGCCCCCACGCCGCCCCCCCCCCCCCCCCCCCCCCCCCCCC
>Ga0080006_1104827_pt1 | contig 30268 bp, 29 predicted proteins | sample RS3BMetagenome_FD_69209 | JGI IMG/M metagenome (GOLD analysis project Ga0080006, IMG submission 69209) | Ferric oxide microbial mat and aquatic microbial communities from Rainbow Spring, Yellowstone National Park, USA - RS3B (SPADES... ...
AGACATGGCGTCGTGGTGACCACCGGACCACGTCAGCGCGGACCACCGTCACCAACGAGTGCTGCCGAACCGTGGTCAAGGAGTGTTGCCGCTCGGTGTGCAAACAGCGGTGCCGCTAACAAGAGGCCCGGTGAACGCCCAGCCCAGAAGGTTCATCACCCCAACCATGAGATCGACCATGAGACCAACCATGGGACCGGCCATGAGCGCGGTCCGGCGATCACAGGTCCAATCGACCCGTTCGATCGTTGGGGCACCTGAATCGGCATCGTCCCAGTTCAGAGGGTTCACAACTTCAACCATGAACCCGATGGTGACCGTCGGGCAGGGTTCACAACTTCGACCGACCTCCGGGCAGAACGGGGCACCTGATTCGGTATCGTCCCAGCTCAGAGGGTTCACAACTTCCCCACCCGGGGAGCATCTGTGGCAAAGCAGCCCGTCGAACCGTTGCCCCTCTCCTCCTTCGGTGCGAACGATGTCGCTCTGTTCCGTCTCCTGTCCGACGCCGGCCCGTGCAGTCGACCGCTTGGCGAAGGTCTCGGTCCCCGTCACCACCGTGATCGGCGCCGACATACGGCCTGGTCACAGCGCGAACGAGCCGACGACATCGCCAGCACCGGCTTTCAGTTGCGGGCCGACAGTCACGTCCTCCCGTCGCTCGATTCGAACGAGGAGGATCAACGGCGAATCCGGAGGCCTCAGAGTCCAAGAAGCACCCGGCACTTCGATCACACTCACCATGAGGGTTCATGATCGCGGGAGCAAGATGGTCAAACAGGTGCCCTGTTTGAGTCGGCGTTGCCGTTGGCCCCACTCGGGTCCGGTCCCCGAGGTCTCCTCGTGGTCGCTGCGCTGGGCGTCATGAAGCGTCTGGTGGCCGACCGGACGGCAACGACTCCAGCATTGAGACGCACGTCGAGGATGGCCACGGTGACCGGTGGCCGGCACAACGTCGTGAAAGTGCGGCTGTCCGACCGGGAACTCGGCCAGCTCCAGGAGCGAGCGAAGCGGGCGTGCGTCTCGCTCCAGCGGTTCCTCTTCGAAGCGGCCATGTCGGGATCGGCGGCCCAGTCGGCCCAACGGCGCCAAGCGGCCGGTGATGCGCAGCGGGCCCGGATCGTGCTCACCGGAGTGGCGAACAACATCAACCAGTTGGCCAAGTGGGCGAACACCAACCACGTCCTCCCCGACGGGTTCAACGACGCCCTCGACGAAGTCCGCCGGGCCACGACGGTGCTGACCGAGACGACCAAGCGTCTCCAGGCCGAGTTCGTGCCTACCCGATGATCGGGAAGATCACTACGGGATCGTCGGGCCGGAGGCTCATCCGGTACTTGTTCGGCCCGGGCAAAGTGAACGAGCACACCGACCAGCGCGTCATCACCTCGGGGCTCGTGATGGGTGGTGAGGCGCTGGCCGGCAGCAACCTGTCCCACCGCCAGATCGCAGCCCTCGGTGCCGGCCTCGATGAGGCGCACGAGATCTTCGGCACCGACCCCAAGGGTGGCCACATCCTCCACCTGTCGCTCTCCCTTCCCCCCGATGACCGAAACCTGAGCGACGACCAGTGGGGAGAGATCGCCAATGTGGCGATGACAGCACTCGGCTTCGAGTCCGACGGCGTGCAACCTGCCGCCTGGGTAGCGGTGGGCCACGGGACCAGTGCGCACGGCAACCAGCACGTCCACATCGCAGCAACCCTGGTCCGGATCGACGGTGGTCGGGTCAACACCTGGCAGTCCAAGAAGGCGCTTTCTGGGATCTGTGCCGAGATCGAGACCGCCTACGACCTAACTGTCGTCGACGGCCGCCCCGGACGGGGGATGCCTGGGCTGTCCAGAGCCGAACTGGAGCGGACCGCACGGGAGCAGCGGAAAGAACCACCGCGGATCGCTCTTGCCCGCATGGTGCGAGAAGCGTCGGTTACCTCGAAGGACGAAGCCGAGTTCGTCCGGCGCCTCCGGGGGACCAGGGTGCTCGTGCGCCCACGATTCGAGAGCGGGGGACAAGAGGTGGTGGTCGGCTACTCGGTCGCGATGAGGACCCAGGACGGAGAGACGCCGATCTGGTTCGGCGGCGGGAAGCTGGCAAAGGACCTGACCCTGCCCAACCTCCGGCAGTTCTGGGAGCAGTCAGCCGGGGATCAGACGGCAGCGGTCATCGAATGGGGGAGTGCCAAGGCGGTCGCCCCAGGCCGAGAAGCGATACGCGGCGACCCGGATAGTTGGATGCGGGCGGTAGCAAGCGTCGAGCAGTCGGTCGAGAGGCTGAGGACTATCCCGGCATCGGACCTTGCCGCGTGGCGGGGGGCGGCGAGGGAGACCGCCGGAGTGTTTGCTGCATGGTCGAGACGTTTCGAAGGGGACAGCCCCGGGCCGATGGCGGAGGTTGCAGATGTCTTGGCCCGATCGGCGCAGAACCGGCCAGACGATCCCGTCCCGGACCGAGCAGCGGTACGTGACTTCCGGGGAGTGGCGGCGATCGCAGCCCGATCCGCGGTGGACAAGAACTCGCCGATGGTCTGGGCCTCGTTGGTCGACCAACTGGGACGGACCCTCCGGGCCATCGGTGATGCCCACCACGCCCGAGGGGAAGCGGAGATGGCCAAAACACTCTGCAGCCGCCTGTCGGGTGAGATCAACGGGCTCCACGACCGCTTTACGACGAGCACTGCCCAGGAGCTGGTTCCCGGTGAGCAGATCCACGTAGACCGGATCCCTTCGGCGTTTCTCGATCTCGATCTCGATGATCACCAATCGGAGATCAGCGGGAGACACGGGTTGAGTCACGATCATGGCTTCGGACGCTGACCATCCGTTGGCTGGGTATGCAGCTTCTGTGATGCCAATGTCTGCCCGCCTTGGCTCAATCCTGATCCAGCGGCGGCGGTGGCCAGATCCGTGCACACCGAGTCAACTCTCGCTCACCAAAGTCGGGCTAGAGGAAGGCACGAGCGTCGGGAAGATAGGTGGGGCCTGCGGAGTCTCGAGTCAGCTCGCTTCGCGCTGTGCAAAGGAAGGCCGAGGGGCATCGCGAATCGGGGGGCCAACGAGCCACTGATCGCACTGGACCCCGAATCGAGAGATGTTGGGTGCTTCGATTGGACCGGTCACATGGTGCGCGCTGTGAGCGACCGGATCCGCAGTCCCTGGAGCAGGAGTGCAGCAGCCAGGCTTGCCCCGGCGCCTTCGCCGGCCCGAAAACGAAGATCGAGCAGCGGCTCCAGACCCAGACGAGCGAGCACTGCGCCATGGGCGATCTCCCGACTCAACTGCCCGGCCACGAGGTGCGACGCCACAGCTGGGTCAATGAGCACCGCAACTAGTGCGGCAATCGAAGTGGAGAGGCCATCGAGAATGATCGGCGCGCCTTGTTCGCTCGCGCCAAGACACACTCCCGCGAGGAGCGCGAACTCGGGACCCCCCATGCTTGTCAATGCCGTCATCGGCTCAGTCACTTGGTCCCCATACCGCTGACGCGAACGCCGCAGGCTGTGGGCGACGATAGATCGCTTCTGTTCGACGATGAGCGAGTCAGATCCAGCCCCTAAGCCGACAACGTCGGTTGCTTCCAGACCGAGCACAGCTGCGGTGAGCGCGGCAGCAACAGTGGTGTTGCCGACACCGACCTCTCCAAGGGCGACGAGGCCGCAACCGGCGGCCTTTCGACCGTGGATGATCCCCTGATCGACCAAATGCTTGACGGCAATGTGGTCGAGGGCATCATGGTCCCTAAGGTTTCCCGTGCTCCAACCGCCATCGACCACCTGGTGATCGAGTCCGGCTTCGGTGGCGGCGATGACGCCGAGGGACTTGCCGGCGCGAGCAGCATCGAGAACCTCGTCGGTGACAGAGGATGCGAACGCGCTGACACCCAACTCGGCCACCAAGTGGTGCCCACCCACCAAAACCAGCGTCCCTCCGGTCAGGCCGCCGGCGCCAAGGGCCACAAGCCGGTCAACCGCTCTGTCCAGCACGCCAAGCGAACCGAGGGGCGTGAGCAACCTGTCCGCCGCGTCTCGAGCCGAGACCACGGCTTCTTGGTCCGGGGAACGAAGCTTGGATACCGGTGGGTCCGCCTGGGTTTCATCTCGTGGCCAGCGGTTATGCATGACGACGTCGTCGAGTGCCAATCGACTTGACCAGCCAGCTCGCTCGAGCCCCGGATCAGGCGGCCGTTCGTCCGGCCAGCCGAGGCACAGCCATCCGAGCGGCACCACGTCGACCGGAAGGGAGAGTAATGACCCCAGTTCCTCCGGTGGGAACAGGGTCACCCAGCCGACTCCGAGCCCCTCGGCACGCGCCGTCAGCCACAGGTTCTGGATGGCACAGATGCAAGACCACACATCGGCATCGGGAAACGTACGCCGACCGAGTACCCCCGCTGCGGGCACCCGACGGTCGCAGCACACCACCACTCCCATCGGAGCTTCGCGGATGCCCTCCAGCTGCAAGTCGAGTAGTTGTCGCCCCGCCTCAGGCGTGAGCTCGGCGGCTTGGGCCAATCGCTCCTGATCGGCAATCCACGCGGCCTGCTCTCGTGTCGACGCGTCGCTGACGAGGATGAATCTCCACGGTTGGGAATGGCCCACACTTGGTGCTGCGTGGGCGGCCTCGAGCACGCGACGCACGATCGTGTCGTCCACCGGGTCTGGGCGATAGCGACGGATATCGCGCCGTGAGTGGATCGAATCGTAGAGTCCCTGGCGGACAGCGTCGGAGAGCTGCCATGCGTCGGGCTCGGCGGAACGTTCGGCAGCCGAGGTCGAGTCGCCAACCAGAGGGACAGGGCGTGCCCACTGGTGTTCCTCGGGCCTGGTCTCGACCCACAGCTGCACCGCGGCCAACACTCCGTCTCGATGCACTGGGGCGAACGGCATTCCTGCAGCATGAGCAGCAGTTTCGTCGGTTGGCTGGTCACCGATGAAGAGCGCCCGATCTGGCGCAATTCCACCGAGCCGCTCGAGGACCGCGAACAACACTGCTGGATCCGGCTTTGCCACGCCCACATCGGCCGACGTCACGACGACCTCGAGTAGCTCGTTGATGCCTGTCGGAACCAGCAATGCGCGTACGTCCTTCTCGGACATGACGGAGGTGTTGGTGGCCGCGGCCAGCCGTACCGAGCCTGAGAGCAGTTCCAAGTCCTCGACCACATTGGGCAGGCAGCGAGCCACCAGATCTGACGTGGCCGTGCCCGGTGGCTGCTCTGCCACCAGGGTTCCACCGATATCCAGAATGACCGCGTCGAGGAAGTCCGTCATCGGACGACGGCGGGTGGTCACTGGCTCTGTTCCAGTGCGATAGCGAGGCGCTCGAGGCCGTGTTCGCCGGGGACGGCGATGCGGGCCATTCTGGACAGACCGAACGACGTGCAATCTCGGACGACGACCCCGTGGGGTGCGAGCCGTTCTCGAAGACCGGGTGCTTCGACCAGGAGCCATGGCGCGTCCGATGGCTTCGACTCGAATCCGTTGTTGGCCAGCAGTGTACCGAGCTGATGTCGAAGGGCGGCGATGCCTGCAGCCCAGGCGGGGAGGTCTGCCGAACGAAGTAGGTCGACAAGCACGGCGAGATTCAAGGTACCGACCGACCACGCCGGCTGATGGCGGGCAAAGCGTTCGATATCGTCGTCGATGATGTAGCCGAGGCGAAGTCCTGGGCAGGCAAAGAGCTTGGTCAGCGAACCGACCACAACTCCGTGTCGACCCGCGGTCCAACGTCCGGTCGCCAGGGGATAGAAGGCCTCGTCCCAGACACCTGCGACCGTCGTGTCGTCGGCCAGCCGGCCGCTCGGATTGTGGGGATCGCTGCGCCAGACGGGTCCCGAATCCAAGCGGGGATGGAGAGAGAATTCTGGCTCGGAGGCGACATGCCCGCCGAGCTCCCTGGCGACGAGAGCGATCGCCTCGCTCCCACCATTTGTCACCAGCAGCCGGGCCGGCTCGATCCCCATTGCTCCGGCTAAGGCCTGGGTCGCTGCACTCGGGTCGGGGTAGTGACCGAGAGCGCGCGCATTGCCGGCCAGCAAGGGCGTGAGGTCGGGGGCGAAGGGGTTGAGGGATGCCGAAAGGTCGACCACGTTGGCCGGATCGAGACCGAGGCTGGCAGCAACGGCCATGCCATCGCCGCCATGGGCACCGGGCGGTGCGATCACAGCCGCTTTCACGTTCGCGTCCGGAACCGGGTGCTGAATGCCACGCTGCAGACCAGCAGGACGGCACCGAGCACCAGGGTGCAGTCCTGCGACAAGCGGATGGCCGCTCTGATGTCGGTTGGCTTAGCGGCCCGCCCTGTTCCGAGCTGTGGTCGGGTCTCGGTCAGCTCGCCGTACTGACTCTCCCCTCCGAGCCGAATTCCTAGGGCTGCGGCGAAGGCAGCCTCGGCGACACCAGAATTGGGTGAGGGGTGAGCGGGCGCATCGGACCGGACTGTCTGCCACACCTGGAAGGCTTGACGTGGCCGGGCTACTGCGACCAGGAGGGCGGTCAGCCGAGCCGGCACCCAGTTGGCGACGTCATCGAGTCGGGCTGCCGTAGTCCCAAAGCGCCGATATCGCTCCGACCGGTGGCCGACCATGGCGTCCATTGTATTGACGGCCCGGTAGCCAAGTGCCCCAGGGGCGCCTCCGGCCAGCGCCCACAGGGCCGGTGCGATCACCGCATCGACAGTGTTTTCGGCCACCGATTCCACCACGGCCCGGCTCACCTCGACTTCGTCGAGGCCGCTCGGGTCACGGCCGACCAGGCCCGGCAGCAAGAACCGTGCCCTCTCGAGGTCCCCGGACTCGAGTGCGTCCAGGACGCTTTGGGCGGTATCCGCCAAGGAGCGACCAGCGACGGCCACATAGGTCGCCATCAATGGAGAACCCACGACGACACCGCACAGCCCACCGAGAGCAACTCCGATGGCGGCGTAGGCGGTGCCGTTGAGCATTGCCGGTGCATACCAACGCTGCTCGACCCCGCCCATGACCTTGCCGAACAGCGCCACGGGATGAGGCACCCGATGCGGTTCGCCGAGCACACGGTCAACGGCGAGCCCGGCGGCCACCATCAGCAGACGCCGGCTCACCACTTTGCGGCCACCAGGAGCAGTCCCATTGTCTCTGCGAGTAGTCCGGCGGCGCCGAGCACGTCGCCGGTGAAACCCCCCAGCCGTTTGCGACAGAACGCCACCACCGCGGCACCGGTGAGAAAGGCAACGCCAATGGCGAGCACCCCGACCCCCCGATCGGCGAGGATTCCCAAACCGAAGGACATCAGGACGCCGATGGCGCCAACGGCGATCCACCGACGCGTGCCGATGAACCGCGACGCAAGTCCTCCACCGTCTCTGGCGTAGGGCACGATACGGACGGTGACGGCCATCACTGTGCGCGATGCGCACCAGATCCCGGCGATGAGCAGCACGTTTGGGGTGATGACGGCAAAGCTTGTCCAGCGAAACAACAGCACCACGACGGCCACGCCGAGTCCGAATGCACCGATGGTCGGCTCTGACATGACCGAAAGTCGACGGGCGCGTTCCATGTGGGGCAGGACGCCGTCGGCGGTATCGGTGAGGCCGTCGAAGTGCAGCATTCCGGTGATTACCAGGTCGGCCGCCACCGCCAGAGCAGATGCCGGTCCACGGGGCCAGAGGTGCTCGGCCCCGTACCACACGCCTCCGACCACCAAACCGATAATGGCGCCGATCAGAGGGAACCATTCAAGGGTCGACCCGTCGGGAGGCGTCGAGCGGCCGACCACAGTGAGGAACCCGAACGCCCTGATCACCAGGGGCTCCGCTCAAGCGGGAGGATCCTGCCGGCCACGACCAGCACGACTCGGTCGGAGATGTCGGCTATCCGTTGGTTGACCAGCCCGAGTGCGTCACGGAAGTGACCACCGAGTTCGGTGGAAGGGTGCACGCCGAGGCCCACTTCCTCACTGACCAGCACGGTGTCACTCTGGCGACGGGCGAGTGCGTCGACCAGGGCATCGACATCTACGGCAAAGGCCTTGTGAGCCGCGACCCATGTCCCGAGCGAGTCGACCAACACCACGCCCTTGATGAGGGCGAGCTGGTTGGCGAGGTCCGAACCCGCTTCAACAGTGCTCCACGTCTCGGGCCGTCGCTCCCGGTGCTGTTCGACGCGGGCGACGAACTCCAGGTCCTCGGTGTCGAACTCAGCGGTGGCCAGGTACGTCACCGAAGTGGAGAGGGATCCGACGAGTCGCTCGGCGACGACGGACTTCCCCGACCGCGCACCGCCGAGCACCAGAGCGATCACGACATGGCCGATCGGCGCGGATCATCATCACCTATCGCCCGGCAGAAGCCACGGCTTCGAACCGTTCTCACCCTTGCCAACGTGCAATCTCCATCCTTGTGGAACGGGGCGAGACCGCCCCTTCGTCGCTCCAAGCCTGCGCCCTCGGTGCGGGACCGGCACCCTCCGATCCGGGCGAGCGCGGCGGTCCGCCCATGGGGAACCGTTGCACATCGACGGCCGTGCGGGTGCCCCACGGCTTCGAGATGAGGTCGCGTGTCCTCCGACAGCCGCTCCTCGGACCCCGCGACCGTACTCTGCCGGTGGATCCGGGTGCCAGGGCAGTGGCCAGGATGGCCTTCGGCATCCACCTGTTCCGGCACGAACCGGACTTCGCCAAAAGCTGATTTGGGGCGGTCGTGGTACCGTGCAATTCGCCTAGAGGGAACACCGGTGCGAGTCCGGGGCTGTCCCGCAACTGTGACCAGGTAGCGATCCTCCACGAAGCCACGGCCCATGGGCTGGAAGGCGGAGGTGAGCATCGAGCTGGGAGCCAGGACACCTAGAGGCGGTTGACAACCACGAGGATGGAGAGGCGCTCATGAATGCGAGCGAAGTCGTCGATCGCGTCACCAGCACGGTCACGTACCTGCGGGTCACCGTAGGTACAGGGCCGGACGCCACCAAATGGTGGCCGTGCCAGAAGCTGGTCACTGACCCCGAGGCCCTCGGTGACCTGGCCAGTATGACGGCAACCGGCCGTGGCGCCGACCGTGACCAGGTGGCCATGTCACTGCTCGTCCAGGCCTACGCATTCCGGATCGGATCGATTGCGATCGGCGCCTGGCTCCTCGGCAACGCCGTTGTCGACGTCGCTCCTTCTCGCACAGCCGTGGGCATCGGACGTGATCGACCCAATGCGGTGCGCTTCGATGCCCTGGGATTGATTGCCGATGGCGACAGCCTCCAGGCGCTGCACGCCACGCTGATCGAGGGCCACCTCGGTCCTCTTGTGGCCAACGCACATCGAGCGTGTCGGGTGGGAGAAGCGTTGCTGTGGGCCAATGTGGCGGCCTCGTGTGCGTCGTCGTTCAGCGCGTTCGTGGCTCCGCTACCAGACCGCCGCCAAGAGATCCGGGCCCGGGCCGACGCCTTCTTTGCCGCGGCTCGGCCCGAGTTGGCCAGATCGGGAGCGTTGGTGAGTGTCGGAACGGAGTGGGCTTGGGAGCGAAGCGCGTGTTGTCTCTGGTATCAGACAACGAGCGGGAGTCGGTGTGCCGACTGCTCGTTGTGGAGCGACGAGGAGCGCCGGGCCCGCTATGACTCGCTGATTGCTGCCCAGTCCGGTGGTCCCACGGGAGAGATCGTCAGCACGTGATCTTGTTCATCTCCAACGCCGACACCGAGTTGTTGGCCTTGCGGTCGGTAGTCGACGACATACCCGCCGAGGTTGGCCCGGTCCACTGGTTCCATCCCGATCGGGTCGACGGCGTGCCGTCCGTCGATGATGCTGACATGGTCGTCGTTCGCCTGCTCGGAGGCATCGATGCCTGGAAGGAGCCGTTGGGCCTATTGCGGACCATGTGCATCGACCAGGACAAGGCTCTTGTGGCCGTCGGTGGCGAGGTACGCCCGGACGCGGCCATGGCGGCAGCGTCGACAGTTCCCGCCGGAGTCGCCCACGAGGCGCACCGCTACCTCAGTGCCGGTGGTCCGACCAACGTGGCGAATCTGATCCGCTTCTTGTCCGACACCATCCGGATGACCGGCCTCGGATTCGATCCACCCGTTCCCGTTCCGGATGTCGGGGTGTGGGATGGGGCAGGGATCGGCTCTCCTGGGGTCGATCGCGATCTGAACCGACCCCTGGTAGCCGTGGTGTTCTATCGGGCCCACCTGGTGGCCGGGAACACCGGCTACGTCGCCGACTTGTGCCGGGCCATAGAAGCGGCCGGAGCCGATGCCGTCGCCATCTGGTCCTACTCGCTGCGCCGCGACGCCGAAGGGACAGTTCCGGCCCTGGCCCTGTGTCGACAGCTCGATGCCGATGTCATCACCACATCGACGCTTGCCGCTGGATCCAGTGATGTCGACGGGGACACGTGGGTGGTGCCGGGCATCGAGGAGCTCAACGTTCCGGTCATTCAGGCACCGGCGACGAGTCGATCGCGGGCGGAATGGGCTGCCGACCCAGTCGGACTGCCCCCACTCGACGTGGCCAGTGGGGTGGCCATCCCCGAGTTCGACGGTCGGGTGATTGGGCCCACGTACGCCTTCAAGGAGATTGTGGACGACGGACATCTGCCGGGCGGCGAGATCGTTGCCACCCGGGCAGACCCGGAGCGGACCGAGCGCCTGGCCCGACTGGCGGTTCGCACGGCCAAGCTCCGCTCCATCCCGGAGTCCGAACGGCGAATCGCCATCGTGCTCTCCTCCTACCCCACCAACCGATCCCGGCTGGGCAATGCGGTTGGGCTCGATACACCGGCCTCGGCGATCGCAGTGCTCGCGGCCCTGGCCGGTGCCGGCTACACCGTCGAGAAGATCCCCGAGCACGGTGACGAGCTCATGCACCAGTTGGCCGACGGATTCACCTACGACCGGGTGTCACTCGACGAGGTCCAGGTGCACAGGTCGGCCGGATCCCTGTCCACCGTGGCGTACGAGTCGTGGTTCCGATCGCTACCCGTGGACAGCCGCACCGATCTCGAGGAGACCTGGGGACCGGCACCAGGTGGCGTCTACGTGGTCGACGATCATCTCCACTTCCCCGGACTCAACCTGGGCAATGTGCTGGTCGCCATCCAGCCGCCCCGCGGGTTCGGACCCGACCCCATCGCCACCTACCACGCGCCTGACATTCCCCCGCCCCACCACTATCTGGCTTTCTATCGTTGGTTGGCATTGCCCCAGGCCGAAGGAGGGTGGGGGGCGGACGCAGTGGTCCATCTCGGGAAGCACGGCACTCTTGAATGGTTGCCGGGCAAGACGATTGCCCCCTCGTCCGGCTGCTTCCCCGACGCCGCTATCGCCGATCTGCCGTTCTTTTACCCGTTCGTGGTCAACGACCCGGGCGAGGGCACCCAGGCCAAGCGTCGGACTCACGCGGTGATCATCGGCCATCTGCCCCCTCCCATGACTCGGGCCGACACCTACGACGACCTGTTCCGCCTCGAACAGCTTCTCGACGCCTACGCCCAGGTCCAGGTGATGGATCCCGAAAAGCTCCCCGAGCTGCGGACCCAGGTCTGGGAGCTGCTGGTCCAGGCCGAGATCCACCGTGACCTCGCACTGGGGGACGCGCCTCCTGGCGACCGGGAGTTCGACGACTTGCTGTTGCACGTGGACGGGTATCTCTGTGCGCTCAAAGACGCGCAGATTCGCGGGGGTCTGCATATCCTCGGGCAGGCGCCGGCCGAGGACCAGCTCATCGATAATGTGCTCGGCATCACCCGGCTTCCTCAAGCCGGCCTACCTTCCCTACGAGATGTCGTCGCAGCCGACCTGGGCATCCCTGCTGAGGGGGGTAGCCGTGTCGACACCGACAGGCTCGAGGCCGAGTGCCGAATCCGAATCGAGCGGCTCGGCGACCAGGGCTGGAAGGCACGACCCGAAGACGACGCCACACTTTGCTGGATTGCCGACACCCTGATCCCGAACCTGGGTCGCACTCCTGACGAGATCACCAACCTGCTGGGCGGGCTCGGGGGCCAATCGGTCCCTGCCGGTCCGAGCGGTGCACCAAGCCGGGGAGGAGCCCATGTCCTGCCCACCGGACGGAACTTCTACTCAGTCGACCCGAAGGCAATTCCATCGCCTCTGGCGTGGAAGGTGGGCCAGGCACTGGCTGACCGCCTCATCGAGCGACACCTCGATGAGTGCGGCACGTACCCCCGAACGGTCGGACTGGTGATGTGGGGGACAGCCGCCATGCGGACCGCCGGGGACGATGCCGGTGAAGCCCTTGCCCTTCTGGGCGTCCGCCCGGTGTGGAGCACCGAGAGCCAGCGAGTGACCGGCCTCGAGGTCATTCCGCTTTCCGAACTCGGTCGACCCCGCGTCGATGTCACCGTGCGGATCAGCGGCTTCTTTCGCGATGCATTCCCACACGTGATCGATCTCGTTGACGACGCGGTCCACCTGGTCGGTGCGCTCGATGAGTCCGAGTCCGACAATCCGGTGCGGGCCGCGGGAACCGAGGACCCCCGCCTGTGGGGACCTCCACTGGGCGGGTACGGCTCGGGAATCGATTCCCTGCTCGAGCAACGGTCGTGGCGCACCGACGACGATTTGGCCGAGGCGTACTTGGCATGGTCGGGATTCGCCTATGGCCGCGATCGGGAGGGAGCGGCCGATCCTGATGGCATGCGGCGACGGTTCGCAGCCATCGAAGTGGCGGTGAAGAACCAGGACAACCGCGAGCACGACATCTTTGATTCCGCCGACTATTTGGAGGACCACGGGGGGATGATTGCCGCAGTTCGATCTCTGAGAGGGGAAGCCCCGAAGGCCTGGTTCGGGGACTCCTCCAACCCGGCGAAACCCGAGGTTCGCTCGCTGAAGGAAGAGGCGGCTCGGGTGGTCCGCAGCCGGGTGCTCAACCCGCGTTGGATCGAGGCCATGCAGCGGCACGGCTACAAAGGGGCTTTCGAGTTGGCGGCGACCGTCGACTACCTGTTCGGCTACGACGCCACCGCCCATGTGGTCGAGGACTGGATGTACGAACGGATCACCAATGCCTATGTCGGCGACCCGGAGATGAGGAAGTTCTTCGAGCGGTCGAACCCCTGGGCTCTGCGTTCCATCGCCGAGCGACTACTCGAGGCCGACCAGCGCGACCTGTGGAATGCCTCGGCGGAGGCCCGCCAGACCCTCGTCGATGCCGTGCTCGAAGCCGAGGGCTGGGAGGAAAGTCGGTGACCTCGTCAGTGTTCCCCTTCGGCGACATTGTCGGCCAGGACGAGGCGAAACTGGCGCTGATCCTCGCCACCGTCGACCCTCGGATCGGGGGCGTGCTGCTCAGAGGCCACAAGGGAACAGCCAAGACAACGCTTGCCCGTGGCCTGGCCGATCTGCTCGACGGGGCTCCTTTTGTCGAGCTCCCGCTCGGGACTACCGAGGACCGGCTGATGGGGACCCTCGATGCCGCTGCGGCCTTGGCTGGGGACGGCTTCCATTTTCGTCCCGGCCTCCTGGCGGAGGCCCACGGCGGGGTGCTCTATGTCGACGAACTCAACCTCCTCGCCGACCATCTCGTCGACGCCCTGCTCGACGTCAGCGTGTCGGGTGAGAACATCGTCGAGCGCGACGGTGTCTCTCATCGTCACCCGGCCCGCTTCGTGCTCATCGGGTCGATGAACCCCGAAGAGGGAGAGCTGCGCCCCCAACTCCTCGACCGCTTCGGGTTCTGCGTCGAGATGACCACGCCAGCCGACATCACGACCCGGGTGGAGGCGCTCCGCCGGCGTTTGGTCTTTGACGGCCTTCGGCTGGATGACCCGGTGGGGGAGGCCGTGGCCACCAGCGACGGGATCGAGGCGATGGTACGGGGAATCCCATCGGTTCAATCGGCCACCATCGCGGCCACCATCCTCGAGGCGGCCTCCCGCCTCTCGGTCGAGGTGGGTGCCGAGGGCTTGCGCGCCGATCTCACCCTGTGTCGAGCTGCTGCCGCTCTGGCCGGAGTCGAGGGCCGGACCGACACCGATCTCGCCGATATCAGACGGGTGGCGCCGCTGGTGCTGGCCCACCGGACCAGGCGTCGCCCCTTCGACCCACCGGTGATGAACCCCGACGACCTCGACCGGGCACTCAGCGAAGCGTTAGACAGTCTCCACCCAGACCAGTCGCCTACCGGTTCTGCTGAGTCCGAGCAGACCGGAGATCATGACCCCGCCAACGGAGACGAGTACGGAGGTGGGGACGGACGTCAAGACAATGACAGTGACGGTGGACAAGAAGAGGGGCCTCCGAACTCCGGGGCCGGGAGAGGCGAACGGCCTCTGACTATCGGTGGCCCCCGTCGGCCCCCTGCAGCTGGATCAGCACCGGAACGCCAGGTTGAAGGGCGCGGACGGTTTGTCCGGGATGTTTCCGCAGGCGACGGGCACGTCGTATCGGTGCCTGCCACGGTTCGGGCGCTGGCCCACCGCAAGGCACTCGACCCGACTGCGGTACTGGGTCCTGGCGATCTGCGGGCCGAAGAGCGTGTCGCTCCAAAGCACCGCACAATTGTGATGTGCGTCGACCTGAGCGGATCGATGGGTGCGGACGAGCGGGCCAAGGCGTCGACCGGGATGGTGCTCGGCCTCCTTGCCGATGCCTATCAGCGACGCGACCGCGTCGCCCTGGTCGGGTTCCGAGCGGGTGAGGCCCAGGTGCTGCTGACCCCGACCTCGAGCATCGAAGTGGCGAGGAACAGGCTGGACAACCTGGTCACCGGTGGGGACACCCCCTTGGCCATGGGTATCTCCCGTGGGCTCGAGGTCGCCGAGGCCGCATCAGCTGACGGGTCGGAGTCCCTACTTGTTCTCTTGACTGACGGCCGGGCGACCGGTGGGAACGCGGCCGTCGACGCCGCCATGAACGCCGCCGATGTTGTCCAACGTCGCGGCATCCCCTCGATGGTGCTCGACTGCGAGAGTGGGCCGATCCGACTGCGCATGGCCGAGCGCCTTGCCAAAGCCATGGGAGCGCGTCATGTTCCTGCCGACTCCGTGGACCCGGTCGCGCTGACCGACACCATCGGTGTCATTGCCTCCTCCCGACGGTAGGCAAACCCGACCGACCGCCGACCTTGCGGGAGTGTCAGCGCTCACCCGGTCGGAGGCCGGTTCACCAACTCCCACAGAAGGCTGGTGTCCAGGTGCTCGTCCACCGCGTCAGCCAATGCGTCGAAGGTGGCCTCGAGAACCGGAGGGGGACGCTGCCCGGAGAGCGCCTCGAGCACGTCGGGGCTTTCGAGCAGACCGTGGACCGTCGTGGCCAATACCGCGCCCTTCCCCCACACCAGCGGGGCCAGCCTGCAGCTGTCGCCGGTGACCTGACCGTTGCGGATCTCGAAGCCTGAAGCGCCCACGCCGCTGAGGGCCGACCACGGCGGGTCCATCACCGGGAAGGTGACGGTGACCGGTCGGGTCACCTTGGTCGGCCCCATCTCGGTGTGCATGGGGAGGAGGCCGAGCCCGGCTGTCGCACCCTCGACCAGACCGTCGTCGTACACCTGTTCGCCGAGCATCATGCAACCGCCACAGATCCCAAGTGTCAGGTCACCGGCCCCGGCCCGGGCGATGAGGGAGCGATCGAGTCCACGGTCACGGAGCCAGCGGGCATCGGCGGCCACATGCTTGGACCCGGGGAGCACCACCAGGTCGCATCCCTCCAGGTCCGACGACCGCAGGATCCAGCGCACGTGAGCGGCGTGCCCTACCAGATGGAACTCGTCGAGATTGGATGCATAGGGATAACGAACGATGCCGATGGTGGTCTCGTTGGCGAGGGGAGTGGCGCGAATGGTCGCCCCTTCTTCGTCGGGTAGCTCGTGGGCCACCATCGGCAGGACCCCGCCCATGCGCATGTCGGTTCGGTCGGTCATGAAGGTCGGTCCCGGCTCCAACAACGAGGCATCCCCCCGGAACTTGTTGAGCACAAAGGCGGCCAGCCTGACCCGGGTCGCTTCGGGCACGAGGGACCAGGTGCCGTAGAGGTGGGCAAATGCGCCGCCCCTGTCGATGTCGACCACCAGCACTGCCGCGGCGTCGGCATGCTCGACGACCCGATTGTTGACCTGGTCAGGGAGGTTGATCTCGGCCGGGCTACCCGCTCCTTCGATGACGACCAGTTGGTGGCGGGCAGCGAGCCGATCGAAGGCCTCGGCCATCGCCGGCCACAGGTGTGGGCCGCGGTCACGCCAGGCCATGGATGTCAGGTCGTGGCGAGCCTGGCCGTTCACCACCACCTGGCTGCGGTTGTCGGCCTCGGGCTTCAAGAGCACCGGGTTCATGTCCACGTGTGGTTCGACGCCCGCGGCCAGGGCCTGGAGCCACTGGGCCACTCCGATCTCGCCACCGGCGACGACCCGGGCGTTGTTGGACATGTTCTGGGCCTTGAACGGGACCACGTCCACTCCCTGGCGGGCGAACCAGCGGGCGAGGGCGGTCACCACCAGGCTCTTGCCTGCCATGGACGAGCACCCGAGCACCATGAGCGGGCGGAGCTGGTCTGCCATCAACGACTACTTGGCATGTTGGACCACTCGAACGCCGAGCAGCGGTCGTACTCCCTACGATACGGAGCGTGACGAGCGTTCTGGTCTTGGCTGGCACCACCGAGGCCACCCTCCTGGCCGACCTTTTGGTCGAGGAGTACGACGTCGATGTTCTGAGTTCGTTGGCCGGCGCCACCGCCACGCCGAACCATCGTGCCGGTCGCATTCGTCGGGGAGGATTCGGGGGAACGGACGGTCTGGCCGACTTTCTGTTGCGCCACTCGTTTGACGCGGTGATCGACGCCACACATCCATTTGCGGCGGTGATGCCCTTTCATGTGGCCGCGGCCACCACCGCCACGGCCACGCCGTCGTGTCGGCTGCTCCGTCCCCCTTGGACTCCGACATCGGAGGACCACTGGATCGAGGTGCGCGACCTCCCGGCGGCTGCGGCGGCCCTCGGGCCACTCGGCGCCCGACGGATCATGCTCACCGTCGGTCGACAGAGCACCTGGGCCTTCGTCGACCTCGATGCATGGTTTCTTGTTCGAGTCATCGAATCTCCCGAGCGGGTACCAGCGCATCACCTGATGCTGCTCTCGCGGGGACCCTTCGACGTCGACTCGGAGCGGGCCCTGCTGCGCGAGCACCGGATCGACGCGATGGTCACCAAGAACGCCGGAGGTACGTCCACCGAGGCCAAGCTGGTGGCCGCCCGGGAGCTCGGGATCCCGGTCGTCATGGTCGACCGTCCCATCCAACCCGAGGCGACGATGGTGCCGGGCGTCGATCAAGCCGTTGTGTGGTTGGACGGGACCGTTGGGCTGGGATCGCCACCGGAGCCATAGGCGCGCGGGGTGTAGACGCTGGCGCCGAACGGCCGGTCCGGGAGGATCCGGGTGGTCGACGAACCGACGATGATCACTGTCCGCATGTCGATGTCGGCATCGGGGAGATCCCCGAGCGCGAGTATCGAGATGTGCTCGCCGGGCCTTCCCACATCTCGACCCACGATCACCGGGGTCACACTGTCCCGGTGCCCTGCGAGAAGTTCAACGGCACGGCTGAACTGCCAGGGCCGGTGGCGCGAGGCGGGGTTGTAGAGCGCGATCACGAAGTCCGCGCCCGCTGCCGCGTCGAGCCGTCGCTCGATGAGCTCCCACGGCTTGAGCACGTCGGAGAGCGAGATGACACAGAAGTCGTGTCCTAACGGCGCTCCCACCCGCGAGGCCAATGCCTGGGCGGCGGTAATACCCGGGAGTACCTCGAACCGGACGCCATGCCAACGATCGGGCCACCGATCGAGCTGCTCCACCACGGCACTGGCCATGGCGAATACGCCCGGGTCACCAGACGACACCACGACGACCCGGCCGCCGTTGGCAGCGAGGTCCAACGCCAGTGCGGCCCGGTCCGCCTCTACCCGGTTGCCGGAGCGATGGCGGCGGGCCTCGGTCTCGACCGACACCAGATCCAGGTAACGGGCGTAACCGACGAGGTCGGTCGCCGACGCGATCCGCTCGGCGACGTCCGGCAGGCACCAGTCCGACCGCCCGGGTCCGATCCCGACGACGGCCAACGATCCAAGTTGGTCGGCACTCATTTCCCGGTGATGTGTGTGCCCGGGATGAGCACCAGCGAGAAGTACGGTGCGTTGACATCACCAGTGTCGAGCAACGGCATCACCCGCTGCTCCTCGCAGCTGGCCCGCTCGACGTAGACGGCACCCTCGGCGAGCCCGCAGGCTTGGGCCGCGTCCCGTACCGCAGAGAGATTGCGGCCCACTTTCATGACCACAGCGGCATCGACCCCGGACATGGCCTCTTTCAGCTGGTCAGGGGGAAGTACCCCGGAAAGAATGGTGAGCGTCTCGTTCTTCGAGACAAGTGGTCGTCCCGCGGCGGCCGAGGCAGCGGACACCGAGGTGATCCCCGGTACTACCTCGGTGGGGAACCGGCCGGCGAGCCTCTGGTGGATGTACATGTAACTACCGTAGAAGAACGGGTCGCCTTCGCATACCACCGCGACGTCACGGTCGCTCTCGAGATGATCGGCGATGGTTGCCGCCGACTCGTCGTAGAAGTCCGCCATTCGCTGTTCGTAGGTGGTGGGTTCCACCGCTTCGGTGGTGACCGGATAGGTGAGCCGGAGGAGCTGGTGATGCTCTTCGATCAGGGAGTCGATGACTGCGAAGCTGTTCCCCCGGCTGCGACGCGCCGCGAAATAGACGATGACCGGGCACGAGGCGATGACTCTCTGGGCCTTCACGGTCATCAACTCGGGGTCACCAGGACCGACCCCCACTCCGAACAACGTGCCCATCGCTACTCCTTCTCGCCGGCCAGCGCGTTGACCGCGGCTGCAGCCATGGCACTGCCGCCTCGTCGGCCGCGCACGACAAGATAGGGAATCTGGTGACCGAGGGTGCTCAGCGCATCTTTCGACTCGGAGGCACCGACGAAACCGACCGGCAGTCCGATGATGGCGGCGGGACGGGCCTGACCGTCAAGAATCAGCTCGATCAGCCGGAACAGAGCGGTCGGAGCATTGCCGAACACCGCGACCGCGCCATCGAGGTGAGGAAGCCAGCGGTCGACTGCAGCGGCTGACCGTGTCGTGGCAGCCAATCGTGCGTCATCGGTCACCCCGGAATCGTGCAAGGTGCAGACCACCGGATTGTCCGCCGGCAGTCGGGACCGGGTGATCCCGTTCGCCACCATGGTCGAGTCGGCCAGGATGGTGGCTCCGGCCCGCAGTGCCGATCGGGCCGCGTTGGGGAAGCCTGGCGACGACGCCACAAGTGGCGGGAGATCGGTCATCCCACTGGCATGGATCATTCGGACCACCACCGCTTCGAGGTCGTGCGGAGTGGCCGACAGGTCGGCCTCGGCCCGGATGGTGGCGAACGATTCGCGATAGATGGTGGCACCGTCGCGCTCATAGTCCAGCGTCATGACTGCTCCGGGACGAACGAGTCAAAATCGAACGAGCCACGCTCATCGGCCACGAGCACGAAGTTGGTGTTGGCTCCACATCGCTTCTCGCATCCGGAGAGGTGGACCCGTCGAGTGGGAGCCATTGGTCCGTCGAGCAGTGCTACGGCTGCGCCCATGGTGTCAGCCCGGGAAGCCTGACATCCGGGGGACCCGGCACAGGCCGACACCAGATGCGCGGGGTCCGACGGATCGGTGGAGAAACCCGCGCTGGCCAGGCCGTCGAGCACCAGTTCCGCATCGGAGGTGGCCACCCCGAGAAACACAATCCCTCGCCACGGAGTGAGGCGGACACAAGCGGAGGAGGCATCGGCCAGATCGGCAAGGGCACAGAGCATGGTCGGTGACACCCGGCCGAGGAGGGGAGCAGCCCCCAGGTTCACCCGATCGCCCCTGTGGTGGGCCAACACGCCGACGGGATGGACCGTGGCCGAGGGGCTCGGGTGATGCTTCCAACTCACGGAAACACCATCGGTCACTGCGGCGACAACAGCTGGGCGACCCTGGCGCTCGACCAACTCGGACAGGCGTGCCCCATGAGAGGAGCAGAGCCCGGCCCCGGCGATCATCACCCGGAGAGCATCGGTGGTCGGAATGCAAGCCACGGTCGGGTCTGCTTCGTTGAGAGCTCGACCCAACTCCAGCTGCATGGATGGTTCGCTCTGGGCACTCGGCACGGCGCCGAAGCAGAGATCACCGGGGACCTCCCGCACCGGGGCGGTGCCGCCGTCATCGAACACCACCCCGAATTTGGGGGGTAGGCCTTCGAGGTCGGGTGCCGTTGTCAGGAGATCCGCCGCCGCCAGTGCGGTCGAGGTGAGGTCGATGAACTGATTGGGGTCGTGGCCGGTGAGCGGGGAGACCACCACATCGCGGCGCTCGTCACGGGCCGGATCCGGTCCGACCAGTCCACCCATCGCCAGCAGCTCGGCGACTTCGTCGATAGTGCCGATCTGAAGCCCTCGAATCTGCGCATTGGCGCGCGATGTCATCTCCACCACGCCGTTCCCGAACCGCTTGGCGACATCAGCCACGGCGCGTAGACCGGCCGGAGCGATCGAGCCTCCAGGAAGCCTCAGACGCACGAGCAGCCCATCGGCCGCTTCCATCGGCGTGGCTACGCCCGGACAGGCTCCTCGGACCGGGGTCGACCGGTGGGATACGGACACGGTGGGACCGTAGCACCGACGTATGGTGACCTGCCCTACGTGGGTGCTACGGTCCGCCGCATGGCGCAACCCTCCAGATTTTTGATCAATACGGGCACTGGGAAGGGCAAGAGTTCGGCCGCAATGGGCGTGATGTCTCGGAGTTGGGCCCGAGGGTGGAAGACCGTCGTGGTCCAGTTCGTGAAGAGCGAGAAGTGGAAGGTCGGTGAGCGCAAGCTGGCCGAACACTTGGAAATCGAGTGGCACACGATGGGGGACGGCTTCACCTGGGAATCGACCGACATCGACGAAACTGCGGCCAAGGGCCAACGTGCCTGGGAGCTGGCGGCTGAGCTGATCACCAGCGGAAGCTACGACCTGGTGATCCTCGACGAGGCCACCTACATCGTGAAGTACGAGTGGGTGCCGGTCGGTGAACTGGTGCAGGTCATCGCCGGTCGTCCAGCGCGTACCAACGTGGTCCTCACCGGGCGGTATGCCCCACCCGAGCTCATCGACATCGCGGACACGGTCACCGAGATGGTCAAGGTGAAGCACGCCATGGACCAGGGCATCAAAGCTCGCAAAGGCATCGAGTACTAGGAGTTCCTTGCCTTCTCTCAGCCCTCGGGTGGTGATCGCCGGCACCCACTCGGGTGTAGGCAAGACCACGATCGCCACCGGGCTGATGGCCGCCTTGCGGGCGCGAGGACTTCGGGTCGGTGCGGCCAAGGTAGGCCCCGACTTCATCGATCCGGGCTATCACGCGCTCGCATCGGGCCGCCCCTCGCGCAATCTCGATCCCTGGATGTGTGGAATGGATGCGCTCGGCCCCTTGGCCGGACGGGCGGGGGAAGGATGCGACATCCTCGTGATCGAAGGCGTCATGGGGCTCTTCGACGGTGCCGCAGACGGGTCACCGTCTTCCACCGCTGACGTGGCGGTGGCACTCGACGCCCCGGTGGTGCTGGTGGTCGACGCGGCGTCGGCCAGCACGTCGGTGGCCGCGATCATCCATGGCTTCAACACCTTTGATCCTCGACTCCGTCTGGCCGGTGTGATCCTCAACCGGGTGGCCTCGGACAGTCACGAGTCGATGCTGCGCTCGTCCATCTCGCCGCTCGGGGTCCCCGTGCTCGGCGTGCTCCATCGTGATGGCGGGCTGGTCTGGCGCGACCGCCATCTGGGCCTCATTCCGGTGATCGAACATCCCTACGAGGTCGCTGCCTCCCTCGACCGCCTGGCATCACTCATCGATCGCAGCTGCGATCTGGAAGAGATCGAGGCCATCGCCCGTCGATCACCAGGTACTCCCACCAGTGCGCCGCTCCATCCCGAACCGGTCGGCAGTGCGCGCATTGCCGTGGCCGCCGGCCCGGCCTTCAGCTTCGCCTATCCCGACAACCTCGAGGCGCTAGAGGCCGCTGGGGCTGAACTGGTGCCATTTGACCCGTGTTTCGACGAACGCCTGCCTGAGGGTTGTACCGGCTTGTTGGCGGGCGGCGGGTTCCCCGAGGTCTATGCCGACGTGCTCAGTCAGAATGCCGCCCTGCTCACCGACGTAGCCAGTCAGATCGCCGACGGCATGGTGGTCTGGGCCGAGTGTGGGGGCCTCCTTTGGCTATGTCGGAGTCTGGACGGCCGAGCATTGGCCGGAGTCATTGATGCCAAGGCCACCATGACCGAGCGGCTGACCCTTGGTTACCGGCGGGCAGTGGCCCACACCCCGACTCCAATCGGTCCGGCCGGCACAGAAGTGCGAGGTCACGAGTTCCACTACTCGTCGGTCGATCCGGATGGTCACGCGCTCACCCTGTCCGGACGCCAGGGCGCTTCCGATGGCGGGTTCGCCAGCGACAGGCTCCTCGCCTCGTATCTCCACGTTCATCTGGGTTCCCGGCCTGACCTGGCCGAGGCGTTCGTCGGAACCTGCGTGGGGCCTCCCCATGGCGATCAAACCCATGCCCTACGTCTGCCCTATCTACGCTAGGTTCGCCAGCGGTGCAAAAGTCGTCGATCTATCTTCCCGAGCAACTGAAGCGCGAACTGTCTGAGCTGGCTGCTCGTTCCGGGCGAGCCGAGGCGGACCTGATCCGCCAGGCCATCGAGCGGCTACTGGCCGTGTCCGACGGCGGGGAGGAGCACGCGTCGACGCTGGCGGCCCAGCCGCGTCGGCGTGGACCGGTTCTGATCGGTGTCGGGCTGGGCCCAGGTGACCCCCGCCACGTGACCCAACTGGCAAGGGACACACTGAGCGGCGCCGACCGGGTCTTCGCCGTCTCGTGGACGTCCCAATCGATCGGTCGAGCCGAGATGGTCGCCCGTACCGTCGTGCCAATGGTCCCGATCGAACGCCTCACCTACAACATCGCCGCCGACGAGGCCGGTCGCCGACGATCCCTGGCTGCGGCCGCCGACTCCATTACGGCGGCCCTCGACGCCGCTGAGGTAGTGGCGATAGCCACTCTCGGCGACCCGTCGATGTGGTCGGTGTTCCCCGACCTGGCGGCGGCGATCACTGCTCAGCGGCCGACTGTGCCGGTGGAGGGGGTCCCGGGCATCACTTCGTACCAGGCGCTGGCGGCAACTACGGCGACAACGCTCGCTCGCGCCGGCCAGACACTGGTGGTGGTCGACGGCCACGTGCCAGGTCCAGCCCTCGATGATCCCACCACCACGGTCGTCGTCTACAAGGGAGCCGGGGATGCAGTTGCCCTACGTGCCCAGGCCTCGACGGCCGGCTGCCTGCAACGGGCAGTGGTCGGTGAGCTGGTGGGCCTGCCCGGCGAACGGATCAACATGCTCGAGGACATCTCGGATGGTCCCATCTCCTACCTGGCCACGGTCATCCTGCCGGCTGCGGAGTCACACGCATGACCATCTCCTTTGTGGGCGCCGGTCCCGGTGCAGTCGACCTCATCACCTTGCGAGGCGCCCAGAGGCTGGCCACTGCCGACATCGTCATCTGGGCCGCGTCCCTCGTGCCCGAGATTCTGCTCCAGCACTGCCGGGAAGACGTCGTGTTCCATGATTCGAAGTCGATGACGCTCGAGCAGGTCTGTGCCGTCTACGAGGCCAATCCGGAGGCGTCCATCGTCCGTCTCCACTCGGGTGATACCTCGGTGTACAGCGCTATCGCCGAACAGATCGACTGGTGCCGACGGAACAACCGGGGGTTCGAAGTGGTGCCAGGCGTCACCTCGATGTCGGCCGCCGCGGCCGCCGTGGGTTGTGAGCTGACCGTGCCCGGCGTGGCCCAGACCGTGGTGATGACCAGAATGGCCAAGCGGACCAGCGCATCGATGCCAGCGAACGAATCGTTGGCTGGCGCGGTGGGCGCTGGGGGGACCCTCGCCCTGTTCCTGTCCATCGGCCACGTTGGCGCCCTCGTGGCCGAGCTCATCGACGGCCCGACGAGGCTTCCGGCGGACACGCCGGTGGTTGCCGCCCACCGGGTGTCATGGCCCGACGAGACGATCGTGCGTACCACGCTCGCAGAACTTCCAGCAGAGATGGACGCCGCTGGTTTCAAGGCCGCCACCATGCTGCTCATCGGACCGGCCCTTGCCGAGGCCGCTCCACCGCTCCGCAGCCACGTGTATGCCGCCTCGTACACCACACGGTTTCGCAGCGGGACCGCATCTCCCAGCAGCGATGCCTGAAACCGCCACCCACCCGGTGGTCGTTGTCGGGATGATGGGTGGTGAGGTGTTCGGAAAGGCCGCAGCCCAGGCCATCGCCAGCTCGGACGTGCTGGTCGGCGCACCCCGCCACCTTGCCCACTGTGAGGAATCGGGTGTAGCTCAGCGCGTGGAGCTGACCGGTCCGCTTCCGCCGCTTTTCGATCGGATCGAGGAGCTCTGTCGGAGCGGCCTGCGGGTCTGCGTGCTGGCATCGGGCGATCCCGGCTTCTTCGGAATCGCCCGAACTCTCACGTCCCGCCTCGGCGACGGGTCGATTCGGATTCACCCAGCTCCGTCGTCGGTGGCGTTGGCGTATGCCTCGCGCGGTTGGAGTTGGGATGACGCCGTCGTCGCCTCTGCCCACGGTCGTGCACTGGCGCCGGCCATCGACGCAGTCGCTGCTACTCCGAAGGCCGCAGTGCTGACCGATCCGTCCAATCCACCCGAAGCGGTCGGAGCGGCCCTCTTGCGGCAGGGGTGCCAGCGTGACGTCGTGGTGGTCAGCCGAATCGGCGAGCAGGACGAGTCGTCGCACCACACCGATCTGGAAGGACTGGCCCATGGGCGATTCGACCCGATGTCGGTAGTGCTGCTCTCTGACCCCCTGCTCCGAGCTTCCGACGTACCGGTCGTCCAGTGGGGCCGCCATGACGATGCGTTCGCATACCGAGGGGGCATGATCACCAAGGCCGAAGTGCGGGCAGTCGCCCTCGGCAAGCTCACTCTTGTCCCGACGGGCGTGTTGTGGGATGTGGGCGCCGGCAGTGGATCGGTGGGTATTGAGGCTGCTGCGTTGGCGCCCCGCCTGGGCGTGTACTCGATCGAACGCAACGGGACTGACGCGGAGAGAATCGCCAGCAATGCCATCTCGCTGGGCGTGAACATCGAGGTGGTGGTCGGTGAGGCGCCGGGCGCACTCGCGGCGCTGCCTGACCCGGATCGGGTCTTCATAGGAGGCGGAGGCATCGAGGTGCTCGACGAATGCATCGGCCGGCTCCGGCCCGGCGGCATGGTCGTCGCCACCTATGTACTCCTCGACCGAGCACTGGCAGCTTATGGGCGGTTGGGCAATATGATCCAGGTTCGAATCGACCGGTGCGTTCCCCTCGGTGGAGTCGGTGTGCGGATGGAGCCGGCCAACCCGGTATTCGTCTGCTGGGGGTCGCCATGAACCATGCGGTGATCGGTGTGGGGATGTCTTCGAAGGCGACCCGAGGGGAGGTCCGTGGAGTCATCGACGAGGTTATCCGTCGCGCCGATGTCTCCATCGAAGAGGTCAGTTTGGTAGCCACCCGGATGCGCTTCGCGGACGACGAGCGGCTGAAGTTCGGACCGCCAGTCATTGGCGTAGAGGATGCCGTTCTGCTCGAAGGGTTCCCCGCTCCGCATCGGATCGGGTTTGCCGCTCGCGTGGCCGAGGGGTGCGCGCTCCTAGGGGCAGGAACGGGCTCCCAACTGGTGGCGGAACCGATCCGTTCCGCCCACGCCACCGTGGCACTGGCCATTGCCGGCTTGGATGGCGAACCCTCATGACCGTCTACCTGGTGGGGGCGGGTCCCGGTGATCCGGACCTGCTCACGGTCCGCGCTGCCCGGCTGCTGTCCATTGCCGAGGTCGTGGTCCACGACCGACTCACCACCGCGGCCATGCTGGGCATGCTTCCGGCCCAAGCGCTACGCATCGACGTCGGGAAGGCGACTGGTTCGTGTCCGGTGCCCCAGGACCGGATCAATGACCTGTTGATCGAACACGGGCGGTCTGGCCGCACTGTTGTCCGCCTCAAGGGCGGTGATCCCTACGTGTTCGGACGGGGCGGCGAAGAAGCTGCCGTCCTCAATGCCGCGGGCATTCCATTCGAGGTCGTGCCGGGTCTGTCCTCGGCGATCGCAGGTCCAGCTGCAGCGGGGATTCCGGTGACCATGCGCAACCAGGCACTGTCGTTCACCGTGGTCACTGGACATGAGGATCCCCAATCCGGCACCAGCGTCGATTGGGAGGCTCTCGCCACCACCGGTTCAACCCTGGTCATCTTGATGGGTGTCGGGCGGATCCGGACCATCGCCGAACGTCTGATGGCAGGTGGATTGTCGCCAGCGACCCCGGTGGCGGTCATCCGCTGGGCTACAACCGCCCAACAGGAGGTGATCCGAACCGACCTCGGGGCGGTCTCGGATCAGGTACTCGCTCCGCCTTCCACCATCGTGGTGGGCGCCGTTGCCGGCCTGGACCTCCGCTCCACTGCGCGGGTGCCCCGCTCGTGAGGAAGTTGCTCCTCATCGGCATCGGCGTCGGCGATCCTGACCATCTGACCGTGCAAGCGGTCAACGCTCTGGGGCGGGTCGATGTGCTCTTCGTGATCAACAAAGGACCCGAGAAGGCTGAGTTGGCCGAGTTGCGCAGCGAGATCTGTCGACGCCACCGGCCAGACGGCCGCTTCCGGGTGGTAGAGATCGACGACCCCGATCGCGACCGCGATCCGAGCGACTACCGGTCCGCTGTGAGGGCATGGCATGACCGGCGAGCCACGCTCTACGAGCAAGCGATCATCGGTTCCCTCGCTGAAGACGAGTGTGGGGCGTTCCTCATCTGGGGCGACCCCGCGCTCTACGACAGCACGCTGCGTATTATCGACCGGATCGTTGACCAGGATCCGGGCGGCCTCGACGTCGAGGTGGTCCCTGGCATCAGCAGCGTGCAGGCTCTGGCTGCTCGTCACCGGATACCCCTCAACCGGATAGGTGAGGCTGTCCACATCACCACTGGCAGGAAGCTGGCGGCCGGTCTGATTCCCGATGAAGGGGACCTGGTGATCATGCTGGACGGCACCTGCGCATTCACCACCGTGACGTTCGACGCCACGATCTACTGGGGCGCCTTCCTGGGCACCCCGAACGAACTATTGGTGTCCGGGGCACTCCATGAGGTGAGCGATGAGATCCAGCGGGTTCGAGCCGAAGCCCGGGCTGCCCGCGGCTGGATCATGGACATCTATCTCCTCCGCCGGGCAAACGTGGCTTGATGGCCGGCGATCACCTGGGAGTGCCGGATCGGCGGGCCACAGGAGTCCCGTCTCGGTGGATGGGTGCGCTTCGGGTCTGTTGACGGGGCGGAATACATCGCTGTAGGTTGCCGTCACCTCGACTCTTTGCCGGGGTGACGGAAGCGTAGCGAAGTCCGGTGACAATCCGGCGCTGTCCCGCAACGGTGATGCCCCGAGAAGGGGACGAGTCCGGTCGCCTGGCTTTCGTCGACGACATCGGTCCTCGGAGGAAGGGCGGTTCGTGCGCACTCCTTCCGGGCAGCGCAAGAGCTCGCTTCACCCTCCAGCTCTTGGAGGATGAGACAGTGAACACCAGCAGGATCGGCGCCACCAGGTTGGGGCAACTGTGGCGTGTCCTCACCCTGAAAGAGTGGGGTCGGCTCGGCGGGATGGCCGCTGTCATCGTTGTCATGCACGTTGCTGCATGGGGAATCTTCTTTGTGGAGATCCTTCCTCGGCACTTCCACTTCACGGGTCTGGGGATCGGCGTGGGGGTGGCCGTTACCGCCTACACGTTGGGCGCCCGCCATGCGTTCGATGCCGATCACATCTCAGCCATCGACAATGTGACCCGCAAGCTGATGGCCGAAGGCAAGCGGCCCCTCGGCACCGGCTTCTTCTTCTCCTTGGGCCACTCGACGGTGATCATGGTGGTCGGTGTCGGGATCAGCTTGGCCGCCCGGGCCGTCTTCGGAGCCGTGGTCGATCCCCATTCGGCATTCGCCAGTATCGGTGGGGTAGTCGGGACGGGGGTGTCGGGGGGTTTCCTCTACCTCATAGCCGCACTCAACATCGTGGTGCTGGCCGGGATCCTCCGCGTCTACCGGGGCATGCGACAGGGGGACTACGACGAGGCCGAGCTCGAACGGCAGCTCCAGGCGAGAGGTCTCATGTACCGGTTCTTCGGGCGCTTCATGAAGGCCATCTCCTCGACCTGGCAGATGTACCCCGTTGGGGTGGTCTTTGCCGTCGGATTCGACACCGCTACCGAGGTCCTGCTGTTGTCGGCCACGGCGGCCGCTGCCACCGCAGGTCTCCCTTGGTTCGCGGTGATCTGCCTGCCCCTGCTCTTTTCGTCGGGAGTGACGCTGTTCGACACCCTGGACGGGTGTTTCATGAACTTTGCCTACGGGTGGGCCTTCTCCAAACCGGTACGCAAGGTGTATTACAACCTGGTAATCACCGGGCTCTCGGTGACGGTGGCATTTGCCATCGGCACCATCGAGCTGGTCGGACTGCTCGCCACCGAGTTGCATCTGAATGGTGGGTTCTGGGGATTCATGGCGGATTTCAACATCAACCGAGCCGGGTTCGTCATCGTTGGACTGTTCGTCGTGGTCTGGACGGTGGCACTGGTCTACTGGCGGATGGGGCAGGTCGAGACCCGGTGGGACCTTGCCGTCGGCGATGCCGACGATGCCGGTCGGTCCTCTCTCCTGGCCGAGCCTGAAGTCAGCCGCATCGTGGTGGACCCTCGCTGATGGCGACATGGCGCAGGGGCGTCGGAACCGGGGCCGGTACCTGCGGGGAGTTGGTCCAAGGGGTACTGAGTGATGGCCGCACCTTCCACGTCACGTGCCCGATCAGCAAGAGCTCGACGGTGACGATACGACTTCGGGAAAGCGATGAATGGCAGATCACGGGCGTTCCACCAGAACGGCAGAAGCTTTCGACGGCAATCCGGTCCGCTTCTGATGAGTTCGGCCTGGGCCCGTGCGCCGTCCAGGTGCGCCATGTATCCGAGCTTGATGTCGGCAAAGGACTGGGATCAAGCACGGCAGACATCGTGGCAGCAGCCCGCGCAGTCGCGGCTGCCGTTGGCGACGAACTGTCGTCAGCTGAGTTGGCCACGATTGCGACATCCATCGAAGCCTCAGACGGGAGTATGTACCCTCAAATTGTCGCCTTCGACCAGAAGGGTGGTGCATTGATTCGACGGTTCGATTGGTGGCCGCAGATGGCGGTGGTGATCGTGACCCCGTCGACGACGCTCGATACAGCCTCTGCCGACTTCACGGGCCAGGCGGACTTGGGCCACCAGTTCGATCGCATCATCGATGGTCTGGACGAGGCGGTCATAGCTCGAGACGGGGCTGCCTTTGCCAGAGCGGCAACAGAATCTGCCGCATTCAACCAGCAGTTCATTCCAAACCACTTGTTTGACGTGTTGGCTGAAGAGTACGAGAGCCTGGGGGCCGATGGACTGAATGTCGCCCACACCGGCACGTGCTTGGGCTTGCTCTTCGTTCTCCCCGAACGATCAGGAGCGACTTACGGCGATATAGCTGGTGCCGTGCTCCGAAACGCCTGGTTCGCTGTTCGCCGACTTCAGGCGATGCTGCCGGTGGACGTGAGTGTGGACCTGAGCGTGACACCAGCCTGTGGAGCAAGCGAAACCTTCCAATTGAAAGAAGCCTGAACGCGAATCACCACGTCATGTAAGCCCCGAACCGTTTTGCCATCCGCGAGGAGGTGGGATCGACCTCAGCTTTGTCACGGCTGAGGTTGTTTTGCCCTACAACTTGCCCTACAAATCGCGCCATTTGCCGTCTTCGGCAATTGTCGCCCGACTACATTAGGGCAGGTCAGACCGTATTACGCCGTCCCGTGTCACCCCGACAAACCCCCTGTATCGGTTTCACACGGCTGAGGTCGGAGGTTCGAGTCCTCTAGATGATCAATTCCAAGGGATCAGTGGTCGTAGGCCAGTAGTGACCGGTGTGGCCGGGCGCCGACGTGCTCGTTGTGCCAGATGACCGCCGTCAGGGCTATGAGCCGTTGCAGCACCCGGGTGATCACGCCGGTCGGCGTCCGGCCGCCGTGGTGTTCGAGGTCGAGCTGACCCTTCAAGGTGTCGTTGACCGACTCGATGACTTGGCGGAGGGGCTTCAAGAGCCGAGCACCGGGCCGCGGTTCCTCGCCTCGCATGGCCGGTCGGAGCA
>Ga0080006_1142195_pt1 | contig 30220 bp, 20 predicted proteins | sample RS3BMetagenome_FD_69209 | JGI IMG/M metagenome (GOLD analysis project Ga0080006, IMG submission 69209) | Ferric oxide microbial mat and aquatic microbial communities from Rainbow Spring, Yellowstone National Park, USA - RS3B (SPADES... ...
GGCGTGGTTCCCATAAGTGAGTCGCTGCGCCGCGGATGCCACTATGCGCCTAAACTGTTTTACCAGTTCCGAAGATTGCCGTGAGAACTGCTTTTTCAAGAAAAGAGAGTTCCGCTGAGATGATTGTCGCCAAACACCATTATATATTGGATACTTCTGATAAAACGTGTGTGTACCAAGATGATTGTGCCACCCAGCCACAAATCGAGTTCTACAGAAGCTGGCAAGCGTGGCTTCATAAAGCCAAACACTGGGGTCCTGCACAAACCCGTACGTCACGTCGGCCTCCGAAAACAGTTTGACGGAGGCTCCCACAAAGCCCGAACCCCTAGGACCCCTGAGAAGGGGGGCTTCAACAAGGTTTGGTCCGTTCAGCCTTGAACGAGCTTCAAGCATTTCTGGTCCCCGAGTGCTAGTGAGTATATCAATGTCATTTCTTTTTGAAAGCCTGTTTCCAACCTCGACCAACCACTCGTTGATGCCACCGCCGCTATTCAGGTTGTAGAAGGACACAAACACAATCTTGAGCATAAACGGTGTCTTGCACCGTTAGCAAGTAGTCCTCAGAACATCTTAAACACAACGCGACAAGTTGTTTGTCTTACGCTTGTCAACGTGGGGGGATTTGAGGCATATGCCAGCTTTACCCTAGTATAAGTTTCTTCTGTTCGCTTCCACTACGCCAAGAGTTTACCATTCTTTTACGTAACAGGGGCATAATCTGGTAAATCACCTCTGTTCGGCAACTCGCTTCAAAACTTGGACAAATTGTTTGTGTGAGTAAACCAGTGTTTCATCGATTTTTTTCTTTGCGTTTGCACCCAACTGACTGGCATATTCCTCGTTGTTAATGACGAGGAGAAGTTTTTTGGAAAGCTCTTCTATATTGTCCACGTTAACCGTTAGGCCCGTTACCCCGTTGACAACTCTGTCTCTTAGAGCTGGCAGGTCGGAGCACACAACCGGCAGCCCCGCCGTCATCGCCTCAGTTATCACCAAGGAGTAGCTTTCACGTCTGGATGGCAGACAGAATAGGTAAGCTGAGAGATAGCACTCCGCGAGTTCTTTTCCGCTCTTCCAGCCTACAAAGTGAACTTTGCCTGTGAGACCCAGCTTTTCGACAAGGTTCTCCAGCAAGGGTCGGTCGAATCCTTCGCCGACTATTCTGAGTTCAACTTGTGGAGCCTGTTCGACTACGTTTTTAAACGATTTTATCAGGTTTGAAACGGCTTTCTGCTTGTCGTCCAGTCTACCCACATAAAGAATCGTTTTTACGCGCTGGGCACGTTTGTCACTTTTTGAAGCCCACAAAGCTGCGTTTATGTTAGGAAGCAGGTTTATTAAGTGAATTTTCTCTGAAGAGATGAAATATCGCTGTTTCGAGTCTCTGATGGATTCTGCTTCTGTGAACACGTAGAAATCTGTGAGGCGTTGAAAGAGGCGTATTACGTAGTCGTAGGGTGACTTGTCTGGAAGCGTAATCGATTGTAGGTAACCAAACTTTTTTCCTATGAGTTTCGCCAGAATTGACACGGTTTCTCCTCTTGGAAAATGGGGGAAAGATGTGTTAATTATTATTTTCGGGGAGTCTTCTAAGAGAGGCCCAACAAGTTTTTGTGAGTTTAAAAGAGACGCAAGGTAACGCCAACCCCTTCCCGCCTTCAAAAGTGTAAGTGCCAATCGGGAGGGCCGAATAAGTCGAACGAAGACTTCGCCGTTATGCAACTTGTATAATCCGGCTTTCCCTGTTGAGGAGAAAGCGTAGGTTATGAGTTCAAATCCGTTGGCTCTCAGATCCGCGGCAAAAGAGTTAATAAAGTGCCACTCCGAGTGCTCCGTTAAATACACGCCTGTGAACACAGGGTTGAACCCATCATAATCCTCTGGGCTGCTAAGCGCGACAACTTTGGTTAACATCAATTACCACGCCAACAGCATAATTAAAACATTGTTGGCTGCGTACCTAATTGAAGGTTGTTGTTGGTGCACCTATTTGTGGTGCAAGACAGTTAGAATTGGGCGCGGCTATCTTGGCGTTGACAACTAAATGTATTTTCGCGCATCATCCTTAGTCTTACGCACTTCCTTAGCTGTAACCCTTATTGCACGGCTTCCCCAGAAACATTCACAGTTGGGCCACAGAACTGTTAGACCTGTTCAAAGCGTCTTCAAAGCTGAGGTTAAGCCTGTTCGCTCTTCTGTGGCCGTCGAATGAGCTGGGTTTCGAAGGCCAACCGCGTAGTTTACCGTGGTTTTGTTTGGTGGATCATCCGCTCTGACGATACTGCGAGTGGTAAGCGATGAAGCCTTACGTAGACCGATAGCCTTATGATGGCTTCTCGACGATGGTTAAGGCTCACTTGCTCCACCATTATTTGTGTTTTTCAAGCCCACGTTCTAATTCATCATTGAGAAGCCAATAAAGAACTCTTGTCTTCTCCTCTAGTCAGCCCCTAGTCGTGATTACTTTAATCCTTATCTTTAATCTTCGAGTGGATTCCTGCTGTGAATATTCGATCTATTGTAAAATCTATTTGTTCAGTTTTGTGGCTTCTCACTGAATTATTCAGCATCGTTTCCCTGTACCAGGCCCGGTATGCATGAATTAGGAAACCACTCTTACTATGACGTTGCAGTTTAGCGATTTGCAGCTTGCAACTGCCTGTTCCCGGTATATCTTCGCCCGCTCCTCTGTGTTCGATTGAGGTGCGCTCGAATGAAAACCCGAAATAACGAATGGTTCTTCGAAGGCTTGAGTCTTGGCCCACAGAGTGTGTGTCAAAGCGGAGGGGAAGGAAGACGTGCACAAAGCAACCAGTAGGTGAGGCGTTGCCCAGCGTGGCTGGTACACGGATTTCAAAATTCGCCTATTAAATCCGCTACTAAATCCGCGTGAACCCTGCTCGGCTCAAGTGGTCGAATTGAGTGGATTGCATGTTAACAGCAGTCGTCTGTTGCAAAACGATTAATTTATTTCTGTACAAGGCGGGTTGTTGAAGATTTCGGCTAAAAAGAGATCGGTGGAGCCTGAAGTTGCGGTGTTTATGGACCCCGACGTGCAGGTGGCTAAAACGAGGAGAATTGAGAAAATGGAGGATATGTTGGGTTGAACGATGCGGTCGGGGTCGTCACTGCTCGTCAAGAAAATGTTTTGTAATGGCATTCTTGGTTCATTTATGGGATGCACAGTCAAACTACATGTTTTTGTCGCTCAGATATTTTATGATAATGCACAAAAATCTTTAGGGACTGGGTTGGGAAAGCGTTGTCCCAACCTACGTTTACCCCGGAAAGAATTCCACTGTTATACGCTTGGCCTTACGAAGATTGTTACCCACTTTGTACTTTCTTAATGCTTAACGCAACGAACTTCTGCTCTTCTTCTTGAATGAAGGGGTCGAGAGGTAAAGAGAGTATTTTCTGAACCAAGGTCTCAGTGACTGGCAGGGAGACCTGAGCATACTCTGAGTAGCTCTTCTGTTTGTGTACAGGAACCGGGTAGTGTATACCTGTTTCGACGCCAACATCATTTAGCCTTTGCCTCACAACGTCTCGGTTGTCAACCAAAACCACGTACAAATAGTATACGTGTCGCCCTGTTGAACTTTCATAAGGGGTTGTTACAGTGAGTTGGTCTTCGAAGAATCCATTGTATCTCTTAGCTGCCTCAATTCTTTTCTGAATCCATTCGTCGAGTCTGCGCAGTTTGACTCTAAGAACAGCTGCTTGGAGCTCGTCCAATCTGGAATTGTGACCCAGAAAGTCGTGGTAGTATTTTTTTGTTTGACCGTAGTTTCTCAGCTGCTTGCATCTGTCGACCACTTCTCGAAGATCCGTGGTGATCAAACCGGCGTCTCCGTAGGCACCCAAATCCTTAGAGGGATAAAAGCTATAGCACAAGATGTCACCGTATTCACCGAGTCTTTTACCTTTATATTCGGCGCCATGCGCCTGACACGCGTCTTGTATCAGCCAAAGTGAGTTGGCGTCGCAGAACTCTCTGAGTTCGTCCAGCTGTGCTGGTTGGCCATATAGATGAACGGGTATCACCGCGCGCGTCCTCCGCGTCAAAGCCGAACGCAGCTGAGATACGTCGATGTTATACGTTTTCGGGTCAACGTCCACGAAGACAGGTTTTGCGCCAACCGTTCTGATAGCGTCAGAGGTCGCAACGAATGTGTGCGACACGGTTATAACCTCGTCGCCCGCTCCTATTTCTGCGGCTTCTAACGCAATCCTGAGGGCGTCTGTGCCAGAACCCACTCCACACCCAAACTTGGAGCCCACGTACGCTGCGAACTCGGATTCAAATCGCTCAACGTTTTCTCCAAGTATAAACGAGCCCTGTTCGCAAACCGATTCTATGGCTCCTAAAACCTCGGCTTTAACTTCGGCGAATTCTCTTTGAAGGTTAACCAGTTTAATCAAGTTTTTCACCGTACCGTGAGAACCTTGCTTTCAGTCGTTCTAATAACCTCTGAGTTGAGTAATCCGATTCAATTACTCTGGCAGGGTTGCCCGCAACAATACTTCTTGGGGGCACATCGCGAGTTACGACGGAGCCAGAGCCTACAATAGAGGATTCTCCTATTTCAACATAAGGCAAGAGAGTGCTGTTCACGCCTATCTGAGCACCTCTTCTGATGATTGGTCCCCGCATCTTCTGCTTCGACTCCTCAAGGCTTGGATATAAATCGTTGGCAACGCTCACACTAGGAGCTAAAAAAGCTTTGTCCTCAATAATAGTGTACTGAGCTATATAGCAGTTGCAGTGAATTTTGACGTCGCTTCCAATTTTGCAGCCGTAGTCAATCACTGAGTTGCTCCAAACACTGACGCCGTCTCCTAGGCTGCTTCGCTCCCGTATAACTACGTTGTGGCCACAGTTGAACCTCGCGCCGATAGTAGAACCCAAGTATAGAACGCTGCCTGAGCGCACCACCGCATCGTCACCCAGCACCAGCCTATCCGAATCTTGTGTAAACGGTGAAGCGTAGCCCAGTATCGCAGACTCGTCTATTTGACAAGGGTTTCTCACGCTAACTTTGTCCCTGTTTAAAATCAAACCCGGCTCACCTTTCCACCGTCCTCTGGAACAGCGTAGGTTGCAACTGGATCAACGGGTTTAACAATTTTTCCGTTTTGACCAATGGATTGGTTCACCGCCTCTGCCATAGCCACAGACCTTAAGGCGATTTGATCTTCCCAAGTGAACGGAATCTGTTTTTGATCTACGCGTTCAACAAACCTCTCAAGTTGTTTTTCAAGTGGTTCGCCGTACTCTACGTATGGGATGTAGACTGGACCATTTTTTACGTAGAACTTGAAAGGTGTTGATTCTTCTTCAGGCTTCTTTGTTTCAACGCCCCTCTCATATATTCGGATGGGTTCAAACGCGTCCACATCGTCAAACACGATCATGTCTCTTTCAGTCACCAAGGAAATTTCTCTTCTCTTCAACGGGTCGAGCCAGCTAACCTTAATAGTTGAAACCGACTTCTTATATTGAAGCCAAACCACAGCAACGTCTTCCGAAGGACCCAGAAGCTTAGCGCCCATGCCCCAAACCGTTTCAGGAAACTCCGAGGTAAACAAGCAGCTCAAAGCAAAGTCATGAATAGCCAAGTCCCAAACACAATTGACGTCAGACCTAACAGGCCCCAAACCGGTTCTGAGATAAGTCGAGTGCAGAACTGTTCGACCACGTATGTGATTGACCACGTGTTTTACAGCGGCGTTATACAAATAAACTAAACCGGCCATTAGTACAACGCCTCTGCTTCTGGCCAACCAAAAGAGCTCTTTCGCTTCTTCAGTGGACAATGCAAGCGGTTTCTCAACCAGAACGTGTTTTCCCCTTTCCAACGCTTTTCTGCAAAGCTCATAGTGCGTGCTTGCGGGGGTGGAGAGCACAATCACGTCAACGTCAGCTTTCATAGCTTCTAATGGATCCGTTGAAAAAGACGCACCGCTTTTCTTTACGCCTTTTTCGCCAAAACGGGATGGGTCTTTGTCGCAGACAAGCTTCAATCTAAGCCTATCGTTTCTGCTAATTAGTCGGACATAATTCGGACCCCAGTAACCAACGCCTATAAGTCCAACCGAAAACTGGTCGCTAACCATGAAAACCAACGATTTGCATATATCGAAGCAGGTATATTAACAATTTTGATTCTATGCGGACCCACCGTTACCCATGCCCCCAAGTTGTTAACGCCATTGTTGAATCTGCATTATTTTTCATCGACGCAGATTCTAACGATTAGTCACACACAGCCAGATACATAAAAGAGGGAGGCATTGGAAACTTTAACTTCCCAAACAGGTACAACACGCTTGGCTGAATAAAGCACTTTTTTGCGCTTAGAGATTCTTGTGGTCTCTAAGTATCCCAAAGAATGAATCTACCTGAGACTCCATAATCTTTGTTAAGATAGGGTTGGATGAGAGGTGATGAGTGTGTTATTATGAATAAACCTACTAGAGATATGCTAGAACACCAATATTAACGCGTACGCAAACAACTCATAATCGAATCATTTATTGGTGTGCTGCTGTGCCATAATTTTCCAAAGGAACACGCAAGCAAGCCCAAGGTTTTTCCTTAAGTCCTCGACGAATCCGCTTCTCTTAATCGAACGCGTGCAAACATCATGAAACCGTATGCGTCAAGCCGCTTCTTTGAACTGGGTGTTGGGCACACACATTTTAAGGTTTTTCTTGTTTATTTACAACCCAGCTTCAAACAAGTATGCAGATACCTCATAGATTAATATAAATAGTATAACTGGTGACTGCAGAACGCAAACAGTCGGGTCCTTAAATGTGCATCAATTGGATCCTCTCTTGCGGCACGGAGCAAGATATCAGGTTAAGCTGCTGAACATGGCTGTTAGTCTGGGAATCACAGCATCCCAGCTAAACATTTCGGCGGTTCCCCTCGAGTTACGCATAAGGGTTGAATAGCTTTCATGGTCGTTCTTCCATAGCCGGTGGATCTGCACGATGCTTTCAATCATTGTTTCCAAATCGCTTGCTAAATAACCGTTGTAACCATTCTTTATGTATTCGCGTGGCCCAGGTATGTCAAAGGTGACCACAGGAGTACCCGAAGCCATCGCCTCTAGACCGACCAGCGGAAATGCTTCAAATCTTGAGGGTGCGACTAACACCTGACACTTTTGAAGCAAATCTGTTTTTTCTTTTTCTTGAACGTGACCGAGATACTTAACTATCCCTTTGTCTGCGAGTGATGATACTAGATCTTGAAGAGGGCCTTCGCCAGCGACGTAGAAGTCGAAATCTGTAATCCTTCTTTTCAGCCGCTCAGCAAGCGTTGGAATAAGGTCCGCACCTTTATACGGGTATAGCTTGGCCAAATATAATACGGAGAATTTCTCGTATTTTTCTAGGGGAACGAATCGTCTGCAGTCAACGCCGTTAGGAATCTTGAAAACGTTTCTCGCTCCCCAGCTCATCAAGCCCCGCTTAGTTTCTTCGTTAAGAGCATGGTGACCACTGAAGTGTCTGCCTAATCTGATGCCCGAAGGCCCGAGCAATGAGGGCACACGGTGAGACCAATCGGGAGAAGTTTCGTGGTGACCGCAAACCACTGGAGTCTGCGTATAAAATTGGAGGAAAAGGCTCAAAGCTTTACGTATTGGATTACTATAAGTAAAGTACACAATGTCGGACTCATCGAAAAACCGCTTGATTGTTCTCAGGTCAGAAGGGCTATAAAGCTGTAAGGATGTAAGCCAAGGCACCGTAAGAGTTTCGCAGCTAGTGAAAGGTTGGACAACTTTTTCATTCTTTGAAATTAACGCCAGAACTCTGGGTTCATAAGCCTCTGGAAGTCTCGTCACTACCTCATGCAGCCAATGTTGCATACCTCCTCCAGCGAAGAGGCTACTCCAGAGGAAACCGATCTTCAAGCCGTCGTCCGCCTTCCTCCGACTTGCGTAAAGTCACTAATAAATCTTAGTCATCAGAAAAAATGACCATCCTTAAGGTTTTGACGCGTTTCCCACCGTGGATGATCCCCTGTTTCGGTTAGCAGTGGGCAGAACTCAGCTTTCCCACAGGGAAGCGTCATCTTAATGACATGGTTGACAGCTAATGCGTAATTATGGAACCTTTCAAACCTGACCCGCGTCAAGGCATAGCCGCGTTGCAAAAAGTCAAAAATTTGGATTCGGGTCGAGTGGTGTTGGGCGCCTCGAGCTTGGAATCACTCGAAAAAAAAGATCTCTACTACGAAATTGGTACAGAATTCTCTAAACAGGGATACGACGTCGTCGTTGTGGGTTACCGCGAACTGTTTAACAGCGTTGGTATAACAAATGTTTATTGGAACATGTTGAAACATTTCAAAGCAATCGCTAGAGTCGTTGAAGGTTCAAATCAGCAAGATGAAAGTGGTCCGGCTGAATCACCCGGTTCATTAAGGTCAAACCGAGTATTGAACTTGCAAAAAATATTGGGTTTGATCAGGCCAGACAGGTTTGTCGTGAAAAGGAAACTCGAAAAAATATTATTCGCCGCTAAGCCAAACCTCTTCTTGACTCAGTGGTATCTCCCTGAAGCAGCGGTCGCATGCAAGAATCTTGGTGTCACTACTGCTTTGTGGTGCATGGATGATCCTATGATATTTGATAAAGAGTGGTTTCAAGGTAAGTGGCTGAACTACTCGTCGCTTTTCGACTACGTGTTTACATCGTCGAAGGGCGCTGTCAGAGTCTACCGAGACGCCGGGATCAAAAACGTTGAATGGTTGCCACTATACGCTGACACAGACGTTGTAAAACCTGTTCACATCCAAAAAAAGCTTTTTGACTTCACCTTTGTTGGAACAAACTTTTCAGATAGAGCAGCTGCTCATCGAAGAATACTCGAGCCTTTGATAGAGAAATATGGACGACGAGTCCATTTGTTTGGGGCAAGGTGGCAAGAGTCAAAGTTCTCAAAATTCGCAACCATTCATCCACCTGTTCCCAGAACAGAGCTTGGCAAAGTTTTTTCGCAATCCAAGGTTTGTGTTAACTTGCATCGTGAGGTTGCTCACAAATATGCCCCCAGTTTCAATTTTAGGACTTTCGAAATTCCAGCTGCGCGTACCGCTCAGCTAATGGAGTATATTCTCGGGCTAAACGAATTATTCGAGCTGAATGCAGAAGTGGTTGCCGTAAGTGACCGTGAAGAATTGATGGAATGCGCAGCTTGGCTACTCGAAGATACGCAGTTTAGAGAGCAAATATCTACGAATGGTTATCGGCGTGTCATTTCACAGCATACGGTGGGCCATAGAGTCAAAAAGATCATTAACATTACGGCCTAGAAACCGGTCACTGAAAAAAGTCAACACGTGTGCTTTGTTCCCGCATTTCATTGTCTATAATCAGACTGAAACTTTAGCTGCGAGGCGCACACGGCTTATAGGAACCATGTTGTTTGTGTTTTGCGTCGTTAGGACGCAGCAGAATTCAGTTCGGTTATCGACCAAATGACTTCGGCAGCTCAACCGCACTTTCGAAAACAGCGGTTGGAGTTCACTTTTCGGTTGACTAGTGTTTTTGCTTTAAAGGGCACCCGCATAGGCGTCGTTCATTTTGGAATTAGCTCATGAAATTTTGCGAGTTGATAGTTGGGGCTAGGGTAAACATTAGACTCATCGACCAGAGTCTTTTGTATCTAAATAATCGGTGTAAGCGCTCGCTTCAAAACAGTCGCTGTTGCATAATCAGACGATTTCGATTTGTCTAATCCCAACTTTGACGATGAGTTCCTGTTTAGCCATTCTGAGTAGCATTACTTTAACGTCTTCACACCAATTCTTAGGGATGCGGGCGTCGATTCAATAATTTATGGCTTTTTATCGAGTAGAAGGCTTGGATTATACGCTTCTGCAGGCAGCCCATCTTGTCAGACTCATCAAACCGTCGAGGTTCTTAGCTAATTCAAGTAAAATTCATACGCCCTCCAAAGTCTTCAGGGATGCTCAAAGGGGCTTTTTCGGGCCCTCTACGCTTTTAGTACTATTTTGCACCGATGTAAGCACATACAATGGCGCAGCTACTGGTCTTCGATATTGTTTTATGTATCACCTCTTGGTTGATACTGGAGCCTGATAGTCGCTGGTTTGGCGTCTCCTTATAAGATAACATATATTAAAATCAAGAAAAATATATATAATAGCGAATAATTATACATCAATTATATATGCGCCGGGGAGGAAGTCACGATATATGCGGAGAGAGTGGAGGATTTTTCGCTTTATCCTACACCACAGTTGTGGTCGTATCGCTAATAGTAATCATGGTATTGGGCTCAAGTCTCGGCTACCACTTTGAAAGTTCGAACCCTTCGGCCAGTGATTCCGTATTATACCCATCCTCCTCGTTGAACGGACAAATTCTTATGCAGGTGATTGGCAGCCCTTCTCAAACGATCCCAATTCTCAAAGAAGAAGGCGTCACAACCGCTGTGTTGATGCATGGCGCTTTTGACCCTTTAACAGTTAATATTTCACAGCAAAAATCTATTCTCGAACAATATAAACAGGCGGGGTTTGATGTAGCCTACGAATGGAACTTTCTTGGGGGTTGGGGTAGGCTAGCCGATATGAATCAGCCAGCCTTTGAATACGTTCAAGCGAATCCTAGCCAATCTTTGGCTGCATTTGAAGAACGACAGCTCAACACTTCTAACATGGAATTGAACGGCAACAGTGGTACTACATATGAAAAGTTCTCTAATGGGACAATAGTGTTACAGCTCCAAGGGGCTAATGCGTATTACGTATACCAGTTTTACCCAGCGTCTCAGTGGACATGGGTTTATAACGAAACACTGAACGTTCTCGACGGGGTTGCGATAAACACTGTTTACTTCAACGAAAATTATCCAGGGGGAATATGTGGTAGTTGGTGCCCAGACTTGGAGAATGGAACCCAACTGCCATATGGCTCAGCATACCGCATTTTTTATAACTCGACCGGTCTATACATTGCGCTTTCTACCTCACACGAATCACCAAAGATCGCATACGACATTTACTACATAGTTTTCGATGAATCCACCTTAGGCACAAACTCACCAATCCCAACTGTTCAGTGGCCATCTCTGTACTTTTCTGGCGCGTTTAACGCTTATATGAGTGCTTGGACACAGTTTCTTCAAGATTATCAGGGCTACGTAAACATAATTACAGCCGACAACGGGGGACTCCCCAATCCCGACGCGAACCCAGCCATGCTGCAATATCTTGAGAACACTTATCACTTCACCTTTAATTTTGAGGGCTGGAACAGTATTATGGGCAACCAAAACAGCCCGCAATTCGAGTCCAAGTCCCAGTTTCTGTGGAACTATGAGAATTACAGGTTGATGAGTAGTCAATACGCGGAGCGTACAAAGTTGGCGCACCAATATGGTATGCTTAACATGTTTGATACAAGCGACCAGAAATGGGGTGACTGGTTCGGCGTTGGCTTCGTCGACGGAATAGATTGGGCTCCACTAGACACGCCTCCAGACTCTGCAATAGCCAATTGGCACGTTTTAAGCTGGGGTCCTGTTTGGTGGAGCAACCAATCCGAGACGGCCTACGGCTTCACCGACTGGCTCGGGAGCGCTTCAAGTGCTACGCCGCAAAATGCGGAAGCGTATTTCCGGACAGCTGAACAACAGTTCTTTATGAGGCCTCAGGGCACTTTTCTAGAGTTTGAATGGCAGTTCCCAACGAACCAAACATTTCAAAGCACCATCCAAGAGATGCATGTTCTTTCTCCTGAGTTTGAGTCCACTACTTCTTACGGTAGATTTCTTTCAAATATAGGAGCCACAAGATACACTTTGGGCACAGTTTATATAAACGAGAACTACGGCTCCTTTTCTGGAGAGGCTAAACCCACCATGCTTCCCTCTCAGATTAATTTCTACTATTTGGGTTCGGACTGGATTAACTATCTCGGAGACCCATCGTACCAGCACACTCAGCTGGTTACTTGGGTGCCTTACGGCAGTCCATCGCCCTCAGGACCAAATTATGCGTATTACGCCAATTATATGCAAGTGTGTTCTGTTTGTTTGGATCCACAAAACACTCGGGCTTTCATAACAAACACTCAAATTATGTCGTATTACTACATAAACATGCTGGGCGCCACAGGGAAGTTCTGGGTTAACGACACTCTTGGAACATATGTGTTTCAGACTGGTTCAGAGTACTACGTTTATTATGCGAACTTGGTGAACTATACTAGAAGTATCCCGTTTGTATACCACAACCTAGTCAACTATTTGGCTCTGAATGTCACATCATTAACCTCAATCCCAAATAACACATACTTTTCTCTGCCAGCGTATGGAAGCGCAATAATACTGCTAACTCCCAACTCTGGTTTCAACTCTGACACACTTTTGTACTCAAACAGCACAACTGAGTCGATTTCAAGTGGCGCAATAACGCTTTCCAACAAATTTGAGGCTGATACAAGAATAACTATCGAGGCGAACCAGCCAGTCTACGCTTTTCAAGTGGTATTCAGCAATGGTACCACAGTGGACCTGCAGCCTTCCGATGTTCAAACCTCGCCGGTGTTAGCCGCACACATAGGTGATCCCTACTTCTATTCTTTAACTCTCACATTTGAAAATTCTGTGACAATAATGCCACTTTCTCCTGGAACCACCTTAAGCAGTAGTGGTACTCAGAGTAGTGGTACTCAGAGTAGTGGTACTCAGAGTAGTGGTACTCAGAGTAGTGGTACTCAGAGTAGTGGTACTCAGAGTAGTGGTACTCAGAGTAGTGGTACTCAGAGTAGTGGTACTCAGAGTAGTGGTACTCAGAGTAGTGGTACTCAGAGTAGTGGTACTCAGAGTAGTGGTACTCAGAGTAGTGGTACGTCAGAAACTTTTGCTACCAATCAGACCAAGATTTCAGTGAATCCATTAAAGACAAAGACGGTTGTGAATTCTTCTACAACTCAAAACTCCGCGCAAACATATCAAAGCTTGTATCAAACAAGGTCAGTTAACTCAAACGTATCAGCTAGTGCAGTTTTAAGTTCCTCTCAGTTAATCAACTTTTTGTCAAATGGTGCTGTGAATTCACCCTCGGTTCTAATAGTAGTAGCTCTGAGCGTGTTTATAGGTATGTTAGGATTCTTCTCTATAAAGACGACTCAAATCTACTATGACATGAAAGGCGCTTGAGTGAAATTAGCTGCGCTAGTATTTATTCTTATTTTTGGCAGCGATTTTCACGCTGGTTTACAATTTGAATTTCGAAGACTTGCATATTCGTTGTAAATGCGATCAATATTTTACTATAGCATTGCTTTCTTTATAGCTAAGCGTCTCAGATAGCTCAGCTTTATGTGGCTGAATATGTACTCAGCTTCGAGTTGTTTTTGTCAAATAGACAAGAGCGCTGTCACCAATTTTGGAATAAGTTCTTCTTCGAGTAGTTCAACTCTTTGAACGATTCGCTCTGTTGTGGCTGCATCGGCGCCAAAATATGTGAGTAGTTCTCGAATGCGGTCATTTGGCTCCCAGAGAGCCGATAGAAGTGGAAAACATTCACAAAATTCGTTTAGATTGGGCTGTTTCAAAAATGTTTTCTTAGAAGCCATAAAGAATCCTGTCTATGTATCCCAGATTCGGGTGGAAGAGGACACGAGATTTTGTAAGTTAATTGGCGCCAACTTAGTTACCTTGGACTTACGTGATGCACCACTGCGACGCCCGCCTGACCATCCTTACATTCCGAAATTGACGCGTGGCAACCCAGAATCGCTGTTGCTGGAATCAGACTTAAATGCGCTGCAACAGCTAAAATCACTGTTGACGCGGGTCATAAAGATGACTAGGAGCCAAATTGTTGTATCCAAGTGGCCATACGGCAATTACCAGCACCTCGATCACTGGCTTTGTTATAATGCAGCTGTTCAAGTTGCCTCTGAAAGAGGACTGAAACTACTCTTCTTGGATGATGAGCCTTATAGTAGAAGACCGATTACGGAGAACTTCAAGGAACCAATAACAGGAATAGTGTATCAACCACAGGTTTTTGAATTAGACTCTGATACACTGCGACTAAAGTACAAAGCCATCAGTGTTTACAATTCTCAAGTAAGCACCTTCTTGCTTAAAAATTTGAGTAGGCCACCACAAGGTGGAAGCAGGCCAAGCGAAACGCTTTGGATTCCAAAAGATACAACTGTTCAAAGTAACGGTTAAAAGTTTTATGTTTTGGTTCTCCGAAACCAAAGCCTCTTTATGACATTACGGAGACTCTGCCGAAACCATTTTAAGCCAAGGAGTAAGACTTGATTTAATGCTATGCGCAAGGCTCTGGTGTTGCATTCCTTTAGTGGTCGAATAGAAGGTGGGGCAGTCAGAGTGGCAGCCGCAATTGTACACACTTTACAGGAAGCCAATTTCCATACGCATTTCGCCACTTATGGACCAATAGATAATATATGGTCGATTAGAGTGGAACCCCAAGAAGGCGTATGGAAGCAAAAACAGGGACCCATCAACACAGCGTTTCCCACTGGTACAATATTGTTATCGCCGCACTCTGACGATATAGCAGTGTCGGCTTTTTGCATTCTTAAAAAAAGAGCGTTACCAGCACCGTGGTATATTGTGACTGCGTTCTCGCATAGTAATAGTTTAGGTCTTGGCGCAAAGACCTTGCTTAATAGACGTGTGCTGTCCAAGTTGTTTGGAAATCCTGTGGCGCTTTCAGACTTGCATTTGCGCTTGAAACAAAATTTCAAGTTCTTAGGAAAACATTCACAAAATTCGTTTAGATTGGGCTGTTTCAAAAATGTTTTCTTAGAAGCCATAAAGAATCCTGTCTATGTATCCCAGATTCGGGTGGAAGAGGACACGAGATTTTGTAAGTTAATTGGCGCCAACTTAGTTACCTTGGACTTACGTGATGCACCACTGCGACGCCCGCCTGACCATCCTTACATTCCGAAATTGACGCGTGGCAACCCAGAATCGCTGTTGCTGGAATCAGACTTAAATGCGCTGCAACAGCTAAAATCACTGTTGACGCGGGTCATAAAGATGACTAGGAGCCAAATTGTTGTATCCAAGTGGCCATACGGCAATTACCAGCACCTCGATCACTGGCTTTGTTATAATGCAGCTGTTCAAGTTGCCTCTGAAAGAGGACTGAAACTACTCTTCTTGGATGATGAGCCTTATAGTAGAAGACCGATTACGGAGAACTTCAAGGAACCAATAACAGGAATAGTGTATCAACCACAGGTTTTTGAATTAGACTCTGATACACTGCGACTAAAGTACAAAGCCATCAGTGTTTACAATTCTCAAGTAAGCACCTTCTTGCTTAAAAATTTGAGTAGGCCACCACAAGGTGGAAGCAGGCCAAGCGAAACGCTTTGGATTCCAAAAGATACAACTGTTCAAAGTAACGGTTAAAAGTTTTATGTTTTGGTTCTCCGAAACCAAAGCCTCTTTATGACATTACGGAGACTCTGCCGAAACCATTTTAAGCCAAGGAGTAAGACTTGATTTAATGCTATGCGCAAGGCTCTGGTGTTGCATTCCTTTAGTGGTCGAATAGAAGGTGGGGCAGTCAGAGTGGCAGCCGCAATTGTACACACTTTACAGGAAGCCAATTTCCATACGCATTTCGCCACTTATGGACCAATAGATAATATATGGTCGATTGACGAGCTAGGCAAAAGGCCGGATAGGATTTTTAGAGCGTTTCCTTACACGCTTACTTACAAGTATGGCTCGGGTGTTATTGGATGCGCAGCTGCGTCGCTTTATAGCTTATCTTATGATATTATTGTTAACTCTTCTTATAACCCTCTTTTGGGGTACGCTGATTTGGGATATGTTCATGTCCTATCTAGAAGAGTATTCGGAGTCCGTGATCTAACGAAAGGAAACGCAATTGATGAAATACCAAGCCTTGTATTGAGCCAAACCCTAGGCAGAATCAAAGCTAAGACAATAGTGGCAAATTCAACGTGGACTGCAAGAAAAATCTTTGAAAAAACAGGTTTAAATGTGAGATTATTATTTCCACCCGTAAAGGTTTTTGAATGTAGTGGTACCAACAGCAAAGAGGACTTGGTTATCGGATTGGGACGCATATCTCCAGAAAAAAAATGGGAGGACTTTATTGAGGTTGCTAAGAGGGTTCGTACCCGCTTGAATGTAAAGTTTTTAATCATGGGAAGCGTAAGCAACCAAACTTACTTTGAAAAAATCAGATCGCTATCAAATGGGAGTGTTAGTTTTTGTCCGAACTTAAGCGAAAAAGAAAAGATTTATAACCTTTGCAAGAGCAAGGTGATGCTTCATACCTTTAAGGGTGAACACTTCGGAATAGCCGTAGTGGAAGCAATGCTGGCCAAATCGATTCCAATCGTATACAAGGATGGTGGGGCTTGGGAGGACATCGTCGAAAGGGGTAGATTTGGCTATGGCTATGAAAACATCGAAGAAGCTGTAGATTGTTTGGTAGGGGCATTAGAAAATAAAAACCTTGGTAAAGAGATACAGCAGAAAGCGCTTCAGTTCTCCGAAGAGAATTTCAGACTACGACTACGAAAATTATTGAATATCTGACGCTATTCATAGCCTTTCTTGTCCACTTAAAACACTGACACAGCTAGAAGAGCTTCGCCGAGAAGCCTGGAGTCTCCTTACACTGAGCTCGGAGGCGCAGAGCAGCATTGATGCGACTTTGAGCCAACGTTTTATTGTTTTCCACGAAAAGTTTGAACCCATAGAGAACGATGAACACATCATGCGCCGCGAGGCTCAAAGTGTCGGTCACCAAATTCTGAGTGCGGGGAACACTACGCTCAAAGCATATCTGGACATGGTCACTATTCAAGTATCAAAGCTTAAAACTTCTGGCTTTTGGCGATTTTCAGTATCTCGCGGGTATTCGGGTTTATAGGTTTGCGAAGCTCAAAGCTTGCTCTCTCAGATCTTGCATCTCACGCTCACCCAGACCCCCCAAAACCTCTACCACTCTCTCAGCCTCAACGTCAAGCAAAACACCCCCCTTCGAACACACGGCTTCAACAAACCGCCTGTCGAGCTCCGAAACCCTACGCTTCTCACCTTCGGACACCGCGTGGGTATATAGTTTGGACATGGTAACTCCGAACTGTTCTGAGTAGGCCACTTTGCTGCACAGTGGCGCCCCGTAAAGTATGAAATCGTGTAGCCTAGTCAGGCTTACAACGCCTTCACACTTCTTGGCGTCGGGGTGCCTCACCAAAAGGGGCACAAGGCTGGTCTCAAACTTCAAAGAAGAGTGGCCGATCAACCCGCCTTCTCCCAACAACTGGCCATGATCACTGGTTACTATAATATTGGTTCTGTTAATGCACGGCATGGTGTTAAAGAAAAACAGGATAGTTGCCAAGTGTTCTGTTAATCTATCTGCTTTTTTATAGTAGCCTTTTCTAAACATAGTAACTCTGTTTGCGCCCAGCTTTCCAACGTATGATTTGGTCAAGTCCTCTATAAAGTTGGAACCTCGATAATTTGGGTCGTGTGCCTCCATCAGATTAATAAACAAGAAGAAGGGTTCCTCCAGTTTTAACCCGCCAAGCCTCCTAACGATCTGCGCACCACCCATTTCGACCGGATCAAACAGCTTCCATTTAGGCCATAACAACGATTCTTTGGCTACGCGGCACAGCAAAGAATACTTGTGGTTCCTGAGAAGTTCATACGCTTTTTGAATTTTACTCGTTTTACCTTCGCCTATGTTTACATACTCATCCAGTTCAGATTGGTCGAACTCAGCGAACGGAGAAAAATATCTGTAATACTTCCAGTTTCTAAAGCCTCTTTTGGGGCTCACAAAAATGTTTGCTGACAGACCGTAAACATTAAAGCTGTTCTTGGAAAGAATTCGGAGAAGCTGTGGTTCTTCTTTGAAGCTTTCTTCTGGGTATTTGTCACGGTTTTGTCTGGAAGACTCTCTTACGCCGTGCTGGGAGGGATACAGACCCGTGAACATCGAGGCATGAGAGGGAATGGTCCAAAAAGAAGGAGCCACAGCGCAATACTCCTTGAACCCCGCCAAGTCAAGCTTCGGCGCCACACGCTCGTAGAACACATCCCTTCTCAAAGTGTCCAAAACAATCAGAACCCAGTTGTCCATCTACATATAACCAAACCTTACTTAGTATACCCATCATATTTTCTTTATCCTGCGCCAAAACAACCAATTCTGCGAACCCAGATACGAAACCATGGCTTTATCTTGGTGACAAGTCTTTTTTAGTTTCAATCAGCCCTGTCAACGCTTCTCGGTCTTTAAGCACCTAAACTCAATAGACGAACTTTCCTAGGAGAGCTGATGTTTTCCTGTCTTTCTTTATAATAGTCATTTAAAGCAAAAGGTTTGCCTTGACCACTTATCGTATGCTTACTGTCGTCATAAGGAAATAGAAGGTGGACTCCAAGGCGTAGAATATTACTCTATACAATTCTAAGAGCCTCGTGTCGTCTTAGCGCCTAGGAAGCTGCACTCAAATAAAAACCATCACAATTTCAACACGAATCAGATTTTTACAATCAAAATTGAATTTTACTTTTATACTGGCATAGTATCGGTAGCATGTTGAGCTTTTGGGTCCAAATGATTTTGCTCCTTGTCTGTAAGCGTTTTGGTACAGGTATTTGATGAATATATTTTAGTTTGATAGTTGATGGGTATGCTAGTCTTTGTGCTTATATGGCGCTTTGAAAATTAAACTATATGTCAAATACCGAGGGACATTTTCTAGATCTTAACCACCAAATTTGAAGTGGGAATTTTTGAATCCTTGCAATCCAGTAAAAGATTGGATGCAGGTAAACTCTAATTTGTTGGTTCAGGGTCGTAGACAATCCTGTGTTTTCAGAGAACAATAGAGAATAAATAAGCACAATTGGTTTGGCGCAGGTGTTCTTGGATGCTCCCCAAGAATGTTGTTTCAAGAGAAGCCAGAATGTTATTGGTTGGCTTAGCTCTTGAGAAATCTAGACAAGGCTTTACTTAAGTCCCGCCGTAATACCTAGAAAAGTTGGATATGACGAGTCCTGTTTTACGCAAAACGCGCCTAAGTTCTTAATCAGCCTTATTTGGTTTTAAGCAAGATATGCAGAGTTAACTAGTGTTCGACAAGGCGGAATAAGAAACCTAAGTTAAGAAAAGGCTTCAGGTCAAATACTCTCACACAAATAATTAGAAACTATTTCGTATTAACATTAATTTTTAGCCTATATCACCCTGTCCAACTTATCAAGTTCGTCAAGTGGGTCGTTAGCTCATTCTCTACGATCCAAGCCTATTTCTCGAAAAAGTGTTTGGCAAGCTGCGGTCGCAATAGGCCTAAAGCCATAAGCAACCATCTTCTACCAGAGAATGGAGGGCGAAGTCTAATACAGTAATATGTATAGCCAAGAAAGGAACGAATCTTTGGCCTCTTGCCTTTGTTAAGGTCTGAAACCCAATCCCAATACTTTTGGCGACCTAAGACATACAAGTTAAAGTGTCGCAGAGCTTGCTTGTCTTTGGAAGACACAAGAAATTTCATTATCGCGTTTCGTGCACATCGATCAACATCCCCCCTGTCTCTGGGCTCTTGGGGTACTCGGTAATATGTGGAACAAACATCGTCAAACACCATTTCACCGCCACTGACTCTCGCCATGTAGTAACAGAACATATCAAACGACATTAGTGCTTGCAACAGCCAATTTTCATATTTAATAAGCAAGCTCTTCTTTACGGCTACAGAGCTGTCGTTGTGCCAAGGAAAAACACGCTTCCACTCGTAGTCTTTTACAGGATTATGGTACGCTGCCGCGCAGTCTGGATAAATATTTATTATATCGTTGTGATAATAGACAACATTGGGATCTTTACGGAAAGCGCGCATCACGCGGTCGAGTCGAGTTGGCTCCCAGTAGTCATCATCGTTTAAAATGCAGATAACTTCTCCACTACAATATTTTGAAGCGTGAACGATTCGAGAACACAGGTTTGCTCCATCGAAGCGAATAAGCAAAACCCCACTTCTTTTCCACTTGTCGTCGTATTCGGTGTCGAAGTTTTTGGTCACAATTATTTCATAGTGTTCTTTGTTGAGTGTCTGGTTCAATGCGGAGTCAACCGCTTGCCTCAAGTACTCCTTACGGTTGTACGCGGTGATGATTACCGAGATTGTTGGCTCAATTCCCTGCGGATGCATAACTCGACTCTCTCCTAGCTATTCAGTTATAGATATTAAACATGTCTCTAAACAGGGATCTAGCGCTGTGCTGTTGTGTTATAAACGTATTCCAAATTACGAATTGAGTTGGATATATTTGTTAAGCAGTTTAGACACATGCGATAAGCAATATGTGTGGTACGGGTAAATGTGAACTTCTTAAACTAATGGAATCTTATAATAATAAGAAACACTTTTGAGTATAATTCTAAAAATCGTATTCACTTTTATGAGTTAAAAGATTTTGGTTTGCACAAAGGAGTCCTGGATCCAAGAAGCCAATTTATACAGCTTTGTTTCCCAATCATAGGAATAATAGGTTACCAGTTTGCCTCCGAAGCTCTGCTTGTATAGATTTATCGTATGTCTAGGGTCATCTGGCTTCCCACCAGTGTAATATCCACCCATATCGAATTCTCTTTTACCATTTGACTTAGCGTATTGAATGGCTTCCCATATGGCCACCCGATTAGCGCATCCTATCAGAGACTTCTTTGACTCGTCGACTTCTGGTCGTTTGAAAGCAAGAGGTACCATTAAACGGACCGAGTGAACAGTCGGTCTTGGATGGGCAGACTTGGATGCAGGTGATCGGGAACCCGCATCAGACAATTCCTATTTTGAAGGAGGAAGGAGTGTCCACCGCCCTGATACTTTTGGGAGCTTCGGAGGATACACCGACACAGTATATCAACAATTGTGGCTGCACACTTCAGCAGGAAGTACAGGCATATAGGAACGCTGGGCTGCAGGTTGCGCTTGAGTGGAACGCGCAGGGCGGGTTCGGACGCCTACAGGATATGAATCCCACTGTGTATAACTATGTACAAAGCAATCCCGCTCAGAGTTGGGCGATCTTCCAAGAAGAAGACGTGAATCTTTCAAGCCTTCCGCTAGGCGCGGTTTACTATCCCAACAGTTCACTGATCGTTCCACTTGTACTGGGAGAGCAATACTATGTGTATCAGTTTTACTCTCCATCACAGTTCTCGTGGTTGTATAACGAAACCTATTATCTTGCTCAGGGGGGAACCGCGAGCAACTTTAACACCCCTGAGAGCGGGATACAGCTTCCCTATGGGTCGGCCTATGACCTGTTCTACAACTCCACGGGTCTGTATCTCCACATAAAACATACGCTCAGAACGACTTCTCTTTATTACAGGCTCCACTGGATACAATTCAACGACTGGGGAAACAACGGGCTAATACAGTGGGCTTCCCTGTTCTTTCCTAGCGCGTTTTCAGCATGGGAGTCCTCTCTTGTGAGCTTCGCCCAGACATGGCAGGGAAAGATAAATGTATGGTATGAGGATAACGGAGGATTCCCGTCGTATGACGCGAACCCCGCAATCATTTCATATCTTGAAAATACATACCATTTTACTTTCACGATGAACGGTTGGGTGAACAACGATGTTTTCCCCAACCTTAGCGAGAGTCAGAGCTTGTGGCTCCACGAGAACTATCTTCTTATGAGTCGCTACGCAGAAGTGAAACAGCAGATAGCCCACGAGTACGGCATACTTGTGGGTGCGTCGAACAGTGACCAAAAAACCGGGGACCAGTTTGAGCTGGGCCACTTGGACGAGTTCGACATGTGGGATGGTCTGGGTGGAGCAGGCGATGCTTATACGCTTCCAGCTTCTCTGGGAAGTCACTACGCTTTGTCCAACAACTACTCTGTGGCCTACGGTTCATCCGACTGGGTCGGTAGCCCCGAAGGCGAAGGCGCTTCGGCCTCATTCATATCCGCATTGTTCTCGGCGAGCTCTACAGATTTCGCTTTGAACAGGCCTCAAGGGGGTCTCGTGGTGTTGGACTTTCAGTTTCCCACAGCAGAGACTCCCACTTCGACAATTCAGGCTCTCAGCTATTGGACTCAGAGGCTCAGAGAGGCCGTGCAGTATGGTAGATACGTCTCAGAGATGGGCGCCCATCAGTACACCGTGGGTAGCGTCTACCTTTTGTTTCCAGCGTCTTGGATAAGCGGTCGCTTCTACGCCGTTCCTTCACAAATAGGCTACATTCAGTACGGTGACCTTAATCAGTGGTTGGGAACACCCAAGAACTCGATAACCGTGACCGCCGAGGCTGGGGGATATATTCCATGCGACGTGCAGCACTGGTTCATACAGATAGCCGCACCCTATAATCAGCTGCAGGCTGCTTGTCACGTCTCCATCGCATCTCAGTTCATTCCTTACTACGCTTCCCTCGCTGGCAACTCCTCAGCGTTCTACGTAGACGAGGTGGGCAACACTTACGTGTTCCAATCGGGGAACACCTACTACATAATCTTGGACAATCAGTTAAATCAGAGCCGCGTGGTCACCTTTGCTTATCACAAACTCTTAGGGTACCAAGCTGTGGATGTGAACACTGGCTCCGTGGTAGCCAACAACACCCTTGTGGGTTTAGCATCGCTAAGTTCTCAACTTATAATACTTGAGCCTACCACTTCCTTCGGAGGTCTACTCTATACTAACTCACAGAATTTCTACTCATCTAATGGCGTTCTCAACTTGGAGAATTCATACTCAGAAAACATTACTTTTCTTTACCAGAGCGCCACGCCGATAGGGGAGTTCAAAGCAACGTACCCCAACGCCACGGTTTCCTATATTTTAACCAGTTCAAATACAACGTTTATCAGGTCGACTGGGTGGGGTAGTCAATATTTTTACACAATAACCCTATCACGTGTTGTTTCAGTCCAGATAGCCGCGTTCGGCAACCCCTTGTCTTCTCAAACCATCACTAAAACTACCGATACGTCCTCGTCAACATCCGCCTCATCGACCACCTCATCGAGTTCTACTTTAACCTCATCGACCACAACGGAAAGCCAAACTTCAGAACAGAACTCCTCGACGGAAAGTAGTTCAAGTACTACGAGTTCGAACGTTTTGACAACACCGACAACAAGCACGACTCAGTCGAGCGCAACATCAACGCCGACGCCAATAACATCTGAGACGCAGCCAACCCAAGAAAACACGAGTACAACTTCGAACTCTTTAGCGAGCACCAATCCCAAAACGACTTCGACGGTGTCTCAGGAGCCCATTAACACTAAGGAAACTTCTGTCGGTCCAAGCGAATCACATACCTCGTCACACCTTATCTCGACTCTTTCAGAGCAAACCAACAATTCGTCGGCTCAAAATGCGACGCATTTGTTGGATGAGTTATCAAATGGAGTCGCCACTTCTGCTTCTACCCTTATAATAGTGTTGCTCTCTATATCAGCCGCAATGCTTGGGTTCTTCTCGATTAAAACAACACAAATCTATCTCAGTATGAAGAGTGCGAACAGTGCAACAAATCGTTTGCTGCGCGGGACTCGCTTGCGTCTATCAAAGCGTATAGAGTAACGCATAGGCTTCGACGTGGCAAGTGTTTTAGAACGAGAAGCGTGAACTGGAGGCCCTAAAATATAATCGTTTCCTTATCGTTTTTAAATTCTTTAAGAGTTACCAAGAAGTAAGAAAGCCAAAATGTCCACCTTAGGACCACCAACCAAATCATAGCCTCGGTGCTTAGTAATACATTTTTCTTTTCGATTTGTTTTGACGAGTAGACACCGAAGATGATTGTTAACAGCAGAAACGGTGACAAAAAGAACGGTTGGTGGATGACAATGCCCAAGACTAGAGCCGCAACGGACAAAAAGGTGGCAAAAGAGAGAAAAGTGCTTCGAAAAGAGGATTCCGAATATTTATTTGAATTATAGTAGTGGCTTCTACCCGCGGCCACGGATTTACTAATCGTTAGCGGCTGACTGTGGTGAACGACTCTCAGGTCGTAGTCTTCAAGCGTCTTGTAGTTGACCCTGCAAAGTTTTTCGGCCAAAACGTTTCCTTCTGAATAACTAAATTCGCCGAAGCCTCCGACCTGTTCCACTGCGTTTTTAATAAATGCGGCGTTTCCCTCTCTGAAACCCAGTGGGTAACCTTTGATCTTCTTATTTGAGATCTCTTCACGGTTAAAAATTCTAGTGATTCCTTTACCGCCGCTATAAAAACCCAGTACGCCCACTATGTCTGGGTTTTCATCAAAGTCTTGCGTGATTCGTTTGAGCCAGTCTCTAGGCGCCTCGCAGTCGTCGTCGCAGAATGCGACTATTCTACCGTTCGCCATTTTGACACCGAAGTTTCGGGCTTTTCCCGGCGTGTTCAGAGATTCCTGTTGATAAATGCGTACTTTGGGTGCCCGACAGATGTCGACTTGGACAGGGGACTTTGAGACAATTACGATTTCAAATTTTTCGCTTGGGAACTCCTGTTTTAAGAGACTGTTTATGCATTTATCGAAGTTCTCACCGTAGCCTCTTGTTACTACCACTACCGACACTATAGGTGCGGGGTTACCCGCCGGTTTGAGATCGAATTCTGTGGGCATCTCGATTTTTGCTCTTCTTATGTCTCAAAGATGTTGACCACGTAGTTGTGGTTCTATCCTAGAATTCTGAAATAAACGTCAAGGTAGTTAGCCATTAGGCTTTTCCAGTCAAAACCAAGCGCGGTTTTCCTAGCTTCTCTTCCCAGCTCAGTAGCTTTTTCGGGGTTTGCGAGTAGTTCTCGGATTTGGGCGATTTGTTCGTGTTCTTCGTCCGCTATGATACAGGCTTTTTCCACGTCAAGGCCACGTATCCCCCTTGTTGTGGTTATAACAGGTTTTCCACACGCCATGGCCTCCAACACTTTTAGTTTTGTCCCTGTTCCCGTAGACAAAGGGATAAAGACCAAGTCGACTATCGAATAAATTTCATTTATGTCCTCGACATACCCCAACGCTATTATGCTCACAGCGTGCTTTCTGGCTTGTTGCTTAGCGTAACCTGACACTGAACCAGTTACAACGAGTTGGTACCGATTGTCGCCGAGTTTTTTGAACACTTTTATGGCGTTGTCAACCGCTTGGCGATTCTGGTACATGTCGCTTCCCGCGAAGAGAATTGTTTGTTTATATTGTAAGCCGTATTTTCTAATGTATGCCTCCTTTTTTGGGAGAGGAACGAATTGGCGCGTGTCCACACCATTCGGTATCACAGCCGACGTGGGTGGGAGGCTTACGAGTTTACGGTAGCGTTCTAAATCCGTTTGCGACACGAACACGCAGGCGTCCAATTTTGGAATAAGTTCTTCTTCGAGTAGTTCAACTCTTTGAACGATTCGCTCTGTTGTGGCTGCATCGGCGCCAAAATATGTGAGTAGTTCTCGAATGCGGTCGGAGTAAACGTCGTGCAGTGTTGCGAGTAATCGTTGTTCTCCACTTTTCGCTTTTAAAGCGATTGGGATTGCCCACAGGTTTTCGGCTTGCAGGATACGGAACTCTTTGCTGGTTTGTGAGTAATGCTTAACCAAGTTTTTTGGGGCTTCTTCGCATACCAATAGGTCCGTGATGGGTAGGCGCCGCACGATTCGATTGTAAGCGGCCTTGAGTGTGAGCGCAAAAGAAATGGAGGCACTTTTCGGCCGAGTCCACGGCAAATCATATGAGAAGACACTGTAGCTTGTCTGGTTGTTGCAGGCAAGCATTTGTTTTACTCGCACGCAGTTTCCGTGGGTAGCGGATAGAGAGTAGGGAACCAAAAGAGAGACGTTGAGCGGCTCCGCTTTCTGGTTTATTCGCTGCGCCTCCAATTTATTTTGTTCTTCCTTTTACGAATGCTCACTTCTAGTTTGTGTTCCAGTGTTTCTATGAACTGGTCGAAGTCTTCGTAGAACTGTCGCCATTCCTTTTGGCTTAGGTTGACAAGAGTTGTGGCCACTTCTGCCAATTCCTGGTCTTCGAGCTGAAACAGAGCTATTAGAAAAGCGGCTTTTTCTCTTTCGGTCAGCAATTCTTCTCTATTATAGCTTTGTGTTTCTCACGAGTTCTGCGAAGTAGCCCATCCAGAAAAGCCATCTGGCGACGAGGAAATAGGCGTAGGCCGCTACTGCCATTCTCCATGGAACCGGACTGTGCCACATGTGAGAGTAGAACAGGAAACCCGCGCTCAAAAGCAGGGCTGGCAAGGCGAGAAGCGGGCCCAGAAACGGGATCCCCGTCAAAAAAAGTAGACTTGTGACCGCGCCTACCGCGATCGTGTTCTGCCCCGCGGTGTTTCCGAAATAGGTTTTTGTATTGTGGTAGTGTATTTTTCCCATTTTGAAGAATTTTCTGAGGGTGTGGGTGAATCCGTTGTGAACCACTCTGAGGTCGTAGTCCGTGAGAAGCTTCAGGTTGGCTTGAGACAGCTGGTTTGCCAGCACTACCCCTTCGGCGTATTTGTGTTCTCCGAATCGTTTTCCGTTGAGAGCAGAGAGTTTGAAAGCGCAGTTCCCCTCCAAGAAGCCTGTGGAAAACCCTTTGATTTTCACGTTACGGATGTGTTCCTTGTTGATCACTCGTTCAATCCATGTTTTCCCTCCCGCATAGGCTCCCGCGACCCCCGCCACGTCGTCTTCGGCGAGCAGGTCATTCGCTATTTTGGTGAGCCAGTCAGGGGGGGCAACACAATCCGTGTCTATGAAAGCGATTAAGTCCGAATCGGTATTTTTGAGGGCAACGTTTCTCGCTTTTCCAGGAGAATCGGTGGTCGGAGCATATATATACTTCGCGTTGTATTTGTCGCAAAGAACTTTGGTTTTCGCGTCATCGGAGTCGTCCACAACGATTACACTGTACTTGTCTTGGGGATAGGTCTGATTTCTCACGCTTTTTAGACATTGCTCGATGATTTCACCTGACTTGTGGGCGACTATGGCGACGGTTACCGTTGGCAACTCGTTTGTCATCTGAATCTGCAGCTTTGGCTTATTAAATAAGAGTTTATTGCGACGTTTGTAAAATATTTTGGCGTCTTTAAAGTGCAAAAGCATGCTAAGAGACCTTCGAAAGATGCTGCGAATCTGTTATCCAAGACCATTCCTTGGGCTCGCCTTACTCTGATGCCTAGTTGATTTAAGCCCTTGACACTTCTTTGAACATGTTTTCAAGTTTGGGTAAAATGTTTGTCCAGTCGAATTCTTCAGCTGTTTTGCGAGCGTTCACGGTTAGCTGGTAATAATCGTTTTCCCCTTTTTTCCAAGAGTGGAACATCGAGACCAGTTTCTCAACTATTTCGTGCGAGTCACGCGTAAGATAGCCATTTACATTGTTGATAACATATTCCTTCGGTCCAGCTATATCCGAAGTTACCACGGGTGTTCCTGATGCCATGGCCTCGAGCCCAGTCATCATAAATGTTTCCGCTTTAGAAGGAGCTACTAAAACATGGCAGGATGAATAGAGTTCCCTTTTTGTTTTTTCGTCTACAAAGCCCAACCATTTGACTCTTGGGTTGCTCTTTAACGCATCAAAGACGGAAGACATTTCGCCGTTACCGATTATGTAAAAGTCAAAATCTCGGATTCTCTGCACTAGGCTTGACACAACTGTGGGAAGCTGCTCCACGCCCTTCCTTTTTTCAAGAGAACCCACAAATAGTAGGGAGAACCTGTCGAATTTGGCCAATGGTTTGAAGGTGTAGGTATTTACGCCGTTCGGTATTTTGTAGACTTTTTTGATTCCCCATTTTAGCAGTCCCTGTTTGGTTTCCTCGTTTAATGCGTGATGTGCCTCAATCTTTTTTCCTATTCTGTTACCCACTTTTCCAGTTAAAGACGGGTTGGCATTGTACCAATCGTTGGGGTTATGGTGACCAAAGATGACAGGTGTTCCGGTTAATGATTGCAAGACGTAAACCGCCGCATCAAGACCCAAGCTCATATGGCTAGAGGTGAAATATAGCGAATAAACCAAGTCTGATTCTTTAAAAAAACGTTTGATAGCCTTGTTCTCTCTGGAAAATGGTAGTAGTATGCTCTTGGAGAATGATTGTTCGACCACGTTGATGCCTTTGAACTCATTCTGGATGTTCCATCGGCGTGGACCTTTGTTCGAGGTGAGTATGCTGATTTCGTGTTCTAATGAAAGCTTGTTTGTAACTTCGTTTAACCAGTGTTCGAATCCCTCGCCCGCTCTGAGAGTGAAATAACTCAAAAAACCTATTTTCAATAAGGTCGACCCTCTAAATCAAGTATCTGGTAATCTCTATCAACGACAAGGCCTCTCGGTGTTTTAAACCGTTTTTTTGCTTTCGTTGCGGATTAACCTTTCCGCAGACTTACTATGCGATTGCTTTACTGCGGTAAACGCACACACAGATGTTTCGCTTTGGCGGCTCGAATATATCTTGGTCGCAGCTGTGTGTTACTACGGCTCGGACCCATGCTTAAGAGACTATTTGGGTTGTTTTCAGTCAATTTACACTCTTCTAATATTCGAGTTTAAAGTGGTGGAGGTAATACTGGTCTTACTGTGGTTGCTAATGGTTGTAAAGTGTACTCTTTACGACTGAGGTATGCTGATGACAAGTAATAAACTTGACGCCTTTATTTATATGATGTTCGACGATCTCTGTTAGTAATTCCTTCATCGGTTCTCCCGTTTTCTTGAATACGTGTTTTGGGACTCTGCGTAGGGCCGGCTTCAGAGTGAACTCCCATGTATGGAGACAGAGTACAGCAACTCCGGATTTTTTAAGACTGTGACTCAACATGGCGTTGACATACTTGTAACCAAGGTTTCTTAGGTACCATCCAGTGGCGGCTGGTAGTTTTAAGTAAGGGAAGACTGAAAGAGGCAGCTCGATTAAGCCGCGGTACTGGAATGGCTTTGTTGAGGCGAAGGGGGAACCATAGTGACCCGGAATCGGCAGCGAGGGGACAAGTGAAGCATCGTATTCAAAGTATTCGTTTAGTACATCCATTTTTTGGGTTGAGATGTTGAAATATGGGTGTCTGTAACCCTTCGGTGAATGTCCCAGTTCTCGAAACACTCTTAATCCTTTGAGCGTATCAGCTTTGAATGCATCGATGCTTTGATGCATATCGTGGTTGTAAGCGTGCATACCCACTTCGTGCCCATTTTTCAGTATTTCGGGAAGTATGTTTGGGTGCTCTTCCAGCAGGGAACCAAGCACGAAAAACGTTCCCTTAATCTTTAATTCGGAGAACGCTCGGAGCGTTTCTAAAAGATCCGATTCGGCATCACCCATTTTCTTCGATTCATCCAAATCCTTTGCCTTCTCAGCGTTAAAGAGTCTACTGTTGTACCAGTTTTCCGTGTCAACTGTTATCAGCAGATTACTTATTTTCGCTTTCCCTCAAAATTGCGAGTGCTCCGAACGTGAGCGTTGCGAGCAGGGTTGGCAGTCCAACGAGGTATCCCGTGACTGGTAGGCTCGCCTCATCTAAGAGAACCGCCCACACACCGATGATTGCGAGGCTGAATCCTATGCTGAGAACAAACGTTTCCGCTGTGGATGTTTCCTTCGGGTATACGGATTGCACGATAAGGTAGCCGGGTATAAACACTATGGCCGGCAGACTTATCGCCACTCTTATAGGCGAAACCGCGGCCCCATCGATGTTGTAGTAAGCCAAGAAATACGAGGCGGCAGCAGCTCCCATTAGCAGTAGGACAACGAGGAGTTTCAGGGAGCGCGACATGTTTTCGGTTGACCGCTTACCCCGCCAGTTGTGAAAACAAGGCGTAGTACTGATCGGTGATGTTTCTCCAGTCGTAAAGTGTCCGAGCCTTTGTGAGAGCTTTATGCGCCTTTGTCTTAGAAGAATCTCTTTCTCTATGGGCGCGCTCGATTGTCTCTGAAAGAGAGTTCGGGGAACCTTTCGTGAAAAACCACGCCTCTTCGCCTGTGAGCACCTCGGCGTTGCCGGCGGCGTCGGACACTATTATGGGGGTTTCGCTTGCCATGGTCTCAAGTAGGGAGATGCTGAAGTTTTCTATGAGTGAGGGAAGCACGTAGAAGTGGGCTCCTTTAACCGTGGCCACCACGTCCCAGACTCTGGGCAGTTTTCCCAAGTAGACAATGTTGGGAGCCAGCT
>Ga0080006_1147080_pt1 | contig 30194 bp, 20 predicted proteins | sample RS3BMetagenome_FD_69209 | JGI IMG/M metagenome (GOLD analysis project Ga0080006, IMG submission 69209) | Ferric oxide microbial mat and aquatic microbial communities from Rainbow Spring, Yellowstone National Park, USA - RS3B (SPADES... ...
ACCCGCCGTTCGTAGAATGACTTGCATGTGAAAGTAAGTTCGTTTTTCACATGCAAGCACTGACATCATGTAGTGCTTACGTGACCTTTCTCGAATGTACGGGGTGAAATCTTTTTGTCGAATACCGGCGACGGGAATCAGAGAAGGAAAACGATGCGTGCCGTTCTAGGTATTTCAAAACCCATTCCAGTGAGCATACCTTCTCGCTGTATCGCAGATGCCACTTTTGATGGATCCAATATTCCAGGAACGTTTCAGCATATGCGTTGGCCACGTTGCCACGCTTCCGGTTCCGCAATGGCCGGTATAAGCTGCACCCGGCTGACTACAAAACTGGCATTCCATTTGGCTTATTCTCTTCGGGAATATCAGGGGCATCGAGTTCCACATATTCGCTGTACAATTCGCAGCAAGAGCACCCGTCTGCCAATGGAAGCTTTGCGTACCAGTTCCCCGCTATGCCAGCGGAATGAGCGGAAATATTATCTTGACCCCGTAAAGGATGGCACGAGAGTTTCTCGCGCAGGATGTATTGCCTGTGCTTTAACGCATCAGGAACATACGTTATTCCTTTATGATGCGCTTTTATGGATTCGAATACACGTACAGCGATTTAGCATCCATATTGCCGCGCTTTCTGCCAAGTACGTCTTCGATGATGTGTCCAAGGTACGCATCAGCTCATTAGAGGGAAGCTTTGGCCTCTCACGCAGCGCTTGAACGCTCTTAATACGCCGAAAAGAGGTAACAAGCTTCAGTAGTGTACCAAAAACCGCATCTCGACTCCACGAGGGCTACCAGATGCTGATTGCAACTTTAAATCAGCTCGCGGGAGTCGATCCAAGGCGGAAGAGCCGTGCCTGTCTACCGTATCGTTCAGGATCGATGCGTCTACTTCCGATATCGCTGAATGGAAGAATGGAATCGGTATCTAGCGGAACGTAGCTCATGTCTTTCGCGGATACACGCGCTTGCCAGCCTTAGAGCAATATTCCTCTGAAATTCGCTCACTGAGCCCGGCTCGAAGCGACCAACAGCAAAATCGCCGAACAGTGAAATACTGGCGATATCGGGAGTACTTTTTATCGAATGCGCAAAGTGATTCATTCTGTTTAAACGTTCGATGCTTCTCCAGAAGCGGCCAGCTGGTTCACCGCTCCCGGCAGGCGCCCAAGTGCCGCAAACGTTGTTCGGCTTCTCCTGGCCGTATATCAGCCGTCATCGTTTCATAGTTGGGCGTGTTACCGCCGACCAGCTACTACGAGCCTAGACAGCGATATGAACCAGCACCCACGGCCTTTTAGACTGATTCTCGGTTCTTCCTCTCGTTCAAGACAACAGCTGCTGAAGGAGCTAGGCTACGAGTTCAGCATCCTCAAGCCGGGGATCGACGAAGAAGCGATCCGTCACCCCGAGGCAGAGCAACTCGTTCGACTCCTTGGCAACGCCAAAGCCGATGCGCTTGTGAAGATGCTCAAGAATGAAAAGGGGAGCAGTCGGACTACAGCGGAGCCTCTGCTGCTCCTTACCGGTGACCAGGTGGTGGTCCACCAGGGTCGCATACTAGAAAAGCCCCAGGACCCGGCTGAAGCTCGTCAATTCATCGCGTCCTACGCGAACGCTCCAGCGATAACGGTTGGGTCTATCGTTGTAAGCAACCTCTCAACCGGAAAGCGGTATGAAGCGATCGACCGGGCCGAGGTTTACTTCCATCCAATACCAGAGTCAGTGGTTGAGCGCCTCATCGCTGAGGGCGCCGTTTTTGCGTGTTCCGGAGGTCTCATGGTGGAACATCCGCTACTGACAAAGTTCGTACACCATATCGTCGGTACTGTGGACTCAGTCATGGGACTTAATAAGGACTTAACTAGGGCCCTGATCGAACGAGCCCTGGCCGACTGAACGACCGGCCCGTAGGATGAGGGGATGCCCACCAGTAGCACGAGCATATTCAGGATCGCGTCTGATGGGGCAACGCGATCATGGTGGATGCTGCGAAAATCCTCAGACCTCATTGCATGGTCTTCTGGTCCAGATGGATCCGGATCCGCCTGTCGTGCGGTTTCCGACCGTGCACAGCGCGTCGTTGCGTCTGGGCTGGAGCGTGGTGCACCAACACAAGCGCTAGGTGATGCTTTTGCCATGGAATCGCCACGCGTACTACACCCGCCTGCGTGTCTTGCGAATCACTTGAAATGCATTCAAATAAGTGGCATGGTCCTTCAGGCCCTGATCGGCATCGACGCTGCACAGAAATCGCAACGCGACACAGCATTGAGGTCAATGCTGCTTGTCGTCGCCTTTCTCGTCGTCGATGAAACTGGCAACGTAGACGCGACACGTTCACCCAAGAAGGTTGACTTCCATGATGTCGCTACACACATTGACCTGGTAGTAAGCGAGTAGCGTCGAGAACGCAAAGGGCCGAAACGGATCCGGGCGCAGACTTTGCACATACGAATGGTGCACGGGCAAAGTTGCACCCGGCAGCGCTCGAGAGCGTGTTAACTCCTCGGGAAACGTGGCCAAAGGCTCAGCGAGCTGCTCCCGGATGCAATCCATTTCCACATCACAAAGCTGCTTACCCGTTTCCGCCTGAAAAATTCGGACGATGCTCTCCTCGCAAGAGCCCGTAATGATAAAATCCGTTTCAAAACAGCGCATATAATAGGAGCGAGTGTAATTCGCCGTACAGCCACGTGTATCGATCGACAGCACATTCATCGTCCGTCCGGAATAGGTTTCCAGCTGGACAACTTGGTTATCTTCACCGGAAACGAGCAGCCGGGAGTCGTCGGGAGAGAAACAAATCATCACGTTACCACGACGCATCTGCCGTCGATAGATAGGCGATTGTTCGCGAGTATCCCAGAGCGCAACGCCCTTGTCAAATGAGCAGGTAGCGAATATCGTCGGCGCGTGATGACTAAACTTCACGACGTTAATATGCTTGCGATGGCAAGCATGAAACAGTCGAATCTGCTGCTGCTTGCGAATATCGTACAAAGCAACGTCGATCGAGTAGCCGCTGGTGATGAACATTTCATCGGAAGCGTTTGCGTGCAGTGAAGTGAGTCCCACAAACTCCGGGAATCTGCTCAGTGTGTGTGCCAAGGAGCCTTCATCCTCCGCAAAGCGAATCAGCCCCACAGCTCCGTTATCGGCACCGGCAAGAAGCGTCTCCGGATGCTGCCGTAGCCAACAAAGCCCCAGCACAGTGCCGCGGTGGGTAGTTGCGTCCCGCCAATGATGAACATCACTCGACGTCGGAAAAAGCGCTCGAGCTTGTGGGATGGATCCAGTGAGAGAAATCTCCGTCAGCGGCTCCCCGGAGGCGCTCGTATTCATGAATAGTACGGTCCCTTGGAGTGTGCCCACTGCAACGCGACCCGGTACCGATGGGTGGTACTCAAACTGCCGCGGTCGATATGACGGCGGCAATACGAGACGCGCTCGCGGTCTATCGTAGCGGAGACGGAGAGGAGCGATCCGCTCAAGGATCCCCATACCAAATCCGCGTCTCGGGCCTTTCGCGTGATCACTTCCGTTCTCTCGTGCTTCGACGCGGGAAACAATATGGCTCTGACGCTCATGCCCGAAGCCTGATAGACCCGTATCAAAGTATTCAGCGTATTTGCTCCGCGTTTCCTTGTTCAACGGAGTACCATTGAGGGATTCAAGCGTTGGCACCTGAACCGTAAGAAAAATCTCGAGCTTGGATTCCGCTACTTCTGCTTGTGCACTGCGATCCGACCACAGCATCAGATTACCCGTGGTTTCTGGATATACTCCATGGACTACCGGGTTAGGAGACGCCGCCATTTGCCGGGCGATCGGAGCTGCCCGCAGTCGCCTCGTCTGCAGCTCGTCGTCAACTGCACCTTCCATCGTCTGGGCGCCTGCAGGCGACGACGTCGCGCCTGCAGCGGCCGGCGATGTCGCACCAGAGACTGCCCGAGAGTACGAGCGAAGACGCGGTGTCCAAACGGCGAGCTTATGTGCGCGGGTATGCGTTTCCAGAGGCTCTTGTGCCTCTGAAGAGTCAGAAGATGCGTGCACACCGGATCTTGTTCGCTTCCAAGCCTTGAGTGACGGTATGACGTGCCAGCGCGGTACGATAAGCGGTGGCTGATCGATCCACAAGTGTCTCACGGTTGTGCTGAGCGTACGCACGATCTCTGCGAGACTCCACATGCTGCGAATTCTAGTCGATGCCAGATGAAGAATTTGAACGCCATCGAGGAGGCCGGCGGTGTTCGTTGCACTTGGATGCGCGACGGGGCAGTGGTTCAGAACCAGCTCACGAATCCCGAATTTGTGCTCTGCTTTGAGCATCTGCAGGCACTGCATGCTCGTCTCATCCGAGAGCCAGAACCCAGTCAAACTACAGGCAACAAACCGAACAGTTCGATGCCCATTGCACGGCCAGCTTCTCAAAGCCAGGACAAGCCGCGAAGCCTCCTCATTGCCAATCGGTTGACCAGAGATATCCACCTCCGACACAAGGCGAACGAGACTCTCTGCATACTTGCCTACAAGGTAGAGGCAATCCGCAATAAAGAACCAAATGATATCTCCCGTAATACATGTATTACGGACTGAAAGATCGATAAATACTTGCTGCCCTTGGGCTCCACTGACTAGGAGTACGCTCTGCTCGAGAGCGCGTATGCCGTTGTAGAGAAGAAAAGCCCAAAGATCTGTCAATGATCTGGTGTGCTCAGCGCTTACTTGATTAAGCTCTGCACCATATCGCGCAACAGCCTGGTTCCAGTGCTTCGGAAAGAGCTCAGTAGCAACTCGCTGGAGCACACGTCGCAGCGCAACTCCAGCGTTCACTTCTGAAGTAGCTAGCTTTTCCAAAGCACTCAACGGCTTCGCGGCAGTAACTCCAGCTCGGACATTGTCCACGACGCCTCCGTTGCCACAGTGCAACTGCCCGGAAGCGAACAAGCCCTGCGACACACTTGCCGGCGCCGTCGCCGTCTTCGAAGCCGCGCTGCGGTGCTCCGCGGCGTCAGAAAACGCCGTCCACAACAGCGTGCTGTCCGCCGCCTGCAGGTTACTGCCGTCACCAACGAGGTCGCGCCCGTGCTGGTGATCCCTTACAAGAACCTCACCTTCGATCCCACCCGTTCTGTCATTGACCCTAGACCGCATGCGATGCACTTAAACGACAGAATACGCTCAATAATAGCATCATTCGACTCTATGGAAGTCGCGTCGCCTTAACCGCACATCATCGCTTTCTAGCAAGAACAGATCCGCCGGCGGGACACGTTGCCGCCGAAATCACCCAGTCGAGCTGCACGCTGATGCGGCGCCCGCGGCGATCGCGTGCGTCGACGAGCCAAACAACAACGATCGAATCAAACAACAATGATCGAGCGCAGCGATCACTGCGTGCGTTCTCGCTCACGGATCACGCGCCGTTCATCGAGCGCGCACTCGATCATGCGTGATGAGCGTTGACGCATACGCCCCCTGCGTGTGCGATTCGAATTCGGGCGCGCGATCCGGCGGCGTCCATCGATCGCACTCGAGACAGTGGCGTGCGTCTGTTGGCGGGCAACGCACGCTTGCTGCTGCATGCCATTCTTGGCAGCTGATCCAGAACGCGTATGAGCACCGAGGCTCGTCTAGCGTGTTATCAACAAGCTGTCCAGCTCGCAGTTGAGCACCTGTTTGCGGCGACTGAGGGTGCGTTTCTGGAATCGTTTCATGAACTTCAGCGTGTCGTGGACGGAGGGTCGTTGACAGCGGAGCGCTTGGAAGCGCTTCGCGAGCAGTTTGTGCAACTCGTGGCGCCCTCGGCCGTAAGTGAGGCAACGTTGCTGCTGGATGCGTTTGGTGTGAGGGAGAAGCTCAAATATTTGGATTATTTATGTGAGCAACAACCGCCGCTTGTCGATGGTCGCCGACACCTGGCACCATCGAAGCTGTCGCCTTTGCGCGTTTTCCGGGTGCTACGGCTGCGCGAAAAGGAGCACGCGCTTCAAGAGATGCGTGAGCTGCTCGCCGAGGAGGAGTTTCGTTCACGGCAGCTGGACGATGAAGTGACCACACTGAGGACTCGGCTAGAGGAGCTGAAACGAAGAAGCGAACGGCCGTTGGAGGAGCTGAACAGAGCTCTGCGAGCGTTGAATGACGTGCCTTCATCGTGAGCGCGGTGCTGCGGGTGCGCGACGCTCGAGGGTGCCGAGGTGAGCAGCCACGTCTTTGGCAGATGTTTGCGTCCTGCGCAGAGAGAGCAGCCTTACGGCTATCCAGTATATTTTTTGCCAGGACTAGGCAGCAAAAAAAATTCTCGCTGTTGAAGACGGTTGATACTAGTCCAGGAAGGCGCTAAATGAAACTGGCCGCGAAGCAGTATTTATTAAAAGCGGATAAATGCGACGAAATGGAATGCAAGCATTGTCCACTGGGAACGAAAAACCATGAAATTTCCTTTCTTCACAGTGGTCGATTCCTCGGACCGGGAGTAGAACTCGTGTGCGAAGCGAGGCCCAATGGATGCCTGTGAGGATTGTATCCGTCACCGCGCCTTGCAGGATTCTAATCCTCTTTCGAGTGCCCAGCCGGCCCCAAGTTTTGCTTGCCGTCATGGCCATCGCTTAGCTACGCAATCGTCTCGCTGACTAGTACGTTGCGTTTATCCGTCACGAATTGACTGCGACATTATGTTTCGCGACGATGCCTCCCCGGAATCTCTGCGTTGAATAGCGGCGTAGAAGCGGCATATCGCACGCGTCGACAACTAAAGCAATGCTGCACAGGCTCCGGACCATATTTCCAAGCCATGCATTCGTTTTCGATGTGGATAAAGTTTGCTTTCACCATGCAAATGGATTTGGCGTGAGCTCTTGCGCAGCACGCCGCTCTGCACTGTATGATGCGCTCCTAATCGGTAAACTAGCCTGCACGGCATCGAAAGCCGGGTCCGTTCACAATGGAAAATTGACCTGCTCCCTCTGTCCCTGACTATAGAACGAATCCGAAACTTTTTAGATATGCAGCGTCGACATTCCAAGTGCAGCAATAAGAGGCTACGAATCCAGACGACGTTTTACGATCCTCGGTCGTTGTTTTGGAGTGGTTGCCTCGAATATTCGCCTTTGGAACTCGTTCCGAGACCATCATTAAGGTGACTCGGCACGCGCTCGAACAACTGTCGTAAAGTAACCGATATCGTAATCTAATTTATACATGCAAGCCTCATTTCGTCTGCTTTCCCTACGAGTCGCATGCTCAAATCACACCTCCATAACAGACTCGATCTTTCTCATTCAACGCCTGTCGCTAGCGCGGCGACGAGCGCCATTGGATAGAGGACGAACCAATGACACATCGTCCCGTGCTGGCTAATGACAATCTCATGCCGGAAGTTCAGTGAACTCGTCATGTTAAATAATTAGTTCCGTTTGAAGACACATTACGCTTGCTTGGAAGCCATTAATGAATCGCGCTTCAGCAAAGGCATGCTACCACTCACGGGACATGCTCTTAGACGCTCCCATTATTTCTGTCGTGCTGGCATGGAACAGCGCCAAGAAAGTGGACTTCCGTCACCCCAGCGATCGCTTCCAGTGGAGCGTGCATTATCGCTTTTGGAAACTTAAGCGTACACGGTAAGAAATTTGAAAACCTGATCTTTAACGTGGTCTTTGCTTTCGTTATTTTCTGCGTGATGGGGCAGTATTGCGTTCCACATACCCTCTGTCGAATGGGACAGCGTGCGTTTTTGCCTGTGTGCAGCGGACATAGCACTCGTCGACGAGAGAGCACAGATGAAGCCCCTGATTGTCAGGTGCAGCACTGTGTATGGAAACGGGGTAGAACACAGATGGTTGCCGTCTGTAACCAGCACTGGCATGTACCGGGCAAGGAAGTAAACCCTCCGCCTACTACAGGGCCTGCCTCAACGCGTGAGATCTCTTGTACGTATGGGAAAACCTGACCATCGTAAGGCGCCTCCGCTGCGACGTTCGCACCGAGCGTGTACGCTGAGACGATGAAATTTTGAAGCGAGGCGATGATCGAAGTTCCCGCCTGTGCGTTAAATGCGTGAAGAAGATCCAGAAGCGGAGAAATCGGAACTTTAATGCCGTCATCAATATCTCTCGACTGTTCATTACGGAGCTGGACCTAAACGAAAGGCCGTATGATTTCTTCCTTGGATATGGTACAGAACAAGGAACCATTCGCAGAAAAAGCCCGCAAATGCTGTCGTTAATGAGAGAGGGAAGAAACCGAAGCTTTAGCGTTTCCAATCGTGCTATTTTATTCTAATATGGGTCCAAACGCCAACAATCATTCTCATTCCAGATTTTCGGCCAGTAGGCTGCGACGAGAATAGCACGCAGTTTTGCACTGCGCTCTTTCCAATTCGAAATGATAAAAGGATACTATTGCACCGGCCGAGGACTACAATACATTCGTAGCTGGTTGGATCCATCCCCTATCGGAAGCATCATCGAGCAGAGCGCTCGCCCTGTCGCAATGGCGTTCAAACGCAAGAACTTTCCAGAGTCAATTTAAACATAGCATGGACCTGAGACCTGCACTACGCCGTGAGCGAATGAAATCTGGGCGAATCAAAAGCAACGTAGCGCTATCTAGCGGACAGCTGGTAGAAACTGTCCAAAGAAAGAGACCATCTCCTTTTATCGCCACTCGACAGCGGTTCGAGGTTCGCACGTAGCGAAGCGTTTTTTGACGGAGGCGGTCCCGACCTGGCGCAGCTCCGCTGAATGCGGCAAGTTCTGTATCGATATTTGAGTACATTGGAATGAGTCCATTTAGCTATGTAAGGCGTACACGCTGAAAATTTGGGTCTGTTCCAATTGCCATCCCGAATAGCCTTCGCCTTCTTTTTCTGCGACTGCTTCAGCTTCTCTCTCGGAACTCTGGATTTAATGAAGCCGGTCTGTTTTTTCTCCAACTCCGTTGTTAACAGTTGAAAGATTTTGATGATGATCTTGGAATACAATTTTTCCTCTTTCGGTGGTTGTCAACACAGTTCATGGGCAGGCGGATGCTTCGATCTACGCCTCGCTTGCCATCTTCATCTTCTTTGCGCACAGGCTAGGTGTTTTCTACGCAATGGTCACACTTGGCTGTAGTCAAGTATCCCTATATGGGCGCCAAATCGTCTCCACCTACGAGCGCTGCCCTGCGGAGCATGGAGCCTTGATTCGTTGCTCCATCCATGAACTTGACTGTTACAGAAGGCTCGCCTCGATGCCCTCATCTGTTTCAACGCTTGCTGCCGTACCCCGCAATCACATACTTTTTCTGGGCGATTTTCTCCCCGAGTAGTATATCAGCTGTATATGGAAGCGGATGTCGTTCCATTTGATAGAGAATTCGTGGTTCGCGGTGTTATCGAAGACGAAACCTACACAGAAAAGGAACTCGAGGCTGGCGAACAAGTCGAGAACTTTCGATCCCTTCACGCTTGCTTCCTGCAATTCTGTGACGCTCTCTCCGATGGCAGCGGTTTTTATGATAACTAAAGTCCGAGCCTATGACCGTTTTCGAGCGAATCAGACGAGACGGCAGCCTCGAGGAGCATACCCCATGGGGGTCTCATGCTGCAGCGGGTAACCATTCTGTAGATGTCACCGTTGGCGGATTTGTTTTTCGAATGAAATCGATTATTTGGCGCAGGAGTTCAATTGACCATGGGCACGAGCATGAAAACTAGTAGTTGAGGGAAGAGGTCGACTCATCTCGCCATCCAATCTGCGGCTCGAATGGCTGCACCCACGAGTTTGCTTGAGATTGCAAGCACGAAAACTAGGACAATGCATGGTTTTACCATGCTGGGCGTACATAAAACAGAATTGTAGAGGTTTCTACATATCCACTGGATGACCATGTCGGTTATTTTACGAACCTTTATTCGAATACGTCACGAATCATCTTGCTTCCGGTGACATATCGAATTCCCCCGGCCAAGCTGCAAACGTGTCATTCCGAAAATACCACCGCGGGTCCTTCGACCACGATTCAATCCGCAAGACCATATCGCTACACATCGATTGTCGAGGCCGTACACGTCAGAAAATTCTGGATAAACTATTTACATGCAGGAGCAGAGCGAACATCTAACTGTTTTATCGTATTCGGGCAATGGAGCGAGAAAGTTTCGAAACCGAGGGTTAAAAGAATATCCACTCCCAGCCTACTCCAGCCTTTTTCAACCGGCCTCCTGAAGTCGGCTTCAGCTTCTCCTTGTACACTTCGAGCATGAGAGATTACCGGACAAAATTTGCCCACGTCAGCTCCTCGAGTCTCTTCTTCAACGTCACAAATCGTCTGATATTGATGGCGGCGCTGAAGTCTCGGTTCACGAAATCCATGCGTTGGTTGCCTCTGGTTCAACTCTCCATGGCAGGGATTCCTCGAACGTGTGCCCTCTGTGCCATCAAAGTCTGGTCATCATCCCGTGAAGTAGCACATTTTCTCGTCTGTGTCCCTTCTTCTGCTTCTTTTTTAGTTGCTCTACTTCAGTCGATACTCGGTCGGAAGAGGAATCCCTACATTTTTTGTATCCGGCATTGACGGTCCTCCAGTATCCCTGACTTCTGCGTCCATACCTTCCCCTTGCATTTTTTATTTCCTCTAATGAATGCACTTCGAGTATATCTGTTAGAAACCACGAAAAAGCGTTTTTTGACACGCACCTGGGATGGAACACAACTGAACTGGAAGAGTACAAGGACCCTGACGATGAAGGGCCGAATTCCCTCGCGATACGGTCCATGGCCTTCGAGGAAGCGATTTCTGTACAATTAGGGTTATAAATGTACAATTGGGATTCTTTAGGTTACGACCCATGGCGATGGCTGAGCAGCGAGACCCCGCCGGCAGCGCCGCTGTCGACTAGCGATTTCGCGCCAAATAACGATTTCCCGCGAGCATTGCACATCCGTGCGCGCTACTGGGAAGAAAGGGTTCTGTATTCCAAGGTCCTCCGAAAAGCTGAGCAAGGCAAGGCGACGCACGGAAACGCAACGCACGGGCTCCCGTGTCCATGAGAACTTCGCTTTTTGGGAATGGCGGTGGAAAAGCTTCAGGTTTGCGTTTTGGGAAAAGAAACGACCACAGGCAACGTTCTCCTTACCCGAAACTTGTGCCAAGAAGTTTTCGGCTGGCGTTCGCTTTCGTACCTGCTTGTCGGAGCCAAGCAGCGAAGTTTCGTTTTGCATCAGCGAGACCTACATCGGCGTGTGAGAGGCGAGGTTTCCATAGATACTGGTTGATTCGTGGTGTCGTTCAGGGTCAACTCAATAGCTGCGAAGGAGTCCACGTCACCGCTCAGCTGGAACCGGTGCATGCGCGCGCTGTAAAGATGGAGAGTCTTTTGAATCAAGCTGCTCTCCAGGTGCAACAGTATTTGAAACATAGCTACCCGCACGCGCATGGCTCGCTGCAAGGCGTAACGGAACAGAGTACGAAAAAGGTATCTGTGCGCGTTGCACCTCAGCGGCTGCAACAAGCATCCGGTTACTACCGCGTCGCCGACTCCAAGCAAAACCCATGTGTGCTTGCAAAGAGTTCTGTAGAAGCACTGTCGTCGCCCCAGACAATCTTGCGACAAATTCCGGGAGCAATTTCAGGTTTCGTGCTTCTCGGATTCGCAGTACCGTTTGCCATGATATCGTTCACGCTTAGACTGACGCAGAGAAGGCCGCGGAAAGTTCAGAAGCCTGAACATTCTATGCCATCCGTGGCCAATGCGCGGCTAGAATCATCGTCGGGGATTGCTGCTTCTGACAGGCTCTCTGGATCTGCATGGGCTACACCGAGAGGCGCATCATCCAACGTTAAAACAGATGCGGACGGCGCACAGGTTTCCCCTAAAACGGTGACAGAAACGGGGCAGCACGCGTCAGTGGCAGCCTCTAAGGCATCCTGGTGGTGCGCGCTGCAGAGGTTTTTCATGAGACGCGAGGCTGCTTGTCCAGGAACTGAAGGCATCGATGCTTCGAGGAATGGAGCGGCACCAGGCTCGGAAGCAACGTCGGGAACGCCGCTTTTCGAGGCGCTCTATGCGGACTGCCACGGCAGCGTTTTAGCCATACGCTGTGCATCGCTTTCGAGAGCAGAATCAGCACCGGGAGAAACGGAGCGACGACCCGAATTTCCCGCTTTTTTGAATCATTTGCAAGGCTTTTCACATGGACGCCTTGGCGAGCTGTGCGAGCAATGCAATCACCGGAACAAGAGGCAAATCCCCCAAATCATCGGAGAAGTAGCGCGAAAACACATTGAAAAATTTCTCTTCAATATCCATGCATTCATGAAAGAACGAGACTACGGACGTGCACTCCGCGAAACCGATGCGCTCCTCCGCTGGTATCGGAACTGGCTCTGCCCGTGCATCGATGAATGTGCTGCCGGCAATGAGCAAGTAACGAATGTTATGCGCAAAGTAGTGATACCGCAGAAGCGGCGCGAACAGCAGGAGTCGTTAAGCGACGCATATCGCTGTTATGTTTCGCGGATGTACAAGAGCACCATCTTCGCACATATGATCGCTTACGAAGCAAAAAATCTTGCTGCACTTCGGAGTCTCTTCGGCCTCGGTTGGTCGCAAATTAAGGAGCTCGAAGAGGCCGTAGCCGCGGAAGTTTGGCGATGCTCGATTGACGAAGCGCTCTCCATCGAATCAGAGACGGAAGAGCGAACGCGGCGCGCTAGCCATGTTCAGCAGCTTCCTCTGCATGAGCCGCACACTCGAAAGCGTTTACGTGAGATGCGCCGCTTCTTGGTAGCTGTGCTCGGCGAGGAACGGGCATCATCATCGCTCTCACGTGCAGCCAAGCCAATTGTCGAAGAGGAAGCCATCCGGGTACTCATAAGTCGACGGTTTCCTGATGATACTGAAATCCAGCGTCTCATCGTTCTAGCTGCATGTTTGGACTGCGACGTTCTGGACGCAATTCGCAGGGCAAGTGAAGTGCTCGGTATCGAACACTCCACCCGCGTCAGAGTGCTCCTGCATGTGACGAGCCAGAGATTGAAAAACGATTTTTCGAGTCTCTCATTTCGCAGCTAGCACTCAGCACCGATGAAACAGATGCGCAAAGCGTACAGCTTTGAAATGATGCCGTCAAAGTGCCGTAAATGAAATAAATCGAAGATCAATCCTGGATACCTCTTGCAAACTGTGGCGTCTCTACTGGAAACAGCTAGTGGAATACATCCGCGACACAAACCCGACCAGATTGCAACGACCCCTGCCTCTCCGTTAAAAATTTCCTACTTTCGTTTTTGACAATGAGCAGCTGCCCCTAGAACAACAATTCGATATGCCCAGCTCATGTGCACAATCAAAGGCGAACATTCACCAGCGCATTGCGGCACGAGTGTCAACAGCTATGCAGGGCAACCGCCACAGCATCTCGGGGCGGTGCGTCGTTTAGCACCTCGTTTTCCGCCGAAAAGCAATGTTTCGAGCGATGCACAGAGAATATGTTCTCCGCCTCTGTCCACTCGCTGGTCGCGAACGGTCCAGATCAAATGGAAATGTACGCGTTACGTGGAGACGCATGCCCCAAAGAGCTGCTGTTGAGAAGAGCAGATCGTACTTATGCCCCATATATAAAGCTCCCAGGGATGGGTATCGCCGCGTAACCAGCAGAGAACCTCCGTGCCGTCAAGCATTCTTCTACCGAATCAGAACACTGGATTCTACAAGACGTTGTGGTTTCTGCTGAAAGGCACGAGTTCGTTACTGTGCACGGCAATGAAAAGGTTCATATCCTGTTGAACAGCGCTACTGCAATAATCTGGAATGGTCTCACTGGGTGCTCGATTACACGGACGAGTTTCAAACGCACAGAAACTTCAATACAAAAATCTTTCTATCAAAAGCTTTTCTCTCCTACGAAAGAGCAAAAAAACTGTCTGCTGATTGAATCTTTATCAGGGAAAGTCTCCAAGCAGATACGCAACCGAGTAGGCAGCTTGCACAGACAAACATCTCTCACAGTCAGCAAAAACTCCAGTCACCGAATAGAGAATAAGAGGTCTTTTCTACTGCCACGAGAAGAAATGTAGTAAAGAAGAAGCAACCAAGTCTATGACAAAGTCTAGCGATACAGCCAGAGTGAAGAAGATGCTAAGCATACGAACTCGCATGAAATTCAGCGTATGCCCGAAAGCGATTGCAGTCGGCACGACCCAGACTACTGTACCGGTCTAGTGGATACACCAGCTGCACCCTTGCAAACATCCCGCAGATGCTCGCTAGTCCGTGGGGTTGGCGTCTTCGGTAGCGTCGGCTGCTCCTGTGGCGGTGCCGCTGCCCTCTCGCTTACGAACAGCGCTCAGAATGTCGTCAATACGCAGAAGCATGCACGCAGACTCCACTGCGGTCTTAAGTGCTTGCGCTTTCACAGCGTAGGCGTCCACAATACCCGCTTCAATCATGTCGATGAGCTCGCCACTTGTACCGTCTACGCCAATGTTCGAGTGGCCGGCTTCTGCGTGCTCTGCGCGAAGCCGCGTAAGGAGCCGGACCACAGAGGTGCCGCAGTTCTCGGCAAGCGTTCGAGGGATCACCTCAAGTGCCTCAGCTGCCTGTCGATAAGGCCACTGCGCAGCGCCTTCGACGAGCGCAGAGCGCTGCAGCAGAGCCCGGCTGAGCGCCATCTCGGTGGCACCACCACCGGCAACGACGCGACGGTCACCATAGAGGCTGCGTAGGACGCACAGTGCATCGTGCAGGTTGCGCTCGAGCTCATTCAGCGTGTCTTTACTGCCGCCCCGCAGCAGAACGGTGCACGCGCCTGGTGCCGTGCACTGCTCAATGAAACTGTAGTACTCCTCGCCGAGGCGTCGAACCTCGAAGAGGCCCGCTCCCGTCCCGATATCCTGTTGGCTGGCCTCCTCGATACGCGACACGATACGCGCACCGGTTGCTCGCACGAGCCGCTCGTTGTCGGTCTTTCGCACACGTCTGAGGGCGCTAATGCCCGCCCGCATCAGCAGGTAAGCGGCCAAGTCGCTGATACCCTTCTCGGTGATAACCAAGTCGGGGCGCAGTGCCGCGATGCGCTCGCACTGCTGGCGTACAACGGCCTCCTCGGACTGCAGGAGCGCCTCCCAGTCGGCCTCGCGTGTCACCTCAACGGTGAGCTGGGACTCGCCCTTGCGGTACTCCAGCGGGCAGTCCAGGAGAAGCAGGCGCGGACTCTCAATGCGTCGCCGCATCTGCGGATGCACAATGTCCTTGTTGAGGACGACACCGCGGATGACCGCAGAATCATCGAGGTCGCCACCGGGGATCTTCTCGACTCGGACCAGGTTCTTGATATCGAGCGGACGCTGGGTGCCGGCTCCTGCGGTGGTAGCAGGCGCGCTGCTTTCTGCAATGAGCTTCACCGCTGCGAGCGACCAGGCGGCAACGCGCTCGCGGTAGACAGCAGCCACCTTGGTGCCGAGGCAGGCACGCAAGACGCGCTGCAGCTGCGCCTCATCGTTCCAGTCCACTGCAATTGCACACCGCTGCTCCAGCTCTGAGAGCGCATCCTGGAGCGCCCGCATGTACGCTCCAACGATGACAGTAGGATGGACGCCCGCCTCTAGGCACGGCTCCGCGGCCTGGAGAAGCGCCCCCGCCAGCACAATGACGCTGGTCGTTCCGTCACCGACTTCCTCGTCCTGAGTGCGCGACAGCTCCAGCATCGCCTTGGCCGCCGGGTGCCCCACGTCGATCTCTCGCAGGATCGCGTTCCCGTCTGAAGTGATGACCACACCTCCGATAGCGTCGAGGATGAGCTTGAGCATCGCTCGCGGCCCCAGCGTCGTCCGCACCACGTCCGCTACCGCTTTAGCCGCTGCAATGTTCGCAAGCTGGGTGTCGCGACCCCGCTTGTGCTGCGACTTGGTGTTCACAACATACACTGGTGTTGCGTTTTTCAGCATGAGAAGTGTCGCAATCCTTGCAGCCTCCGCTTCGAAGGGCACAGCGTTGCCAGCACGTCTCCTCAGAGAGGCGCACTGTGGATTCCATCGATCGATACGGAGCTTTCCGGGGCGATCCGTCCACGGGGCAGCGCCTCGACGAGCTACGAACTGGGGAGGCAATGCCCGCTACTATTTGTGTCGTTTGCAGCTTGCTATCTATCTCGTGAGGAGACCAGGTTTGGGGTTAGCCGAACGTAGAGGTATCTGGAGAGCAACGGTGGTCTTTTGCCTGGTTATAAGCAGGAATTGTGCGCACAGGGGGGTTCTGGTTAGTATTATCCGTTTTATAAGGTTTCAAAACGCTTGCTGCGGGAGACCTAGCCGTAGCAGAAGCTGCGTCGGTAGCGTAGACGACTGTAGCAGCGGCTGCTGCAGTCTTGCATGTGGTAAGGCTGGTAATACAGACGACGACAACGGCTGTGACAGTCGCAAGCACGTGTCGAGCAGAGCCTAGCGAAAGTGAGCGCCTCGGCTTGTACAGACGTCCACCAGGGACGCGACAGTCGTCTAGTGAGTCGAATCTTCGATCAAACCGACTGAGTTTGAGGGCAGGCCTACGTATCTGTGAGAAGGAAGCAGGGCCGCTCGGCGCCTTATATACTGTGCGAATCCAGCGCGGCCTTTGTTTTCAAACAAAGGTACCCCTGAGTGGTACCCAGTTGTGTGTGCGCTGAAACGCCCTCGACAGCAGCGTCCACCACGAGAACGTCGGGGGTGTGGAGTTTGCGAAGGAGTGCAGGCCTGTCTGCGACGAACTGAGATCGTTTCCGGGCAGCTACAGGCCGGTCTTGCTGCCGAGCGTTGGCTGCTTCAACTCGGAGGACTCCGCCTCAGTATTGGACGCTGGGCGCAGAATAACCATAAGGTGGAGTTTTCGGACGAGTGTCGCAGTAGCAACGGAGACTCCAGCGCCTCTCAGAACAAATCGAGGTCGCGACAGGCCCACAGCGTCCTCGTTGCTCGTCTACGTCGCACGAGACCCGACCAATTGAGTAGTTCTGGTTCCACGGAGGGAATTACACTGCGGAGCTGCTGGCCACGCGACCCCGCATCACATCTCCTGAACACTGACGGCAGGGCGCTCGCTCTTGTCGTTTGTTTGGCTCCAGAGTTCCACAGCAAATATAGAGCTCGCACTAGGAAATAAGCGGGTACTGCGCTGGTACCCTGACATCTTGGACTGTACAGAAGAGCGCAGGTGGAGCTGCGTTTGCGACTTGCGCACTGGGCCGACGCAACGCCCCCGAGTGTGTGCCTGCGATCCCATGCACAGGGTGTTATCCTTGTGTTCGTTTGTTTCTGCCGCGCTAGACGTGACTTGTTTGCATAGCGACCCATAACTGAGCCCATTACGCGGAACGCCGCCAGACGCAAAATTATCTACGCAAAGACTGCATTTTCCCCACGTCTTCGCAGCCGCTTGCAGGAACGAGCACGTCAACCGTCGCGAACGAAGCATCTTTACCTGGACGCATCGCGGACGGAGTGCGCTGGACTGCACGCGCTCACAGCCTCTAGACTGCAAACCTGACGGATCAGAGGCGCTGCGCCACTCCAGCGCTTCCGAGGCGGCAGGGGTCAGCTCCCGGTGAACACAGGCCAGTAGCTACGATTAAGGTACCCACGCATCTACATAGCAAGCGAGGAAGGGAGACTTCCGAGCAGTTAAGAATTGAGATTAGGCAAGCGTAGATTTCGTGAAACCCCATCACTGCACCAAGGCGGGCATCCAGACGATCAGAGAGGTACGCATTGACACCAGACACGTGTAGGCAGGGCGCTGCGGGCGCACCCAATGATGGCGGAGCGTTCACCAATCATCGACGCCATCGAGGATGCGCAGCGGCCGCTTGTGACCTCCGATTCCGAGATGCGTGCTCGTGACGTGTCAGCGCACGCATGCAGACAGCACGGACACGTGGTGCGGCATACGATGCAACGTGTCCCTGCTCGTGTTGAGCTTCCCGAAATGCCGATAGATGCGAACGACGTATTTACAGCTGCTGAAATATGTACAACACCATCATCCATATCCGAAAGCGTACCAAGTTCGTGCACGTCCTGCGCGACAGCGTCAGCGTGCGCCGCAGAGACGCGAAGGCTCGCCGCTATCGCGAAAAGAGGGCGCGCTACAAGCCCCTGCGGTGAGCGCTCTTCACAGATGCTCCCGGCGGGTAGAATGCCAGCGAGTAGTGCGGCACCAGCAGCGCCCGAGACGCTCGACTCGATGCCATCGTATCCACCCGATCCCGGTCCCGATCCACGGAGCGCTGCGAATAGCATTGGTGCTTCCGCCAATGTCGCATCTCACAGCGAGCACAGCGCTTGCGGATGCTTGGCTACAGATCAGGACACGAAACCTGAAAACCAGCGCACCACCAGTACGCGGTTCTGCATATGTCGCCAGCCGTACGACGCGCGCCGCAACGGCATCATGGTAGCGTGCGACAACCCGACCTGCGCCTACGGCTGGTTCCACATCTCTTGTCTATTTCTGGACGTTTCACGCGTGCGGGCATCTAAGACCTTTATTTGTCGGTTCTGCTCCGGGACAGGGACGGACCTATTCACTCCAGTGCAGCGACCGAAACGCCCGCGGAGCCAGCATGGACGTCCGGCCGTCACCGATTACGCCCGCCTCCATGAGGGCGATATAGGCGGTGCCCTGCGGGGGGGCACCTGCGCCGGCGCTCTGAGCGAGGCGGCACGAGCGGCCGCTGAACGCCGGGCTCAGAGCTGGGCGAAGGACGCCACCAGCGACGCTGGCGGGCTAGCGGCGCATCTGGGGATACTCGTCTACGGCACCGGTGGCGAATTGCAGCGCATGCCCGATGCGCCCTGTGTCGTGCTCGATCCCGACGGGCTCGACATGCACATTCCACATCGTGCTTACCATCCCGAGGAGGTCGGGCGCGAGTACGGACTTGAGCGTCATTGCGAAGTGCTGGATGTCGCGAGCCAGAGTGAGCTGCATCCCCGCTGGAGCCTGGGGCAGTACCTGGATTACCTGGCAACCGCGCCAGCGTTACGTCAGCGGGTGCTGAACCTCATCTCCTTGGAGATATCACGAACACCGACAGGGCGAGCGTTCGTGGTGCCGGCGCTGATTCGCCGAGCGGACTGGGCGTCGCTGTATCCGGAGCCGCGCCCGCATGTTGATAAGTACTACCTTCTAAGCGGCGCTGGATCGTGGACCTCGTGGCATATAGACTTTGGCGGATCGACGGTGTTCTATCACGTGCTGCGCGGGAAGAAGCGCTTCTACGTGTCGCCGCCTACAGAGCGCCATCTGCAGCTCTACGAGCGGTGGCAGCGGGATCCGCAACAGGCGCTGCGTGAGCTAGACTTTGTTGAGGAACTGAGCCCTATTGCCGTCATTGACCTCGACGCGGGAAACACGTTGTTCATTCCGGCGGGATGGCTGCATGCTGTGTACACCCCAGCGGACAGCGTTGTGCTGGGAGGCAACATTCTCCACCTGGGCGGCGTTGTCATGCAGCACCGCGTGTTCCAGATGGAGAACCGTCTACGCGTCTTACCCAAGTACCAGTTCCCGCTGTTTCGAGAGCTTCACTGGCTAGCGCTCCGACAGTATGCCCTTGCACTGCGAGAGGCGCGCACTCCCGGAGCGGTTTTCCAGACGAGTGCTGTGGACAGCGAACGCCAGCACCTGCGCTGGCTGGTGAAGCACTTGCGAGATCAGTTGCATAACGCCTTGACCAGCGCGCCCGCTGAGTCTCCGAACCCAACCGAATTGCATACGCTATTGCGGGACCGCATCGGGCTCCCCAGGAGGGTCCAGCTCGCGGACGTGCAGCGCTGGCTGAGAGTTTTGGAAGAGGCACTGGATACGGCCCACGAGCACGCACCCGAGTCGACAAAGGCCGAACGGAAGCGGACGAGGCGGTTTGAGAAACAACTCCTCCCGAGTCCCAGCGCTGACGCACTGGACGCGACGCCCTGTCGCTCGACTCGGATTCGTTCAGAAAAGCGCGTCTGAGCATGTATGAACGTTGCATATACGTGAAAGAGACAAATTGTTGGACGGGTGTGCCTGTGACCGCGAGGCAGGCCTTTGCGAGCAAAAAGCGAATAACAGTTATTTTGCATAGTCTGCAAGCAAGTATCTGACGCCGGCCAGACGCACGCCCGGGTCCGCAAAAACGGAGCACTGAGCTGCTCGCTCTGTACCTATATTTCAGTATTCTTTCCAAACTTTTTAGATGTGCTGTCTCGACATTCAAAATACAGCAAAAATGGCTTAAGACTCCATATGAAGTTTTACGATTCTCGGTTCTCTTTCACGACTGGCTCAAACTCTGTGCGCTTGAGATTTGTTACGACACTGGAAAAAAGATGATTCGCGATGCCCGCGAACACGGTGTCTGTATATAGGTGGCATTTTTCGAGCTTATGCATAAGATCTTCCACGCTTCTCCTATCTATATGTGCTGCATGTCCAAATCACGCATTCTTCATTTTTTTCTTTTTATATTTCGAAACACCACCTGCGTGCTGCATCTCGCACTGTTGAATTGACGAGGAGAAAACTGGACGCTCTGCCCTGGCGACTTCTTCAAAAAGCGCTTGCCAAAGATTCAAAGAATTTTTCACGTCGAACAATACATTTCGTTTGAAAGACAAATCCGCTCCTCTACGGGGCCATCGAAGAGACTGCATCTGACAGTATTAACAAGGTAGATAGCGGGAGGTATGCTCCTACAGGAGTCGGCCCCTATTGTTTACATGGAAAGAGTCTTGGATCAGGACTTGAGTTATCGCAGCGATCGCACCAAGTGGAGACTGCTTCACCGCTTTGCGCGGGGCGAGCTCAGACGGATCAAAATATCTCGACTTTATCTCTAGCATGAAGTTTCCTTCCAGTGCTCGTTTCATCCTGGATACCATATCGTTGCACATATCCCCTGTCGAATGGATAAGCGCGTGCTTGCGCGTGCAGTGGACAGCATACTCAACGGAAAGGATCCCCGAGAAGACGCACGCCGTCGTGGGGTACGGCTTCGAGCGCAGAAACGGTGGCGGGCATCTAGATGAGTTTTTGTTCCCTCCAGGCGCCTGTTCCGAGCCATGAGGCATCCCTTAACATGCAACAGGACGCCGCTCGAATGGGGAGTTGTGGTAGACAAATGGGAACACCTGTCCATAACCAGTTGTCATCGCATAGAAGACAGCCCCAGCATGGCATACGAAGAAGATTTAACTGACGAACGAAGCGTAAATGGCTGACTCCGACTGTGGTAAAATGCGTCGACAACAGCCGGAAGTAGCAAAAGCGGAACTTTAACGCTGCCGACCGAGATGGAACGAGCGGAGGGACCACTGTCCCTAAAGTAGGAGTTCAAGGAGATCTAGATGAAGCAATCACAGATAAAGCCCACATCGGCTGGAGTTAATCTCATTGAAAAGAGACCCAACCTCTAGCGTACGCGCGCAAGTTGGGTAGGTAGCCCCTTTCAAATCTATTCTGATATGGGCGTGGAGGTTTCAAGCGCTCCCCATCGGTACCTCACGCGCTTTCCACTGAGAGACGTACTCGAGGAGACTCCCCAGGGAAATGTTCTTCAAACCAACGTATACACCTATTCTCCGATATGGTTCCTGTCCCCAAGAGCCCCCAGAATACCCTTCCTGGCTGGCGAGAAGCCCGACAGATTGTCGGAAAAACACATGCGAGGTTCGAATTGCAACGATCAAGTTTCCGCACTGCTGCTTGCCGTCTGTGAGCTCGATGAGCGATTCGCAGCGTCAGACGTTGGACTGCACAGCGGCGGCGGCGGCGGCGGCTGCGGAGGGCCGCGTACAGAATAGACTCGCTCTGGATCTCCAAGGGTCTGTACAGAATTGTCAAACTTTCGGATTCGCGCAGCCGACGTGTCTACAACCGCTTCGGAGCCGTCAAGACAGTTCTTGTGTGTCTGTTTCTAAGGTGGTACGAGTTCGTTTCGTCGAGCGACGAGGTACTTTTCGTGTTTTGGAGCATAGATAATTTTTTGGTTTTGGCATGGATCCGACCGCCGGTTCTGGGGTAAACAGTGGAACCGCGGGAGGGCGATCATCACCTGGTGTATACGTGAGTCAATCTTCAGCCTCAGGAGGCGGTAAACACGGTAGCGTTAGCGAACCAAGCAGCTTACGCGGCACGAGCTTCCGTGTTGGCACCCCGACACCTGGACAAACGGCGGGTTCGATGTACGGCACTGTACCGGCTGAGCGCTCAAGGTATCAGAGTGGATCGATGCGCGCGACCGGGCTGAACACCAGCACAGGCTCCGGGCAACAGTCAAGTTCAAGACCTGGTTCCACGCGGAGCTACGACTTTGAGCGGAACTCATCTCAAGCGTATGGCCAAGCTCGTGCCCAGTCGGCTCGCCTCGGTTCTAACTATGCGGGTCTCGATCCGTATGGCGCACTGGCGGCCCCGACAGGTGCGCCAAGTGCCAGTGCTGCAGGCCTGCCGCCGGCGCCAATGCCTGACGTTAGTGCTGCGTACGCGAAGCCACGGACTGAGGGTGGATTTTTGGCGTCCACGCAGGATTCCTGGAAAGCTTTTAAAGCGCGGGTCAAAAGCGACGTCTGGAAAGTCGCTGTTGTGAAAGCGACAAATCACGTGGTTTCCGAACCTAAGGAAAAACACGTTCAGGTCATTCTTCGCGGCACCTATATGGGTGGAAATATTATGGACAAATTAACACCGACTGGTGCTATTCTACATCAACTTGGAAAACGCCTTCAGTGGAAAGACTGGATTGTTGTACTGAAATCCATGCTTGTGTTTCACCGGATTTTCCAGGATGGGAACCCGGCATTCACGTCGTTTTTGGCAAATAACGCAAGCAATGTTTTCCGCTTTCATGGTTACATCGAACAGACCTCAGACGCTATTATGAACATGCCCGTCATCCTGTCGTATTCGCAGTATCTTGAGCGTTGGTGCCTGACGAAACAGAAAATAGACTGGCCGGAGAGAATTCAGGATACGAATCCTTACGCGGCTCCAGGGATGGCTTTCATGGCTTCGGGTGTGAATACTTATCAGACGATGCCCCCTGGTGCATCGCAAATGCGTGATGCGCCGAGTTTGCGCAGTGGACGTTTGCGGGGGCCGTCACGCTTTGAAGACTGCGATTTTCTGCAGCTAATCAGTGAAGTGCCGTACTTACAAGATAATTTAGACCTGCTGTTGGCGGTCAGGCTCGAGTTTGGAAATGCGAGCTGCCTTCCAGCGCGCGGAGCGGTGCGCCTTTGTTTGAGAGACTTGGCAGAGCTCTTACCTGCTTTATCTAGTGCTGTGCAGAATCTGGTGGAACAGTTCTACAGTGTCGATGCTCCGGAAATTCTAGAGTCTGCATTTGAGATTTACCGTAGATATCTCGATCAAGATATAGGGGTTGCGCAATACTTGAAGCAGTGCCAATCTGTGGGTGTGGGCCAACCTATGCCAAATGTGGCTCGCCCATCCCAGAGCGTTCTTGATGAAATGTTCGATCATTTAGAACGCGTTAAGATGGGAGATATCCCGCGAATCCGTGGCGATGAACTAGACTCAAGTGAACAAGAAATTATGAATGAAAAGCCACAAGACGCGTCAGCCGAGTCATCGCAACTGGTTTCGACCTCACGCAATGATCCCGGAATGCAAAAAAATGAACAAGCCGCTGCACAGATCGCTTCAGTCGAAGGCACTGAAGCGCATCCAATGGACGCTAGCTCGACTCAGGTTGTCGCAGCCACGCAAACGGAGACAGGCAATGAACACGGAGAATCTCGAGTTATTGGCTCTGCTACACAGCGAGCGCTGAGCCAAACGGAGGATAATACTGCTGTGACCAGAGTTCAGACTGGCGCGTCAATCAAAGATGAAGGCGACGGGCCCCAACTCGAGCAGGCTGATCGTGGGCGCCAAGTTTCGCGTAAGAAAGTCAGCACAGCTCCTCCAGCTGTTATTGAAAAGAAGGAGTCGGCGAAACCAAAAGAGTTTGATCTACTTGCGCTGCTTGAGGGTAGCAGCGACTCAGATGATCAGATAGAATCCGAGTCGGACTCTTCGACGACGAGCGCAAATCAACGGAGCAAGCGAGGCGTTGCCCCACGCAAAGCTGCAGGTACAGCTACCGCATCTGCAAAGGGCAAGAGGAGCACGGATGACGTCGATCCCCGACATCGAACAGATACAGAACTGGTTGCCCCAAGCACTGAGCAGTTTGCATATCAAGCCGGTGGCTATGGTATGCTGCCGCCGTATGCATCACACGGCGCTTACCCTATGTATCCGCCGCCTCCAGTGCCTGGGGCCTTTCCGGGTGTGCACCCAGGGGCTTTTGGTCCACCCGGGTATCCACCGCAGTTCTACGCTCCACCGGTTCCTCATGTACAGTCTCACGGTACAACGCCGCAGTCAGATTTAGGGAATGGGCCACCATCTTATTACCGGCCGCAGCTGCCCCCTATGCAGCAGTATCCAATGGCGATCAGCCCACTCCAGAATCCTGCGCTACCTCCACCCTTCTTCACGGGGGCTTCAATGCCTCAAAGCTCTGGTAGCGGAGGCTCCGCTGCACAAACAAGCTTCATGAGGGATCAGGAGAATATCGGCCGCAAAGTTACACCTGCAGATCAACACTTTTTCGATCTATTTGAAGAGGCTATGCCGAAAAAATAAGAGAAGTAAAATCCAGCGAAGTGCAATGATGCACTGTTAGCCATAGATTTGACCATGGTGGTAAAGGAAGCGCTGCTGATAGGTCCTAGCTGGAAAAAGCGATTTTCTGTGAACAGCACGCAAGATCTTTCCTCGTGCAGTAGAACCCTCGGATGGTTGCCCATGCATCGACGCAACCGGCCTGAGAATCGGCGAAGCGGCTCTCATTCCGCCGTAGCTCACAATGTCCACTGCTTTAAGCAACGTTGCCAACGGTTTTCGCTACACCGAGCCTTGCACCGCCAAGTTTTCTTTCGCGAAGCACAGCACAGGCGAATGCGTTCTCGTAGCCTGTGCGCGGAATATCCACCAGGCAGGAGCTATTCAAGTCGGCCACCAAATTCCATGAAGTGCGTTCGCCAATCGCTCTCGATGGATCTGTTGTGCATAGCCAAATATCTGCAGCATGCTCTAGATCTGGGCTCTGCGTCGTCCAACGGCAGTCGGTGGCATCCATGAAGACGGGTTGGTGAAATCCTTTGGGCGTTTCGCTCGTCAACGCTGCGATACTAGAGTTTGCTTTCCAGGACCAGATCATTCCACATAGAGCCTCTTTCCGAAGTGAACTCGATGGCATAGCAGCACGAACAGCGAACCCACAACGGTATGCTTCAGTAATGTGCGCAGGAGAGCTGAAGATAGAGCCGACGAAATAGGTGAAGTTCTTGCTGATCCTCGAGGCAGCTCTTCCGCCCGCATGAACGAGGCAGGTTCCGTCTTGGAGTAAATGGTTCAGTCGATTCTCTGGGTATTCCAGCGGGTTCACGTTTGGTACCCCAACTTTTCTCAGGGGTGAAGCAGACCGTGAGAAGAGAGGGCTGTTTGCAGGCGTTCGTTTCCCATTGCTTGGATTCAGTAGGTCGATGACTGGTAGAACCCATAGAGCAGGGTATTCTACAACTGGCGTCCGCTCACGAAACGCAGCAACGCTTTTTTCAATCAGGACCTCCAACGGTTCATCGAAAGCAGCGGAAAGAAGCGCTTTTTCAGGTATACTCTCACGAATCTCGGTGACTAGCTGTGATATCCAAGGATTGGAATCGAGGGTTTCTTCCAGTTCAGTGATTGAACTATCTACGTGCAGCTGCAAGTGCAGGATGAGGAGCTCACGAGCCCTTCTCTGCGGATGCTCGTCAACGTACGTTCGACACGAACGCCAGATTTTCTCCAGAGCTGTTTTGAAGGAAAGATTTATTTCCGGATCGCATCCAAAATACGGTGAAGAGAGCGGCACAGTTGGGGTAGCGTACGTGTTGAGGCTACGATTGCATGCCCAAGATGCCCAAGTACATTCATCATAGCAGGGATGGCAAACTGTGAGCTCGGAGTCGATGCGAAAGACATCAAGTTCCACTTGACGAATGCTGTGCATAATCTGATCACTCAGTGTCCAGTTCTGGAGGGCGAAGGAAAGTGTGCTGCAGAGACCGTAGCCCTCAGCAACAGAGAGAAAGGAGTTGTGTGTCGACGGAGGCTGCATGAGACGAATTGGGATCACTTCCTGGTATTCGTTCTGAGCTGCAAGAGCTGTTGATATCCATGCGTCGGATACATCCCGTATGCGAGATAAGTTCGAATCATCTTGCTCTCGTGAAAAATTATCCAGAGTATAGAGCGTTCGGTGATCATGATGCCAAAAATTCACAATCAAAGCGCAGATACATACAGCGACAATTATTTGCGAGAACAATTGCGTAATGAATAGAGAAGTTAGAGGTTTCGTGTGCCGCATATTAAAAGCCAGGCATCCCTTGTTCGCCGTAAACAAGTCGAATCAACTGACACAGTCGCTCGCATGCAGGAGACCTTGACACAGTACCCCAGAGCCATTTCGGATGTTAGTCCAAAACAAGAGTCGCTCGCATGCAGTAGATCTTTCCTTTGTGCTCCTGAACGAGATTGCATGTTCGTCGAGCATGCGAGCTGAGTGCATGCAATAGAACTTCACTTAATGCAACTGAACGAGGTTGTACGTTCGTCGAGCATACGAGCTGAGTGCATGTGCTAGACCCGACAGCACGATCCCTGAACAAGATCTCATGTCCATTGAGCGAGCGGCGCAGTTGGGCAGCCTGTCGCGGAGGCCAGGCGCGCCGTGCCGCCGCCGCAGCACCGGTGATGTTTCACGACACCGCGACAGGAGGACGGCGACTCGAGCCCCTGCCCGCACAAATGCGTATGGCTGTGCTTTCCCCGCTCAGTTTTGTGTCGCCCAAGCGATGCATCGAACCTGCATTCCCTGGGAACGTGTCTGCTGTTGGGAATCAGTAGAGATCCCCATACACCTCTTCGGGCGCCTGGACCGACTACAAACCCGGGGTCAAGTCTCCAGTTGCGAAGCAGGGCTTCAATCAAATCGTCCTATCTCAATGCGGAGGTTGCATCGGCATATGCAGCATAGGCGCATGCACTCATATCAGGATCAGCATCGTGCGAGTAGCTCGACAGATCGGGGCGCTCTTTCGGCATTGAGTTCGACTCTTTGTCGGCGGAGCGAGGAAGCTTCTGCAAAGAAGCTGAAGTCTCTTCCCCGGTTTATGATGGCTTTCTCGCATCTGATCGAATATGGCACGGCTAGTTGACTGTGCGCCAGCCGATATCCTACCCACACTGGAGAGATCTGAGTGTGTCGGATCCGCAATGTGAACAAGTGTACTGGGATTCGTCGCGCTGCCGATATGCCTGTCAGGACACTTTGACAGATTTGATGGATGGCGAATGCTGATGCAATAGAGCTCGTGGACTGTTTGTATGCAAGAGAGAGTCCCAATCGTCAATAGAAATGCCAGTGGTGAAATTGTAGGAGCAGGAGCGAGGGGTGCGGGATTGGAAGACAAGTATCGTTTGCTGGTACGAAACAATGGCTGATAACGAAGGAATTGTATGCAGATTGGGGTTGGATACGTCGCTCACACAACTGAAAGAATTTGTCTTTCTAGAAGCCTAGGGGCTCTCGGACTTCCTAGAAAATACTAGGGTAATGTTTCTCGAACTCGATCCTTGCTTCAGAGACGCGGGAGTATCTGAAGAAGAGCAAATGTTTGCATGTGGAATTCGCTACTAGTTTTGCACAGACACAAAGAATGAAACGGTTTCCGAGAAGCACGCACGTCTGAGTCTGTTCGTGTACCAAACGAAAGGAAATCCGCTCGATTCAAATATGGATTGCGACCTTTCAGCGGAAGATGCTGTGCTTCGTAATAGCTGATGGTGGTGGTTACCAAATTCCTTCCTGATTTTCATAGAGACGAGATTGGGAATGCAACTGTTCTAAGTATTTTCGAATAATGGACCATATTTGTCTTTCACCGATTGCCATGGTAAATCATTCTCGGTGTACGCATTCGGCGCTCTAGCATATCTGGGTCGCTGACGACATCATCCTTGTGCGTTGCTTCGGATGGAAACCCGACCCTCTCTCCTGGCCGATACTGCTTTTCTTCATCGCAAGCCTTCAGCGTTCCAGCACAATGCCCACACTAGCTGCGAAAGGACTCCCTCCAAATTCCTCCGAAGATAAAGCCGCTGGTCGCTTTGGAAGCGTGGGATAGTCCCGACTGCTGATCGAAACCTTCAAGTCATGCTGCAGCAAGTGCTTGTGCGCGTTGTTCCTGGTCGAATCACACCAAGCCAAGCCGCCCACGGTCAATGTTCTCGTAACCTGACCTTCGGTCAGCTTTTTGTGCGACATCCCGTGCATCCAGCGTCGATTCACGCTCTTCTCCCGTGCAGGTTTCAGTGCGCACCTGTGCTCGCAATATATGTATGCCGTCCTGTACGCAAAGACGGGCATCGTGCAGCATGGGTTGCTGCACTCTTTGTGTGCTCCACATGCGGCACGAGTGCGACCCTCGCGCCCAACAGCATATCCAGCGCCGTAGGCTACAACCAAAGAACAGACGCAACACGTCTGCCAATTCCTCATCGAATGCAACGAGAGAGTTGCGAGTGCACGTTTTCCCCCTCCGAATAACCGGAAACGTTGGCGACCTCAACACGGATGCATGTGCTTTAGCCAAAGTGCGCCCGTATGACCCATCCGGACGATCATGTATACTCTATGAGAGGCGTCTGGAGCATCGTTCCCTGCTCGATGCGAAGCCCAGTGTGTCAAGACAGGTCGTGACGCCGACATTCCGCTTGCTGGTGCGCCTCGTAGCGTCGAACATGCCCGACTCTCGATGAGATACAGCCATAGAAAAGCCGGGTATGTATTCCGTCTTCCATCGAGAGCATCAGTTGTCGCACCAGGGTTGGACTGAATACGTACCGGCAGACTCTGGACAGCTGCCCGTACGTCTCCTACAATCCTACCAACAGCCGCTTGAGGATGTATGTTAAGGCGAGAGAAGGAAGACGAATCTTCCCAGAGTAGGAGGTATTTTTCGCTAAACAACGTCCAGCGTCTCACTTTGGGCGAGATTCTACCAGGTGATGTGTTTTCGTAGGAGTGCCTTGACCATGGTTGCAGGTTGATCTCGTCTCTCCGTGGGTTTTTCTTCTATACGCTACATCCGAATGTTCTCCCTCGGGACTCACTGGTACTGGGCGGGCGGCGCGACCGAAGCGAGCCCTTCCGCTCACTTCCTGGCACGAGCAGAGGGTCAGTAGCCCAGTTCAGGGATAGTACCAGCATGGAAGGACTCGTCGACGGACGGTTCCACAGATGCGAACGACTCGACTATCGATCCGGGAGCGTATATTGGCGTTTCTCAGCAGAGAAGATGCCTTTCATAGGATCGAATCTCGGAGAATCGGCAGGCACAAATAGTCGCTCAATGCCAGTCTCGGGCACGTGCTCCTGGACCGCCTTTGGATGACGGAAAGCAACGCTGTAAAAGAGCAGGATGGAAGATAGCGGTAACGGGGAGCCACGAACTGCTTAGGTGACGAGAAGCGTTGCCGAACTACCCTGTGCTTTTCTCGATTCGTAGGCGACCAAGCAGTGGAATCATCGCCAGGGCTGACGTTGTCGGAATGCTCGCTCGTCTATTCTGCACGGGCGACAATGGGGCCCTCTTCGAGTGCCCTCATGCAGATCTACTACGTCTGAAGTCTCGTCGAGTGAGACGAACATTCGTTGCTGCGGCAATAAGCTTTTGTATTTGGGTGCGACTCTGATAGTTCGGTGAGCAACGCGCACCGCTCTCCCATAGAGGCATACATCTTACTTTTTCCATCCGTGTCTGTTCTCCACCGTTCGTATCAGCGTTGCGTAAAGTTGCCGCACTGTTGCTTCTTTGGTAGCGTTTCGTGAAGAACGTATCGCACGGAAAGGATTGACGAGGATACAGTCGTCGATAGCGAGTTTGATAAGTTCTATTTTGGGTGCACACCACGTAGTATGTTGACTACGAGAAGGGTGGTTCCTGTACCCGCCGTTCGTAGAATGACTTGCATGTGAAAGTAAGTTCGTTTTTCACATGCAAGCACTGACATCATGTAGTGCTTACGTGACCTTTCTCGAATGTACGGGGTGAAATCTTTTTGTCGA
>Ga0080006_1117722_pt1 | contig 30134 bp, 30 predicted proteins | sample RS3BMetagenome_FD_69209 | JGI IMG/M metagenome (GOLD analysis project Ga0080006, IMG submission 69209) | Ferric oxide microbial mat and aquatic microbial communities from Rainbow Spring, Yellowstone National Park, USA - RS3B (SPADES... ...
ATGGATATGGAACAACAAAACCAATAGAATATTCAATACAAAATATAGAAAGTTTTGCGAAATCTCTTCAATATACAATTGATAATAATGTTAAAGGAGATGCTTTTCTTTTAACACTCGGAGATACTATAACTGATTTAAATTTTGATATATTAATAGATTATTATAATATGCATAAAGGAAATTATAACGTTATAGTTATTTTTAAGAAGATTATTAATAAAAATATAATAATAACTGATGGAAAAGTTGTAAAGAAAATAAAATATAATAAAATAACTATTCCTGCTGGTTCTGGTATTCATATTTTTAATAAAAAAGATATTAGTGGAAAAATGGGCGAAAGAATGGATTCTGTATTTCCTTCACTTATTTCACAAAATAAATTAATATCATATAAATATTACGGATTTATTAATCAAGCAAATACATATAAAGAATTAGAACAATTAGCTTTTGATTTGAAAAAATATGAGAATAATTTCTTTTAATTTTAAACTAAATTTTTTAGTAATTTATTGTGAATTTTATATGAGCACAAGAATAAATAAAAAAAATAAGGCACCTTCTATTGGAAAGAAGGCACAAGCATCTACGGAATACATTTTTATAATCGCAGGAGCAATAATATTTGCAGCAATTGTATTAATTCTTGGATTTCATTTAATAAGCAATTCAAGGATTGGAAATGGAGATTCAATATTAGCAGCAGGAAGTTCAAGTTCGAATGAATTAACACTCGAACTTTCAGAACCACTACCAAGCGGTATAACTAATGTAATAATAACAACAAGTGGAAGTGTTCCCATTACTGAACCATCAGGTGGTTTGTCTGTACCACCACCAGTTTATACAAACAACTATCCAGAATATATATTCACTGTTAGTGCTGGAAGTTCTATAACAGTGGATAACGTAACAGGGATGACATATGAACAAAACGGACAGACAATAAGTCTTTCTACGGAAGGTGGTAGTCCATTATCAATACAACCAATATCATCTGCAAATGTAGTTGTTCCATAAATGTGAGAAAACAAAAAGTTGTTCAGTTTTAAAGTGCATAATGCACTTTTTTAATTTTTTTATTATTATAAATTTAAAATCTAATTTTATTGTTTAATTATATGCGTAAAGCACAAATATCATTAGAAAAAATACTATTAATAATAGTTATCGTAGCATCAGCTATTCTTGTTTTATATTTTTTATATAAATCAACATATACTAATCTATCTAATATTGGCGTTAAATCATATTTGGAATATATTTCTTTTGGTAATATTTATGCTAACAAAGAAAGTGTTTTTCTTTTATTAGCTAACAAAACAAACATTGGAAATAATATTATAATAAATGAAAAAATAACATTTCTTAACGGAACCTCAAATACCATTAATATTCCGTTTATGTTGAATATGATTTCGCCATCACAAAATGGCTATCTTTATTATTTAACGACAACAGATTTCCCTCAAATTTCAAATTCTTCTCAATCAATTAAAGTCTCAAATATAAATATATTTAACAATAATAGTGTAATTGAAAGCACTAATACTTCAACAAATTATACATCTTATTATTATACACAATCATCGTTATCAACTCTTCCACTTTATCATCTTAATATGACGAGTTCAATTCTTAATGGAGGAGTGTTAAATCCAGATAATGGTTATTATTACGCTGGTTCAAAAGTAGCAATAAGCGAAAAATCAAATCCAGGTTTTTCATTTAACGGATGGATAGGTTCTGGAAAAGGAAATTATACAGGACCTAATCAAGCATCTATTATAACGATGAATAGCAATATAACCGAATCTGCTCAATTTGTAAAACTTGTAAAAATGTATGTAAATTCAACATATAATGGAATAAATGTTTATGTAAATGGTGTTTTAAATACAACAACAAACGGAATTGTTTATTTTATTCCAGGTGTAAAATATACTTTATCATTTCCAATGTATGTTTCAGTTTCTAATGGAGTCAGATATATGTTTGAAAATATGCAAGATAGTTGCGGTATTCCAATTTCTACAAATAGCAATTCTACATCATTTATTCCAACATATGCAAATTATAATTGCAAGTTTACGGCGAATTATGTTGAACAATTCTATCTTACAATGCTTTCAAGTAATACTTTAATGGGAACAGTAAATCCTTCAGGTGGATGGTATGATGAAGGAAGTATTGTAGAAATAAGTGCAAATCCTTCATCAGATTGTGTGTTTGTAAATTGGACTGGAAGTGGAATAAATTCTTATACTGGAACACTAAACCAAACAAATATAATTATGAATAGTCCTATAACAGAAGAAGCTTACTTTAAGAAAATATTATATTATTATCTACCAATAACTATAACAAATAATCAACCTATAGCAACGCCATTACCATTTCAGCAATTAATAATTATAAATTCTTCGATGTATAAAAATTATGAAGCAAGTGGATTAACAAACATTGCTTTTTATAATTCATCAGGAGTTCAATTAGACTCATGGTTGGAAAATGGTAATAGTAATACAAGTACAAGTTCGGTATACTGGGTAAAATTAAATAATAAAATACAAGCAAATTCAAATACAGTAATTTATATGAGATTTTATCAACCATTATCAAATATTCAATTTAATTCAAATAATGATGGTGAGGCACCACAATTATTATGTAATAATTATTCTAGCACATCTATTTGTCCCATGTATGCTGAATATGATGATGGTAAAAATGTTTTCAATTTTTATGACAACTTCAAAGGAACTATATTGTCGGGCGGATGGAATATTAGTTCTAATGGCTACCCTTATACGACAATGCCATATATATTGGTTTATCACGCTGTTAATTCATATATTCCACAAGTATTCGATGCGTATGGTGGTAATCAAAATTTTGGAATTGGAAACGGTGATAATGTATACATTCCTTCAAGTTCTTCAGGTGAATTTCCAATATTAACTCCTTCTTTTAATGTTGGTTCAAGGTGTAATGATGGATTATATTATAATTATAATGCTCTTATTAATCCATCATATTATTGTTTAAGTATTAGGTCTGTTGGATATGAAACAGGAGAAGCATCAATATATATATTAGTAGGAAATTCACAATATGATATGACCACAGTTAAACAAAATGATATGAATAATAATTCTATTTATTATATTTTTATAGTTGTTGGTACAGACGTTTCTTATTCCAACAATCCAGTAAATGCTGGATACATTGTTGATAATGGATTAGACTTATATATAGATTATCCAGGTGCACCTGGGATGCCTTCTGATTACGATCAATGGGTTCGTACTCGGTCATATCCACCAAATGGAATTATGCCATCAGTTAATTTCGGAAAAATACAAGCATATTATATTTGATTGAATTAAAGCATAATTTTACTATTTTATCATAAAAAAAAAACAAACTAATTTAAATCTTGCACCTCTAATATAATTGGTGAAACAATGGATCAACTATATAAAAAAGGAATAACAGTTGAAAAATTGATAGAAATTTTGTCTAAACTTGATAAAAAAAGTAAAGTTTATTTATCAGGAGATGAAGAGTTTAATAATATATATAGAGGAATTGGAATTTCTCTTGATAAAGATGCTGGTGAAATAACTTTATATCCTTTAGATGAAACAGAAATTGAACTCGTATAATTTATACTTTAATTTTTATTTTGTTTTATTTTAAAATTTTTTCTTTCAAAATTTAAAGCATAACAATATAATTAAATTGTGATATTTAATGAATAGTATAGATATTGAAAGAGATTTTGAAAAAAATATTTGGAGAATTTCACGAAGTAATATTTCTTCAAGATTTTTAAGACGAATTAAAAGAGCAATAGAAGGATATTTTAAAACTTATGAGAAAAACGATATAAATAAAACTTTACTTACTTCTTTAATAATTCAAGAATATTTTGGTGGAAATATTGCTATAAAAAAGAATAAAAAAGGAGACATATATTTTAATAAACTAATAACAGGAGAAATAATTAACATATTAGATGATGAATATAATAAAAAAGATGATGAAAAAACAAATTATATAATCATAAATAGAGAAGACATATTAAATAATTCTAACATAAAAACGGAGTATGAAAATTTAAAAAATTACGTTGCAAAATCTTTATCTAAAAAATGGTATTATTTAACTAATGCTACATTAGATAGGTTGAGAATTAAAAAAGAAGAAAAGGATATGGAAAAAGAATTAAATATAGAACTTCATAATCCTTTTTATGATGGCAATGTAGAATTTACAAAAGAGATGGATGCTGGTGAAAAAGTATTATATAACAAGAAAACATCAAAGTTAATAGTTGAAGAAGACCTTAAAGATGTTGAGATGTGTGATGGAATAATCGCAGTTGTTAGTAATAAATCAAGTGCAGGTTCATTTATGGAAATATTTTTTAATAGTTATTATTTGAACAGACCTACATACTTGATTATAGAAGAGCCTTTTATAAGAGACCATCCTTGGCTTACTTATTTAGCAACAAAAACATTCAATAGTATAAGCGAATTTAAAGATTGGTACAAACGAACATTTAAATAAATTATTAAGTAATTTGAAATCGCTTTTAAACTCATTAATTATGATAATTGGATTATGAAGATAGGAATAGTTAGTGATGGAAAAATTAAAAAAGTTTTAGAAATACCAGTTAAAGAATTAACAGAAGACAAAATAAAACATCTTATAGAGTTAGAGAAAATGATTTAATTAATATTGCGGAATTTTAATTTTTTATATTAAACATTATTCAAATATTTATATACCTTTTGGTATAAAATTCTAATTTTATCAAGCAAAATATATATTGTAGTTATTACATTATATAATTGTGATAAAATGTGTAGAAAAATAAGATTAGATATAGAAAGAGAGTTTGATGAATCTACGAGAAATATAATAGGTCCAATACCATTAAGACCAATACCTGTTGTGGAAGAATCTGAAAAACAAAAGATAAATACACCACCTGTATTTATGATTAAGAAAACAGATAAAGAAAGTGAATAAATAGTGAATAATCAGCATCAAACATTATCAAGAATATAATGTATATATTTTATTTTTTATCTATAAGTTATTAAACTTTGTTTAATTAAAAGATAAGTAATTAAACTAAAGTGGTAAAAAGTTTAATAACATTGCAACTAATTAAACTTTAGTTTAATAAGATAACAAGAAATTAAACTAAAGACACAAAAAGTTTAATAAAAAGAGAAAAACAAAAAACAAATAAAATTATTGCTTTTTAGGTGTTTGCGTTTGTGTTGTTTTTACGTTGCTTGTGGTGGAAATGGTTGTTTTTTGTGTTTCAGCGTTTGAAGTATCTGTTTTTGACTTATCACCTTTTACAACCAATTTATAAAAGCCTTTTCCATACTTTCCAGCATTTGGCACAAATTCTATATGTGCGTGAATTGGTAGTTTAGAGGGGTCTATTCTCTTATTCAAATTGTCTGATGCAAAAACCTTTATTTTTTCGCCATTTTCATCAAGTATTGCATATAGTATATGATAAACTGCTGTATATTGCTTACCATCCTTGGTTTTTGCTGGTTTTGAAAAGTCCCTCTTTGCTACAATAATCATAGGCTTTTTTAATACCTCTCTTGAAGGCTTTGCGTCCTTACCTTTCCAATCATCTAAATTTAGATTTGCTTCCATATAATCACATATATATACTATATTATCTGGCTTAAAATAATGGTTTTATATTAAGGTTATATATTATATAGTCTTATATATGTAGGTTTATTCCTGCCAAAAAAGTGTATTAGTATATTTTTATAAGCAGTTAGATGCCTATATTTGCTATTTTCTCGTTATTTGCGTTTATTTGACGTTATAGACGAGTTCTCTAATTATAGGTATAGATATACATAGCATATAAAAAACGCGTATAAACGCAAAATAATTGAATTATGAACAAAATGGCAAGACAAGGCGAACCTGATAGAAATCAGCGTTGCAAAAGGCTTAGATGGCTTACGCCTCTCTAAAACCTTCTCTTGCCATTAATATATATAAATAGAAAAATATTTAAATCTTTCTATACTTCAGATATTTAAATCTTTCTGCATATGTTTATAAATTTATGCTTTTATTATTCGTTTTTTGACGTATTTTGCGAAATCTGAATGCGGATGATAATTAGACGCATCTATTACCTTTGTAACCATCGCTACATTATCGCCTTTTAATTCATTTATCTTTTTGTCTTGTCTGCAGAACATAACATAGTCCCAATGCATTATTCCATTCATATAATCATCAGCGAGTTTTTCAGATGTATTTATATCCATTGCTGTAAATAAAAACAATACTCCATCAGACCAAAAAACATTTATCGGATTTGGATATGAGAAAACCTCATCTATGAAAGATTCCAATGAAACATAGTAATATGTATGCACAACCAGTTTTTTTGGCGGGTCCAATTCAATTTTAACATTTTCGTTTTCTTCCATAAAATCTATTTAACTTATTATTTGATCATTTAAAAATTTAAAGTGGTTTAAAGTTATATTTATGTGATACTTTGAAAGTATTAAAGATTTTAGAAAACAATGAACCATTATATGAATTAAAAATCATAGATTTCAAATATGACGATGAGGATAAAAAAATAATAGATTTTTTCAAACAAAATAAATGCAAATATGATCCAGAAACAAAAAAATGGTTTTTAAGTAAGGCTTATTATGATGATTTCTTTTCAAATATTAAAAATGCACCATTTAAAGAAATTGAAATAGACAAAAAAGTAGAAAATATAGAAAGTGAAGAGATAAGAAAATTATTTCCATTAGAATTTAAACCTTATGATTTTCAAATTGAAGGTGTAAAGTTTTTATTAAAAAATAAACTTGCGATACTTGGAGATGGATTAGGAACAGGTAAAACAATTCAATCGTTGATTGCGTTAAAAAAACTTTATTATGATAATCCAGAACTAAAAGCGATAATTGTTGTTCCGTTATCGTTAATTGATAGTAATTGGAAGCCTCAATTTAAATTGGTTTTCGGAAAATCAATAGAAGATTTTTCTAACTTTAAGATAGTAAATTATGAAAAATTTAGAACATCTGAAAAAGACGAAATAATAAATAAACATTATGATGTTGGTATTCTTGATGAGGCTTCAAGACTTAGAAATGCTACACAATTTAGAAAAGGAATTGAAAGAACAAAAATAGATAGAATATGGCTTTTAAGCGGAGAAATTATTGAAAAAGACCCTCTTGATATTTTTGGAATAGTAAATACATTTTTTGATTATTTTAATTATAATGATTTCAATAATAGATTTGTTATAAGAAAAATACTTAGATTTGGTGATAAAAGGATTGAAAAAATAGTAGGTTTTAAAAATCTTGAAAAATTGCACGAAGAATTAAAACCTATATATTTAAGAAGGACAAAGGACTCTATACCAGAACTTAAAAAAGTTGAAGTTGAAACACAAAACAGAATTGTTCAATTGCTCGAAGAACAAAAAGTAAAAATGAAGGAAATAGCAAGAGAGTCAATAGTTAAAGAAAAAATGCAAGGTTCAAATGAATTTTCATATATGCTTTCTTTATTCCAGAAAACAAGACTTATTATAGATGATGCTGATTATGAGAATTCTGATGGAAAAATTATTAGTTCAAAATATAATGAATTAAAAAATATTTTTGAAGAAGCTGGAGATGAAAAAGTTATAGTATTTACTTCTTATAAAATAATATTAGAAAAACTTTATAAAAATCTTATAAACGATGGTTTTAATTGTGTAATGATTAGTAGCGATATGTCGAGCGAAAAAAGAGCCGAACTTTTAAACGAATTTAAGCATAGCAAAGATAAAAATATTCTTTTAACAAGTGATATATTTTCATCTGGTCAAAATATAAACGAGGCATCTACGGTTATTCATTACGACCTTCCTTTAATAGCATCAAATATAACACAAAGAATAGGAAGGATAAATAGATTAGACCAAACAAAAAATTCAGTTTATAATATAATAATAAAAACAGATTCGAAGTTTGATAAAAATGTAGAAAGCATCCTCAATAAAAAACTTGCTTATAATTCAATAATAAAAGGAGAAATGCCATCATTTTCTTTTAATGAAGAAGAAATAAAAGAAATTATGTTAAATCTAATTTAAAGATAAAATAAGTTTTTCAAATTCCTTATTTGTTTTCTTATAACTTTTCTTATTTTTTAAATAAATTTTATAATATTTTGTTGCTATATTTCTTGTATAACTAATACCTATATTTCTTAAAATATTTGATAAATTATCATAGAATTCCTTTCTTTTATCAATAGGTATATCAAAAGTTCCTATAAAAGATTCTTCTTTTTCGTATTTTGGAATATCTTCATATTCTTCATTTTCGTTCATATAATCACTTTTTACTGCAAATAGATATAAAATAATATAATTTAAAAAAAATTTAAAGTTTTTCTCTTGGATAGATTGCATATCCAGGTTCATTTATTAGATTTTTTGACTTAATTTCATTAATTGATTTTTCTATTAAATAAATTATATCTTTGTTAGTCATTGATCTTAAATTTGAACTCATATCTATACGGTATTCAAAAACTTTGAATAAATCTTCTACACCTAAATTCTTATTATCTTCAATAATTCTTTTTATTAAAAGTTCAAAAAAGCGTTCTTTATCTTTTTTTAATATTACAAACTTCTTATAAATAGGTTCATTCTTTTCTTTATCGAAATCTCTAAAATTTATAAAATATAAAGTTTCATTAGATTTTAATTGACCAATAGTTGTATAATATTGATTAGAATCTATTCCATCTTTTTTCATATCTTCTTTTACTTTAGTTATAAATGCATCATATGAATAGTTTTCTAATTTATTATTATCTTTCTCAAATAAATATCTTAAAATTATTCTTTTCATTTTAGAACTTTCTGATAATTTTATATCAGACATATTATTTTTTTCTATATAATCAAGTATTTTATAATCAAACGTATCTGAAATTATACGAGATTCATGCTCTGAAAATCCTGCATTTTTTAATAAGAAAAGTATAGCAACCTTTATACGTAAAAAATAATCTTCATATCCTTTTATAATATTGAAATTATTTTTTTCTTGTGCTTCAAATAAATTAGAAGCCATTAAATTATAAACTTCATTTAAATCTTCATTAAAAAACACATATCTTATTCTTTTGACTCCACTCATTAACTCATTAAACCCATATTTTTTCTTATAATTATGGCAATTCCTAAAATCTAAAACATGTATTTTATCATCACTTTTTAATTCTCTTAATCCTCTAAACAATCTTTCAGCTGTTATATCGTCTCTTATATATTTTATTGGAATTAACAAACTATTATTTTTCTTTTTATATTCATCCATTCTTTCAATAATTGTCTCTTTTATATCCGCAATTCTTATAGCTTCCTTTTTTATAATTTCCATATTAATCACTTCATTATATATTTTTTAGTTTAAATTTACCAGAGTTCTAAAACATATCTATATTTAGACTTTGGTTTATATTTAGGACAACCTATTCCTAAAAACTTATTGCAAGGTAAAACTTTTTCAAATTTTTCAATAATATTATAATTTTCATCAAGAAAATAAATATCTAATGGAAATTTCATTCTATACATCCAAAAACTATTTCTAACAGGCTTTTTAAAAACAAACAACATTCCCTTAATTTTTTTATCTGGTTTTTTAAAAATAGTGGCTCCATTAAGTTTTTCGATAAAAGTCTCGCAAACATAAACTTTAATATTTTCATTATTAAAAGTTATTTGTCTTATCTTCATAAAATAGCCATAAAATTATTTTTTAATTAATTCTTTAGAATCAGAATTCAATTCTAGAACATCACCAGTAATAAAAGGGAAAACATTTTCATCTAATATTTCTTTTCTTAAATTTTTAGTAATGAAATATTTTATTTCCTTTTTTACTTTTGTCTTATCTCCTATAAGATATTTCTTTATTATTTCTTCTTTTATTAAAGCACCATTATCAACTATCGCTGTATACCATTCATAATCATATTTTCTTTTATTTATAACTAAATGCGTTGTACCAACAGAATCTAATGATAAAGCGTCTCTTATATTAAGAAAAATATTTGAATCTTTTTTCTTTATATAATGCTCAACAGACATTTCGTAATTATTAAATTCTAATTTTGGATAACTGAATAATATTACGCATTTCATTTATATCTAATAAAGATTATTAAAAGGATTTTAAAAATAAAATTATGATGAATACATAGGTATAGGGCTTGAGAATTTAAAAACCTCATTTTTATTATTAGAAACTATGCCAATTCCTATTATTTTACCGCTAGTTGAACTTTGATATTCTGTAAATTCATTGCAAATAACAGAATTAAAAGGATATAAAGAATTACTCGTTATATTATATTCATATTGATAAAAATTATTTGATAAAGGATAATTTGAAACAGAGAAATCAGTAGAATTAATAGATATATTTATTAATCCATCTATGTTATTTTCAGTTAAAACCGTTATTGGAAGTGAATTGAAATTTATTGATGATGCTTGAAATGATAAATTAAATCTGCATGTGTTTCCAGAAGTAGGAGAATTTTCATAAGAATTTATTTGGAAATTTGTAAACATAATTCCTATTCCTTTCTCATTAGAAGATGTGCTTTTTATGTAGAAATAGAAAAATATTAATGCAATTATAACTAAACCAAATATAATTAAAAAAGTTTCAATAGTAATTTGATTTTTCATAATAAAAACAGGTATAATTAGTTTTAAAATTATTGATGTTTATGCTGGTTGAACAGGACCAAAACTAACAGTTGGCATCACGCCGCTGGGTGGGTAGGCACGAATACGCAACCAATGGACTGTTGCTATATTTGAATTAGGAGTATCAGAAGACATATAGAAACCAATATAACCAGATGTATATATTGTTGCTGGTGCTGATAAACTCGTTCCATCAAAATTAACATTTATTCCAGATGATGTTTGTGTGAAATTGTCTATCGCAGTATACTGATAGTTATAATTTAAATTTTTCCAAATCCATTCTGCTCCTCCTTGCCATATTTGAGGTGATAAACTACCAGAATTTAGAAAACATGCCATAAAATTTGTTCCACCTACACCGCTATTACTAATACTTGTGCTTGTAGAACTACCACTATCAATAACTAATCCCCATCGTTCATCTCCATTTTCTGCATAAGGAACGCCATAATATGTTTCGTCTGCTTCCATAATAAAAGGTGAAGTTGCATAAGAAGAAGTTAAAATATAAAATGATGTAAATGTTTCAGATGTAGCAAATGATAATCCATTATTCTGCGTTAATAATGCACCATTTATTGTTGAAATTCTACTATCTAAAGTAGTCCCAGCAAAATTATAATAAATAGGAAATACGCTCATCCCGTCATCATACTGTGCATAGGTAGGGGATAACTGTGGTGCTTCACCTATGCCAGATGTACCAGAATTGGAAAGGAGATTATTACCCGTATCAATTTTCAAATAAATAGTAATACTTGAATCAGCAGGTATACCATTTTTAATATTTAACCAAGTTGTAATAGTTCCACTATTATTTTCTTGTATCCAAGATGGTATTACAACATTATTTGCATAAACATATTCAAAGTCTGCAAAATTACCATTATAAGTTAGATAATTACTAAAAGATCCTTCTTGTATGTTGATCATTTGTTGAAATGGTGATGATGTTGTACTTGATTGACTATTTGTTATTGTTATAGGAACATAATATATACTCCCTGATTGTGGATTATTATTGTTGCCATTATTACCATTATTACCATTACCACTATAACCAACAGATTGTTCTATTTTTGACGGTTCTCCGCTTAATGTTGAAACTGCTATTGTTTTTCCATTTTCATTGTAAACCAAGTCAGATACATTATAATATGTTAAAGAGTTTGTTAATCCGTTAACACTGAAAGTATATTCTGGATAGCCGTTGTTATAAACTGGCGTTTGATTTTTCAACGAAACTGAAACTGATGCTCCAGAAGGAACACCAGTAAAATTTATACCTATAATTTGTACTCCTTTTGGAAGTGGATTTGTTAATTTAAGAAGTAAAATATTACTACTTGAAGCTTGTGCCGATATTATTTCATCTGGACTACCTATACTAACATTATGAATGAAATATGTTAAGTAAACTACAACCATAATTGTTATAATTATAACTACAGATAATATTACTATAAACTCAAGAGATGATTGATTTTTAATTCTTTTGCTATTTCTTTCTAACGCCATATAATTTACATTTATTTAATAAAAATTTAATTTAAAAAATTTTATGTGTGTTGGACAGAACCAATAGTTACACTTGGCATTACGCCATTAGGAGGATAAGCACGTGTTCGAACCCACTGATAATAAATAGTTCCTGTATCTCCTGTGTTTTCAAGCCATAGCCTGTTCATTATTACATATAAGTTTGCTGTTGAAGAAAACGTTGCAGTGCCCGTTGAATAAGTATTATAATTTACTTCTGGAGTTACCGATTGCCCATTTCTAATAGTTCCAAGTATATACCACACATTATTTGAATATGTGGTATATCCTCCTAATTGTTCAACCCATGATGTTCCTTCTCTATAATAACAATTAAAGTAATTGGAACTGGCAAAAAAGTTGAAATATCCATTAGTATTTGAATTTTCATTTGTATCTGTAATTCCTAATCCAATATTACCATTAACTCCAGAAGTTTCTGCTAAAGTTTCAATGATAGATTGTGGAGTTATTATTGGATTTATTGTTTGCATTACTGTTTGAGTTCCACCATTTGAATAAACTTCAGCATAATTGTTAAATGCAACACTACCTGCACTACCTGTTCCAATTACCCAACCAGATGGAGTTGATGTTCCAGCAAAGTTCCAGTAATTATTGAATATGATTGCACCGTCATCATATTGGGCATAAGTGGAACTTAATTGTGGTGCTTCGCCAGTAGGTCCATTGCTAGACATTACATTATATGGCATAAAGTTCATATATATTGTATTGGAACTACTTGCTGATATACCACTTGGAAGGTTGACCCAATATACAGTTGAGGTTGATGTATTTGAATTTCCAGATTCAATCCAAGCATTAAGAATACTTCCTTGTCCGCCAGGTGAAGTTGTAAATTCTACATTTTGAAGACCACTTGCTTCATATTTAGCATAATTATTACTATCAACTATAATCATCTGCTGGAAAGGTATTGGAGTTGAACTTGATTGTTGGTTGGATAAAGTTATTGGCACGTAATATATCACAGGTGTAAATTTAACATTTATGAGTTTTCCTGGATATGAAGAACCAGATGATGGAGATGGTTTGTATACTATTCTACCAATTGTTATATTTGGAATACTGAAAGTATAATTTTCATTTAACAATCCATTAAATGTTATTATAGAGTTTGTAGATTGATTGTAAACTCCTGCATAAGTAACATTCCATAATGTATTTGTTGGAAGACCATTTTCTTTAAAGATAATAGAATTTGTAGGTATATGAACAACGCAATATGTGAAATTTATATCAAAAGTTTGATTTTGTTTTATTATATTTGCAGTTGTTTTATTAAATATTCCTGATAAGGTTGAATCAGTAACATTATAACTTCCAGCATAAAGGTATGTTATAAATTGACCACTTGCGTTAACTGTTCCATATCTATTCATACTTTGATTTGTTGGATTTGCAAGTATTGTTATAGTTCCTGGCGTAGGATATGAACTTCCATTGCATATTATCTGTTCATTGAATATTGTTCTATAAAGTGGATATAATATTATTGGTGTTGATGTTCCCATTTGATATTTAGAAATTGGTGAAACATTATAAAATGATGTATAATTATTTGTTATTCCAGTTCCACATATATTTGGTGGACACGTAACTTGCATTTCTACTGGAGCGTTTGATGTATATAATATATTTGCAGTTCCAGATGAATCAGTTTTATAAGTTGCACTATTATTATTCAAACTAATAATAGCACCAGGTAAAGGCTGTAAATTTTTACCTGGCAACATCTGATAAACGGGTATTGTATATTGTATAAAAGATAAAGGAAGATTTATATCTTCATATCGATTTTGTGGAAATCCAAAGTTGTATTTATAGAAATAATAAGGAGAATAAATATTCAACGAATATGTTCCATCTGGTAAATATAAATATGCAGTGCTGTTTGTTTGCTGTAAATTTAATAAACTTCCATCAAGATAAACATTTACATAATTTATTATATTTGAAATTTCAACATAATTAGTTGAATATTGGTCAATATAAAATGACTTATATAAAACACTACCATCACTTGAATAAAGAGAAATTTTATAATAAGCGTTTCCTGAAACTACTGGTAATGGAATTATGTTTGGTCCAGAAACAAAATGAACCACACTTGAATAAGTATTTTCTAATGGAACTCTTGATACAGAATTATAAGCTGTTATACTAACTAAAAGCGTGGTAGGATAGCCATTATCATAAATTATTGCTTCTCCAGATGATGCTATTGGTGATGCCAATTTAAATGAATTTAATATTATAGTTGATATTGCTTCGCCTTTATACATACCAGCAAAACTTGTTATGTTTGGCAAAACGTATACTAAAAGCAATCCTAATATTATTATACTACCTGAAATAAGCATCAATTCTTCAATAGATTCCATTAAATATTTTATGCTTTTATAAATTTAAAATTATAATAATATAGTTTTATTGATAAAATGCAGGAAACCGTAATGTTTGGAATAATTATTACGATAGCAGTATTTTTTGCTTCAATAATTTATGCAAATAGTTTTCAGAGCAGTCTTTATTCTTCATTATCTTCATTATCACAAACTACATATAGTGATTTAGAAAGTATTTTGAATTTAACAACATCAAATAGTTTTGTATGCACAAATCCATTAGAAACATTCACTGTAACAAATACAGGCTTAATTCAGATGAATTCATTTTTACCTTATAAAGATGCACAAGAATTTAGTGGTGGAATTCCGCAAAAAGGTTTAGTTTATTATAGCGGTCAATATATGTTCATAGTCTCTCCATATCCTATACAACCTGGAACATATTCAGACTCAAAAATCTGCATAGTTCCATCAAAAATTAGTTCTCCTGTTTTAATTGTAGAATCTGTTCAATCTTAATTTCTGGATAATTGAATGCTATAAATTCTTCTTCTGTTAAATCATTTATCATTTGTATATAACTTATAGAATTTTTATCTACTAATAAGTTTTTATATCTTGTATATTTTTCATACATTCTTATTTTGTCTTGTTCATTCATAGATATAAGTTTATCTTTTAAATATGATAAATAATCCTTTGCATAATCACTGAATATAAGATTTACAACATTGCCTTCAAAAACTGAACGTGAATTATTTCCTATGATTTCGTGATTTTTAAACGTTGTAATTATTATCTGTCTTCTTTTGTCTGTTATTTTTGTAAAGAATTTATTCATCCAGTCTTTCTTAAAAAGTTCTGTATAATATATATTATTTAATGATTTTGTTATAGATACTTTACCTTCTTTTATTTTAACTTTTTCAGTATTTCTCAATTCGGTATCATAAACATCAAGTATTATTTCTATAATTTTCTGTTTAATATCATATAAATATTTTTTATAATCTATTTTTCTTGGATCTAAAAATTCACCTAATTCTATTCTTTCTCTTTGAGCAGACCCGCCAAATGTTGTGAAATAATATTGTATATCAGTTCCTTCAAGTGGATATATACCATGCTTTCTAAAATACAAAACAAGAAGTCTTTTTGCAATAATATCTATTTTTTCTTTATAATCTCCAAATCCTTTAACTCTTAAAGTTTTAAGGAACAATTCAGGTTTATTTTTAAACTTTGTTATAAAATCATCTTCTGGTTTTAATGGAGATGATATGAATAAGTAATTATATTTTTCATTTAATTCCTTCATTGAAATTTTATTTATTGTTATATCGTTTATTATACTTGATATTATATCCTTTTGAACTTTTGGATCGCTTGAATTTACAAATTTACTCCCGTGCATTTTAACTATTACCTTATCTCCTTCTTTTGAAACTAAAAAGTAATTTTTCTTTTTAACAGAAACCATTATATCAAAGGTATCTTCAAAATCAATAGAAACAAATTGCTTTCCAGATTCTTTAAATGTGCTATTTATTTTCTTAACAATTTCATCAATTTCTTTATAAATTTCATCTGCTGGAGTATTTAGTTTTGTTAAATATATTCCATCAGTATCTGTTTCAATTAAAACAAATCCATTTTTCAAATAAATATCTTCTACGCTTGTTATTAAATTTCTTCCTATTGATGTTACTTGTGAAGCAGCATCTAAATCTGTAAATCTTGATGCTGGTAGATCACCACGTCTAAATCCTAAAAGACCATAAGCAGAATTTATTAGAATTTTTAATGCGTCAGAACCACTTTTATAAAAAGACAAAAGTGTCTTTCTTTTTTCTGGATCATCAGCATATTTTGTTTTATCTGAATCCAATTCTTTATATGTTTTTTTATATAATATTCTTTTTCTATAAAGCCTTTCCAATGTTTTAGTGAATATACCTGTATAATCATTTTTAGGTTTTATTTTCCAATCAAGCATTATAGATGGATATAGAGATGAAAAATCAACTTTACCTATATTTTCGAAAAATCCTTTTGCGTGTATTTCGGTATGACCTCCACCATATTTCTTTATTGATTCTTCGCTTATTCTATCTCTTGTTTTTGGCGGAATAAAAAGTCCATTTGCTTTTGTTTCTTTAATAAGAGCAGATTCAAGTATCTGTGTATTTGAAGCATCAAATATTTTTTCAAGTGGCATATTAGACACATTCGCTAAGAAAATCATATTAGGAGCAAACTTTTCAAATAACATATATGTAGAATCAACATCTGATATTAAATAACTTGTAACTCTTTTAGGGTCTGTTATAAATGTTTCATATATAGCACTACCTTCAATCATTTCTCTCTCTTCTTTCTTTATCATTCCGTAGAAATCTGAAACATTTTTCAATGTTAAAGAACCCATTTTATATCTTATTTCTTGTATCGTTGATGGCATTCTATAAAGATAATAATAAACATCAAATATTGATATTCTTCCTTTCTTAAATATAAATTTTCTATATTTTATTATATTTTTAGTTCCTCCTAATGGGTGCCTTGAATATCCATTCTTATCATCTGGATTTTCAATATATTCTATTTCATCATCATTAAAAGCGATTTTCTTTCCATACTTTTTCAATCTTTCATAGATAAAATAAATATCGAAGTTATAAATATTATAGCCAGAAATTATAATGAACTTATTATCATCTAAAAATTTTATAAAATCATTAAGAAGTCTTTCTTCTGCTTTAGCAAAATTCTCTGGTTCGCTTTCGTAGTTTGCAACAGACCTATAAAATTCAACTTTTTCTTTTTTATTATTTACTCCTTTCGCTCCAATATAGAAAATAAAATTATTATTAGGATTTGGAAAGACGCCTTTTTTAGTTTCAACTTCTATATCAAAAACAACATGCGGAACATCTAAAATAGTGCATTCATCTTTAAGTATTTCAATTTTATTATCATATATAAATTGCTGTTCTTTTGTTATATCGTTTTCATAAACTTTGCAACCATAATTTTTCAAACCATATATAAAATCATTAGCGTCAAAAAGTTGAACATTTAAATATATCTTTAAATATTTTTCATTTCCATTCTTATAATCATAATCTTCTATCTTTGATATAAAGTTTTTATACTTATCAATTATATTTCTAGCTTTTTCTGTATTTTCAACATAAAAATAACTTTTATATGGAACTTCTTTTGATATAATGCTTCCATCATCATCTATATAAGAGACTAAAAATCCATCATCTATGCCTTTAATATTATAAATCATCATTTTCACACCATAATTTTAAAAGAATAACTATATATTTCTATTATGTTTGAGTTTAAAATTTACATAATAGCAGGTTTCATATTGTTATTATTAATATTAATATATGAGCTTTATATACCTTTCGGAAAGGAGTATTCAAACGCATTTGAAATAATTGGCGTAAATAATTCACAATATAATATTCCTAATTTAGAAAATTCATCTTTATTCATAATAAATCCTAAAAATTCTACTATAACTTTTTATAAAAATAGTTATAATTTACTTTTATCTCCTTTTATTAAGAATACAGAAGCTTTTAAATTGTATCCATTAAATAAAACAGCTTACTCTTTTTTAATAGATAATAAAACTTGTTATTCTCCAGTAATAGATAATAATATAACATTCTATTATAATCCTTTTAATAATAGTTTAACAACACGTTGCTTTAATAAAAGTTTAAATAACTATGTATTTGAATCATTTAACGTAAATATGAGTTCTTTATCATCTTCTAATAAATATACTTTGATAATACTTTATGATGAAAATAATTCCTATGATAAACCATTTTTAATATATAATAAATCTGCACAATTTTATAAACCATTTAATGTAAGTTGCGAGTCAAACCAATCAAGGTTTATATATTTATTTGATGATTTTGGAAATAAAAGCATATCATATAATGGAATAGCGACATTAAATATATTGGCTTATCCAAATCTCGTAGTGACTTGCTACGATGGTAATAATTATATAAAAGAAAATATAAATTTCACAAAATCAACACCAGATTTAAATTTAACTTATAATGATAATAAAACATATTGCAAATCAAATATAGATACTGAATTATATATGGAAATTGATAATAAAACAATTTTCGGTATTGGTTCAGTTTCATATATTGGAAATCTAATAAATACAAGTGTAATATGCACACAACCAGGAAATCAATATCAAGAAAAAGCGACAAAAATTCTAAATATTACTTAAAATTTAAATATGATAAATTTAAACGTTTTCAAACAATATAAAAATGATATTAATGGGTATTTTTAATTTTAGAGGTAAAAAATCAGAAGAAAACAAAAAAACGTTTAGTGGAAACAATGAAATTTCTCCAATAGCATCATTTCAATATGAATCTACAAAATATGCTTTATATAAAATAAATGAAGAAAACCCATTTTATTTTGTTGCATCTAATGGCTTAATTTTATATGCTTTTACATTTATACAATATACAAATGAAAATAACGATGCAAATAAAATAGTTTTTTATAGCAGAGATAAGTATGTTGAATTAAAGTTTATATTTTTATTAAGTGGTTCAAATGATATTAGAAATCAAGAAACTTTTTATGTATCAAATTATAAAGATTTAGTTAAAAAGTTTAATTCATATGAGTTCATTCAAACATTTGAAGATGATAAACTTGCAAATATTATACTTTCTCAAGCCCCGTATGATGTTTTAGAATCTGTAAGAAAAATATCAATATCAGGATTTAAAAATAATCTAACTAATAATATAAAAAATTCAAGTCAAATAGAAATAAAGGCAGATACTAACCTAACTGAAAATATTGCCAACAAAATAAAAGAAAATCCAGAAAAATTAACATTAAATCCAGAAGAAGTTGAACAAATTTCTATGACAGATTTATCTAAAAAAGTTAATGAAAAGTTAAAAGCACCAGAAATGAAAGCAGACCCAAACTATCAAATAGGATATTTATTAGACACATTCCACGAAAAAATAGGAGAAGAAGATATAGTAAAAACAAAATTCTCAATAAACCAATATACTAAAAGACCTATGAAGGTTTTTATTTCAAATAGACCAAAAGATTTAAAAGCATTAAATCAACACGCTTTAGTAGCTGGTGTGACTGGTTCTGGTAAAACTACATTTATAAATAATTTTACAAATATTCTGTTGTATCACGGAATAAACATTATATCGTTAGATATAAAAATAGGAACATTAGATACACCAGTGAATTTAATTGCAGATGGACAAACTAAAAAAGAACTTTTAGATTTTATGAATGATAGAAATTATAAAAGTGATGAAAATATAGCATTCACAGATAGCGATATTTTATTTGAATCGACTAAAACAGTAAAAGATATTAAAACTAATAAGCATGGAACAAATATAATTCCACTAATATTATATTATAGACCAAATGATCAAAATGAAAGAGATAATATGAAGTATTTTTCAAAAATAAATATATTAGATTTACCAGACCTAAAACCATTGAAAGGATTAAAAATTAAATTGGAAAAATGGAAAGAAGCAAAAAATAAAGGAGAAAATGTTAATGATGATAAATATAAATCGCTAGATGATTTGCAAAAAGATTACAATAATAAACTATTAGCATACAAAAATGCTGTTAGGTCTCTTATAGATTTATATTTACATACATTAGTTGAATTGCAGACATCAATTTCATATTCAAGTGATGTTGAAAAAAGTTTAAGTAGAATACTTGATAGTTCTGTTGATAATATAATAAAATACGTAGAAAATAACAATTTTGACTTCATTCCTTCTAATGAAGAGTTTGAAAAAATGCTCTTTAATATTGATTATTTAAGTTCTGGTGATAAATCGCCAGAACCAGGCTCTCCAACATTTATATTGTGGAAAAAGTTAATAGAAGCCCACAAAGCATCAAAAGTTGTAGATCTTTTAGATGGAGTTAAATTATATAATGTATTGCAAGAAATAAATGACGCAAAAAATAACTTTTATTTAATATTGAGAGTAACACCAGCATTTGCAATGTTTTATTTGCTGTATAGTTATTATTCTGTTATAAATCTTTTGGCATCTGGCAATTTGAAGTCAATAGATGAAAATGATAAAGAAAGTCCATTAGTCACATATATTGTAGATGAAGCAACTCAATTATTTGCTGTGAATAGCGATATTGCAGAAAACTATGTTAGAGTATTAGAAGAAGGTCAGAGACAAACAAGAGGCATAAGAATATCTTGGATGTATGGTGTTCAACAAGTATTCAAAGGATCATTTGGAATACAAAAATCTTTAGGTGGTAGAGTAATATTTAGAGCGCAACCATCAGATGCAAATTCAATTAAAGGTTTATTAGGTTCTATTGGAAACCCAAGTTTATTTGATGCAATAATGAAGCAAGATTTGGCATTTATATCAAATATGCCAATATTCATAGACGAATATAACAATGTAATACAAAATGCAGTTATAAAAGAACTTCCAAATAGAGCTCCTCAAATAAGACCAGGCGATCAAATAAACACACGTAATTATATTGAGATGTGTTCAAATTACTTAATACAAAACTATAAAACGAATTATTACAAACTTAATTTATACGATATAGATATTTATAGTTATGTAAATAAGCAAAACGCTTTAATTAAACCAATAGATAATGAAATAAAAAACATATTATCAAATATAATATCTTCATTTAATTCAAACGATTTATTATCAATAAATAATGATAAAAATATAGATACATCAACTTTAATGAATTTAAGAAAAATGTTAAAGTTTTTTGTTGCTGTTGACCAGACTATTTCGTATGATGTTAATTCTATTTTAGCAAAATTAGATAATTACTCAAAAGAAAAAAATAAAGACATAATAATTGAAATTTCTAAAATAATAAATAAAATAAGCATAAGATTAAATTAATGAATTAAACATTTTCAATATCAGAGTCATCAAGCGGATTTATATCTTCTATATTCTTTATTATATTTGTTGATGCGTCTTCTAATAAATTAGGGTCTTTTTTATTTGGGTCTGGTGTGAATGGTTTTAATACACATTTAACTTCTTTATTACAATTTTTACACCATCCAGTTGTTTCGTTTTCATTTTCAACATAAATACTATCTGGTTCTTCATCTGCAAGATCTCCCCAAAATTCTTGTCCAGTTTCATCATCAATAGAATATTCCTCGTGAATTATAACAGGTAGCATAAGATAATGACCACCACATTCTGAACAGGTCCATACCATTTTAACATTTTTATTATCATTGTTTTCATTATTATTTTCATTCATAATAATCACTAATAATATTATCTTATTGATTTTAAATAATTAAATTCCTTATCAAAAATTTTATAAAAATTTTTATTAGTTTTATATATCTTTAAATCTCCTATTTTATTATATTTTATTTTATTCAATTCTTTAATTATTTTATTTACAGACAATATTGATTCGTGTTTGAATATCTTAACTTTATGAATCGTTTTTATTATTTTTTCACGTTTTCTTTTATTAATATTTTTAACAACAACTTTTGAGTTTTTCTTTAAAAATAATCCATTTATTGATATTATTTTATTAATTTTTTCAAATTTATTGAATATAAATAAATTTTTAGAATGACTAATACTAAATAAAATAGAGATATTTTTGTTCTTTTTAGATGATAATATAAGTTTGTCTATGTTCTTTGATTTATTAAATTCTATAATATATTTATATTTCATATAATCTAATTATTAAATTAAATAACAATGTTTAAAAAATAAAATATTATTATCTCCACTCTAAATAACCCAATTTATGTGCAGTCATAAGAACTTCTTTAACGACATTTATATTATTAAACTTCAAAGCCAATTCTCCAAATGTTACTGGCGGTCCATTTCTACGGCTTATTAAATAGTCTATTATTTCACTTGCTTCTTCTGTATAATTTTTAGGAAGTCCAAGAACCTTCATATTGTTATTTAAAATTGAAAGAGACGAATTAAGTTGATTTGTTACAAGTGATAAGCTTTCAACGCTTTTACTTATCTCTTCAACGTTTTCTTGCGTTTCTTTGAATATTGTTGTTATTTGTGCTATTTTTGTTTCTAATACTTCTAATTTTTCATCTAAACCAAGTTTTTTTGTTAATTCTTCTGTTATTTGCTCTTTATTATTTTTTAGAAAATCAACTGCTTCATTTAATTTATTCAATGACTCTTCATTTACTTCTTTAGAAGTTTTGGAAACATTTTCACTTATTTTAACTATATCGTTCAGCATATCATTTATATCTTCAACAGAATCTTTTAATGAATTTAAAGAGGCTGAATTTTTAGAATACTCTTGATAAATTCCGTCTATTGAAGCTTTAATCATATTTAATTGAACCATTATATTTTCCATTTTTACTTTACTTGGAATTTCACTTATCGAATCTGCCATTTAATACCACCATTATAAACCATTTAATATTTTATTTTTTATATCTTCTGGCTTGTCCTTATAGAAAGGCTTTTTAAACAATATTTCCATTGATTTCTTATTAAAATTTTTTATTATTGCATATACTGTTATCACTATGAATACAAATGTAAAAATTATAATAAAATATAACGTTAATCCGCCAGACATTACAAAACTCATATTATCACTATTATTTATTTTTTAATGGTTTAAAATTTTGATTTGGATTAAAGACCCATAAAAAATATTACACTTGATAGAATAATGAATCCAATTAATCCAAAAAGCATATGATTTGCTATTTTATCTTCATCATAGGTTCCAATATCTATTGCGATTAATGTTAATAATACACTTATTCCGCCAACATAAAGCAAAAGAAAATAATTTATTGGGTCTGGGACTAGATTTATATTAAGTGAAAATCCACCATTATTTGATGAAAAAGAACTACTTAATACCGATGAAAATTGAAAAGTTAAAAACGCTTGAATTAAAAATATAAAACCTATAACAATAAATATAAAAAACTTTGTAAAGCCCAACTTTGATGATAAAATAGTTCTACCATTTTCTATATAATCAAGTTGTTCAGATAAAGCGTTTGCTATCGAATCATCCTTTGTTGAAATTACAGATAACGAAAGATTTTTAATACTTAATAATTCTGGATAATTATTTTTTGGATCGTCAAAAAATTCGGATAAAACAATATATGATTGCTTTGTGTTTAAATTTAATTTCATTTTTTCAAGTTCTTTCGCAAAATAAAAGGGATAAGAACTTTCTTTAGACTCAAGTATATGAGTTTTAAAAGTTATATCCTTTCTGTAAATTAAATATTCTTTTATAAATCTTAAATATCCGTCTATTACACTTCTTTTCCTTTGAAGTGCAACTTTTATTCCAGAATATAATGAAATAAACGAAACAAATGTAATTATATATGCTGATAACCATAGATAAGAAAGTCCTAATAAAACTACCAAATATACGCTTATAACTATTGATATTAATATCATTAAAAGAGAAAAATATATCTTTTTTCCATAATATTCAATTACTTGTTTTATAAATCCACTGTTTTTTAATTTTTCATCTTTAACTTTCTTAATTTTAATAGATTTTTTGATATTCTTTTTTTCAGTTTTAGGAATTTCAATATCTGAAAATGGTTCATAGTAAAATCCAACTATCTTTTTAATTGCGAATTTAATACTTTCAACAATTTTCTTTATATTCTCATTAGATTTCATCACATAACACCCACATTTTTCGCGAAAACACTAAACATATAAATTATAATAATTGCAATAACTAATAATCCCAAATATCCATAATAAATTGGAGGTAAATTTGTAATAAATTGAAGTAATGATAAACTTGACGATATTTGAGATGCTGCAAGTCCAGAAAAATTTGACAAAATTGAATCATATACTTGTGTCATTATTGTCTGAACGATAGTTCCTATTCCAACCATTAAACCTAATATACCTTCACCAAATATTAAAATGGTTCCTATTGTTGATTCTGTTGTTATTTTTTCCTTCATTGTAGATTCTGATTTAAGTTTCAATTCAGATTCTCTACTTTCATAATATCTTTTTATATCTTGATTTTCTAATGCCATTGAAAGATCTTTAAGAAATTTTTGTGTATCTAATTTAGAAAAATACACAGAAGCTTTATTTATTTTTTCTGATGAAATTCCTTCATCATAATTCAAAAACTTGAAAAACAAATATACATATTTATTAATTTTAACAGAATCGTTAATAAAAAATGGATCTTTCGTCATTATATAACTCTGATACATAGTTCTTATTATTCTATATCTATCAGCGTATATTCCATTTTCAATTCTTTCAAAATCTCTATTAACAAAAAAGATAAACATTTTTTCAGGTTTAATTAATTCAAACAAGCTGATAGATGTAAGGAAAATTCCAAAAAATATCAAAGCATTTGTTGTTATAAATGATAAAATTATAAATAATATGCCAAATATAAAAGTAAAATATGAAAAAAAGTATAAATAAAATGATTTTTCTATGTAAATATCTATTGCGTTTGATGGATTTCCCTCTGCAGATACTATTGAATTAAATTTAAGTCTTTGATATATTATAGCATTTATAGGTAATGATATAGTATCTTTTATTTTATTTATATACTTACGTTTAATATTATTAATAAATTTAATATCACTATTCATCAATAAAACTTTTATAGATTAGTTTTAAAATTATTGTTCTTCCTCTTCATCATTTGATTGTTGATTATTTGCATTATTAGTATTAGAACTATTACTTATTTTATCCTTTAGTTCTTTCTTTTTCTTAATCAAATCTAATTTTTGTCTTGCTATATCAAGTTTATATTGTGCTTCTTTATGTTCAAGTTCAAGTCTTTGACTTCTTTTCTCTAATGGCTCAAATTCCTTTTCTTTCCAATGTTGAAATGATAAAGCGAGAATTCCTTTATGTTTTGGTTCTGAATTTATATTTTTTTCTAATTCTTTTATTTCTCTTTCTAAATCTGCTTCTTCTTTACTTTTAATTTGTTTTTGTTGTTTTTCAAGATTTTTTTGAGTTATCTTTATATCTTTTATTTTTTCTTTTGGTTCTTTTTTACCAAAAAGAGAAGCAAAAAATCCTTTTTTAGTCTCTACTACTGGTGGTTTTTGCGCTTCTGGAACTTTATTATCGTATTGATTTTTTATTAAATAACTTAATGCGTCAGATTCATATTGCTTTTGCTTACCTATAAATAATATAAATGTTGTTTGTTTAGGATCGCTCAAAAACATATCATCTGATATATTATATTTTGATAATTGTGTTTTTATATAAGTATCTATATATGCTATAGCCTCATTTAAAGTTTTCTGGAAATTTTCAGGATTACTTAATAAGAACCTTTTTATTATTCCATAAACTTGTTTTGAAGAATCTATAACAACATTCATATCGCTTAGATCTTTATTTTTTGTTATAGAATCATACATTTCTGGCGTTATTTTGAAAACAGAATATGCACCTATTATTTGGTTTGCGATATTAGGATCAACTGAAACAGATAAATCTAGATCAAATAAATTGGAAAAATATGAAACTAATTCATTTCCAACAATTTTTACTGTAATTATTTTAGGATAAGATAATGAATGACTTATTATTATTCTATCAGGCTTGAAGCTACCATCACTTCTACTTATTATAAATGAAAATGTAGATTCATCTGATATGTTATCTTGTTTCATTTATATCAATTTAATAGATATAAAGAAATAGTTTAAAAAAATGAAATTATAAAATCAGGTTCCACAAGCTATCATTGGTGCTAATGTTACAATTAGCAAAAAAACAACCATTATAATTCCACTTAAAATACCAGTTGTATAAATTTTTGACATCAGATTGTTCAAATCAGCCTCTGAATTTCCTTCCTTTTCCTCTTTTCTTATTGCTAATATTCTAAATGCTTCATAAGCTATAATTCCTCCTGAAATTAATATAATAATACCAATTGCAGGTGCTTGATAACTTGCTAGATTTAAAGCTTTATAAAGTTTACACATTACTGAATTTGGATTATATAAAAGTGGTGTAGATGACGATGACGATCCAGATGACGACTGTCCGTATGCACTTGGAATACTTATCATCACTATAAAAAGGACAGCAATCTGATATAAAAATCTAATATTTTTCATTTTCATTTTATTCGCCAATTTTATATATTTTAATAGTATTTAAAATTATTGTATTTAAAATGTTTAATAGTCCGTTACTATAGGTATTGAAAAACTACTCGTATATTCAGAACCATTTGTTATTAATTTTCTTATATAAGTTATTAAATCACTTTGTCTTAATAATTTTGGTGCAGTTGCAATATTTAGATATTTACCAATATTATTAGTTATTAGTTTTAATTGCGTTTCTATTTCATGGTCGCTTGTATTTGCTGGAAAATGAACTTCTAAATAATACTCATAATCTGGTATATCTTTTGATAACTTCATATATTCATTAGCAAAATTCGTGAAATATTCATCTTGTATAACATTTGTCTTATCAACTTTATCTCCTATTATATCAAAGTAAGAATTTAGATTTAAAGGCTTATTTATAATTCTGAAAATTAAATTTTGGTCTGTATTTATTAAAAATTGATTAAATAGCGAAAAAATAGAAAGTTTCTCATCTTCAGTTTTATTATAAAAATCATCTGAATCTAATTTGAAAACTACAACTCTTTCATTTAATGAATTTATAATATAATCAGTTATATTTTTTCTACTGTTAGTCAAATAGTTAGTATTAAAACTTGGTGTATTTTTAAAGAAGCCATTTATGAGATTATAAAGAGGTTTAGATATAATACCTTTTATTAATAAAACAACAAAAATTGTTGGAATCATTAAAACTGCAAACAAAACTGGATTTATGAACATTAAACTTAATGGATTTCCAAAAAATATTAATATAAATAATGAATTTGCAAGAAGTGTTAAAAGAAGTAATAACATATTTTTTTGACTTATACCTAAAATAGTATAAAAATCTTCTTCTTGAATCGAACTTATTCTATTATCATACATACTATTTGGCATAATAATCATTATTTAATTTCATTTTAAATTTTAAAACTATTTATAATAATAAATATTGATTTTGTGTTACACAAGATAACAATTGATTATTTGTTTGGATCAAATATGTTTGTTAGTGGAAACAATCTTTTAGATTTTAAAAATAGAATAATATATAAAGTTTATAAAATACAAAGTAAAGATAATTTTAATAAAATAGACTTTGTTTTATCAAATTTTCCTAATTTTATGATTATATTTAAAACATATAACTATTCAAGCGATATGCTATCATACAAAGTAAGGTCTTTAATATTTAAAGAATTTGCTGATATAGACTTTTCAAAAATGGAGCAAGAAGAACTTGAAAAGAAAATATCAAGTGCTTTATATACAAAATATAAAGAATATGATGAAATTTTCACAAGACTAAATCAGGAAGTTGAAATGAGAACTAAAAATCAACGTCCAGGAAGAACCATTTATATATTATTACCAATAAAAATGATAATAAATGATGAAAAATCAATTCAAGAAGTAAATGAATTGATAAAGACTTATTCGCAAAATGAATTAACGTTTATTAAACAAATAGATAAAACATCTTTAAGTGATTATAATTCGTTTTATGAAAAACAAATTGCAAAATATAAAGAAATTAGAAAGTTTATAAATAATAATTTCATAAATCCTTCAACAAATATATCAATTGTAAAAGATCAAGATCAAGTTAAATCATTGGAAAATATAACAATATTTGAAAAAGAAGGTAGTTGCATTCAAACCGATGATGAAGAAACTGACGGTTTATTCAATTCATTTTTCTATGATTCAGTTTGTATATCTGGAAATAGATATTATGATATATTCACACTATTTAATGAACAACTTAAAAACTTAAAAGATAGTGAAAAATATTACAAACTAATGAAACTTGTATTTAAGTTTTATAATATAAGATTAAAAATATCGGATTCAATATTAAAAACTTTTAATAAAAATTTATTATTATTCTTCTTATTTAATACAAGAAATATAGTTGATAAAAATTATAATATAATAAAAGTGATTGATAATCTGAATGAAGATATTTCAGTTATATTTAAGGTCAGTGAAATTAAAAAGGAATTTGTTTTGGCAAATATTATAGATAAAGAGATAGCTAAAAAAACACTTCAAATTGAAAACTTACAAAAGAAAGAAGAAGAATTATTTGAAGTAAATAGATATAATATTGATATGATAAAATCTGAAATTGAGCATTATAAAACACTTAAAACAAGGATAGGAGATAAAAGAGAAAAAACATTTTTAGTTTCAAGTTATATAATTCAAAACGTATTGAATCAATATAAAATAAATAACTTATATGATGAAATGAATATGAACTCAATAAGTATAAAGCAGTTAAATCCTATACCAAACGAATATTTAGAAATATTTGATATAAAAAGAGATAAAGCAGGATTAATAACGCATACAACAAACTTACTACATTATTTAAATATATATACACCATTAAAGAATAGTATTATCGTAAATAAAGAGGATATGGATTTAATAAAAAGGTTTAGTTCAAGATATAGTGGTGATTAAATGATATTTAATAATAAAATTTTTAATATTATAGAAAGATTATTTGATCAAGATAGTCAATACCATAACAGAGCAAACGATCTAATGATAAAATATGAATCTTTAAAAAATAAATCTGTGTTAAGAAATTTGGAAATTCCTACAACAAATTTTAATAAAATATTAGAAAACAACATAATTAAATCTAATACAGTTCTTAATCAACATTATGTGAATTATTCAAATCTATACCAAATAATAGATAGCAATACATTTAGTATATTATTTTTGAATTATTTTGAACCTGGAGTAGAAATGTCTGATTCATTTTTATATAATATAATAAAAGAAAAAGTTGATTATCAATTAAGCGTAATTCACACTCCAAAAGATGTTTCAGTAAGAAAATTAAAGAATGCTCAAGAAGCTGTAAAAATGAAAGAGGCAGCATTAGAGGAAGAGCTTAGAACAAAAAAGAATGATCCTGCAATAATAAAAAGAATTGAGCATTTAGAAAAAACAAAACAAATAATAGATTTACACTTAGAAGCACTTCAAAATTCAACATTTTCAAACATTTTAGGAATAAATGTTGGTTTTAAACTACCTCATCAATCTGGAGATATTAGGAATATAAAAAATAATGTTTTATCTTTTGTATCTAAGATTAAACAAT
>Ga0080006_1159833_pt1 | contig 30114 bp, 35 predicted proteins | sample RS3BMetagenome_FD_69209 | JGI IMG/M metagenome (GOLD analysis project Ga0080006, IMG submission 69209) | Ferric oxide microbial mat and aquatic microbial communities from Rainbow Spring, Yellowstone National Park, USA - RS3B (SPADES... ...
AGTCGAACAATATTCAACAGCCCTTACCATAAATAGGAAGGATGTTTTAACTCTGGCCTACCTTGCTCATTCATACGCCCTCAAAGGCAAGAAGGACGAAGCGGTTAAAATTGTAAAGGAACTAAAGAAGAGGATAAGGGGACCGGAATTAAGCTCTCTGCTTGCAGTTGTATACTCTGGCTTTTCAGCTATTGAGGATGTGTTCAAATACATCAAAGACGCTCATAGAGGAAGGACTTTGGTGGTTGAAGACCTTCGTTATTCGCCAATATACAATTCCATCAGGAAAGACCGTCGTTTCGATCAGCTGCTGCAGGAGATTCTTCAACCTAAGGTGATCAATTATTGAGGATAAAACGATATGGGTGGGTGAGGGATGAAAGAGACGTAAGAGATTTCGTCTATCAGAAAAGGTTTCATACAAAAGACCTTCCTGAGAAGGTTGACCTGCGAGAATTCTGCCCCCCTGTATATGAGCAGGGGAAGCTGGGGAGCTGTTCTGCAAACGCTATTGCTGCCGGTTTAGAATACAGCTTGATCAGGCAGAAACAGGATGTATTTGTTCCTTCACGTCTGTTCATATATTATAATGAAAGATTTCTATGGAAAACTGTACAGTATGACTCCGGCGCACCTATAAGGCTTGGAGCAAAAGCTGTTAGGAAGTTCGGAGTCTGTGATGAATACGCATGGCCTTACAATCTTAGAATGTACAGAAAGAGACCTCCTGACGAATGTTATAGGTCTGCAAGCAAGCATAAATCCATTCTGTACGAAAGGATAAGGCAGGATGTCTTTATGATGAAAGATTGTATCGCATCTGGCATTCCTCTCGTATTTGGGTTTATTGCATTTGAGAGTTTTGAAGGGGAGAAGATAGCTAAAGATGGAATGCTTCAGATGCCAAGGCAAGGTGAGAAGAAGATGGGACAGCATTCTGTTTTAGCTGTGGGATATGATGATAGGAGGAAAGTTATCATGGCAAGGAATTCATGGGGTAAAAGATGGGGCGAGCAAGGATATTTTTACATGCCATATTCTTATTTGCTAAGGGAAGAATTAGCCGGTGATTTTTGGGCGTTAAGCTTTTTCGATGGAAATTAGTCCCGACTCTCTCATTTGATTTGCTTCTCTGCTACAGATTTGTTTATAAGTTACCTAGGTAACTTACATAGCTAGTCCCTTCAATGCCCCCTTAATTTAAGTAAACGATTGTTGAACCATCGTATATGGCTCTTGAAGATGAACTTAAGAAACATATCGAGACCTTGGAAATAGTGCTCAAGAATTTAAAGAGCATGAACGGTCGCGATCCCTCTGACTTAATAAAAGGGCATATTGAAGCCGTTGAGGACGAAATAGCAGTTCTTAGTGACATGTTAGGCACCAAAAGAGAAAAGAGGTATGATCGCGGCTGGCGTACCTTGCGCACGTTTAGCTAGCTGTAAACGTTTGACCAGTTGTGCTAGATGCTAATAATAGAAGAAATACCAATTGGAGGTTACCAATTAACAAACCGTAAGGACATCACCACTATGTATTACGAGTGGAGCGCATCGAGCTATATCTGGATTACATTGTTGGAACGGGTCAGTGCTACGTCCGGCGTTAGTTACCTTGGACAGCCAAAGAGTTTCGCTAGGATAACTGCTAACTGTGAGGAAAGCGGTTATGCTAGAAAACCGGAATAACTGATACCCGAAAGCAGTCGACCCATACGCGTCACTTGGGGCTTTCCAAGACGAGACTATTTTCGAGGTTGGTGGAGTCGGTATCGTGACTGCTAGAGTTGCTGTCCGAGGGTAATCTTTACGGTCAAATCATGTATTGTACACATACCTGTTGCACCTGTAGCTGTTGCCGGAACTGAAAGTAGTAATGTGGAAATTAGTATGAGTAAATCCAGAACTGCTCTGCTCGCACAAAGGAATCTTCTGCTTCTAATCCCGAGATTCGGCTTAACATCTTTTTATGAAACGTATATGTGTGAACATAAATTCAATTGCCTGTTGACCTGGGGAATACACAATGCTCATTCCTTCCATATGGAATCAACTATTTTTTGTGTTATTTCTGAGTCGTTATGATGTATTTCACGTCGTCGAATAAACTCGACCCTTTAGCCGTTTAAGAATCATTATGTGTTTCCGTAATTCACACTACTATTTCGGGTGGTTTTACAAAACTGTTAAAAGCTTGCCTTGTATCTTTTGCTAGGTTATCTGCAGTGGATGTACTCGATTTTGGTTTCTTTCCTGTGGTCGTTTCCAAGGAAAAAATTTGAACCTAACCTTTCTTATAGCGAAGTACGAAAATGATATTTGGAAAGGTATAAATGAGGTTTCACAATATCTGTGTTATGACACAGAAAAAAATATCGATAAATACAGATAGAATATTTCAAGGCATGCAATCAAGTATTTTGAATTGTTCTTAAAATCACTCAAGCATTAGGTGGTCGCAGTAGGTCTTAAATCAAAAATGTAACGTATACGAATAGCAAAGTTACGAAGATTTTGCGAAGACCGAAGGCTGAGACGATAATAGATGAAGAAGATGAACTGTATAGGTTAGGCGACCCCATAATGAGGGGAGCGATTATTACTTTGGGGGTATTTACTAGCATATAACCTTCTCTAGGATGATTCGTAGCAACTATAATTACATAACATAAGCATTAAGATGAGCTAGCTTAAGGAGCTGTGCAATGGCAAGGTTTGAACCTGACTCACGTACTTTAAGAGTGCTCTTAGGCCTCTTGTTAGGGAGACCTTCAAACTTTTCTTGGTTCAGGGAAGGGAAAATAGCTGGAGCAGGCCTGCCGGTCGGAGAGAGGGGATATCGATGGCTAAGAGACCATGGTGTCACAGCCATTTTATGCCTTACCGAGGACGCTTGGGGTAAAAATTTAGCTCAAAAACTGGGTTTAGAATACAGGCATCTACCTATGGTTAACAGGCAGCCAGAAGTACCTTTAAAACTCGATCGGGCTGTTGATATGATAAAAAGTGACCTGCTATCCGGAAAAACGGTTCTTGTTCACTGCCAGGCTGGACAGGGAAGAACTGGAATGGTGATTGCGGCATTCCTTATAAAGGAAGAAGGGTTTGAAGCTCTAGATGCAGTAAATTATGTAAGAAAGATCAGGCCTGGCTCTCTGAAGAGGAAAGGGCAAGTAGAGGCATTACAGGAGTATGAAAGATACCTCAGCTCATTAAAGAAGGAAGAAGAGCATGAAAAGGGATTATGAGTAAGGTTCCGTAGCTTTTGAAAAAATTATCGAGCCATCTTTCATCGTTAGCTCGTACATATCATTCACTTCGAAGCGGACACCGAGTAAGTCGTATTCGTTTTCAGACAATATCATGGTCATCTTCGGAATAACCATGTCCCTGATCCCCTGTATTGGTATACCGAAACCCTGCAGTTGAGACAGAATACCCTGCACCATCTGCGCCTCCTCACCATATCCTCGCGGCGGCGGCTGTCTTCTTCTGACCTCGACAAGCTCTATCTGTTTGCCTAATTTACCCGTCTCCGGGTCTGTATAGCTGCTGACCCTGTTCACCTTGATTAGTACCATGTTTGATAGGGACAGATGTATCCTCTTATCCTTTTTGGATGTTAAATCCTGGTATCACCACGGCTTTAACGATGTCATTCTACCAGACGATCAAACACTCAACTTACCTTTTCTGGCTCTGGAAGATCCTTGACAGGGTAATAATGATAGATGTTCTTTGCCTTTGTCCTCTTGTCCCTGGGGTGTTTGAACTCCCAGTACCAGTACTCATTTTCAGGATTCTTACCCGTCCTCCTGACCTTTCTTGGTCTCCACGCAAGTCTGTCACATTTTGGGCATTTGTATTGTGCGGGCATAGGGATCAGTGGCAACACATCTATTTTGTGCCTATTTCTGCTTTTTGCCACCACTTATCCTAGTGGACCAGCCTTGTCCAAGATTGCCGACTTTTTGCCGGTATCGTCAAAATCGGTGGGAACACCCAAACCATCCCCATGCTTTGCCGTAAAAAATATCGTTCGTCTTTACCGACCGTGGTGGCAACACAGTAATGCTGTTTGTTAAAACAACTATCCCGGCTCATTCGTTATCCTCGGGATACTCATCCACCCGGTAGCTCTGTTCAAACTTCTCGACCTTCCGTCTGGTCCACATCCAGTAAAGTATGAAAAGAATTATCGCGGCAAGACCAAAAAGATACGCTGTTATATCAGCCAAACCTAGTCATCAGTCCAATTATTGCAATACCTTCATTAACATTTCCTGCGCCTTTTCAAGATCTACCGATTCCGTCACTTTTGAGAATATCTCATCGATGCTCGAACCGGCGGCGAAAGCCATTGCCTTCGTTGTTGCATTAACCCCTCCTCTTCCCCTATGATCAAGTGCGATTGCACCCGCACTGCCCCTCCGGAAAACTCTCTTCATTTCGCCAAGCTCCCTCGCAAGAACCCTGAATGGATCCCTCGCGTCACCCAAGTTCTCCACTACTTTGAGAGAAAGACAGTATCTCATTATGTCTTCGCCTTCGCCAGTAGCCGAGACTGCCCCCTTTCCGTTCACAGCGTAGAACCCCGCCCCCGGTATGGGACTGTCCCCAACCCTGCCCGGGAGCTTAAAGGCAGTTCCCCCCGTACTAGTTGCTGCTGCCAGGTCGCCGTTGCCGTCAAGCGCAACAGCGCCTATGGTATCAGAGTTTTCCTTCAACCTATACCTGACGGGAAGTGATTTGATCCAAGACTGTTTTTTGACGTATAGCTGCATTCTTTGTTCGATAAGATCCTTCTTGGATGCAGCAACGTCAAACGGAACGTACAATCCGTATCCTCTTGCTATCCTCTCCGCCCCCTCCCCTACGATAAGGACGTGCTTGGTCTCCTTCATTATTTTGTACGCGAGCCTCACCGGGTTAGGGACGTTTCTTACACAAGCGACGGCGCCAACGCCGAGGGATTTACCGTCCATAACGCCTGCATCGAGTTCGATATCGTACTCGATATTCGGGTAGGCCCCCCTACCTGCATTGAACTTTCCCGACCCCTCCATGTACGAAACAGCCTCTATCACAGATTCTATGGCAGAACCGCTCTTCAAGGCCTTGAGTCCTACAGAAACCGCCTCTTTCATTTCCGCTTCTGTGTCATCTAGCACCTTGTTAGGGAGATTCCATTCTCCTGCACCACCGTGAATTATTATCATCTTTTTTGATCTCATTTTACACACTCATCCTCCCCTTCTCTTACTACCTTTATCATCAGTTTCTTTCGTCGTTGTTGTAACTTTCACTTTATATAGGCAGTTGTGCAAAACAACATTTGATACTAAAAAGGTCCCATCAGTGGTTTCAAGGTTAAACACTTCGCCTGAGAAATGATTCAATGTCACGTCATTGATAGGAACCCAGAACCCGCAACGTGATCTTATACAATTACCCTTGGATGGACCCAAAGTCAAAATCTCACCGCTTTCGTTGTGGGATAGATGTTCTGTCCTTTCTATGGAAGCAAAGATGCCGAGAGTGGCAAACATATATTGGAGTTGAAGCCCCAAGGCCAGGTTCGACCCTATCAGAATCGAGTTCCCTCTTGTTTCACAGCGAGAGATCAGAGATTTAAGGAAGGATTCCCTTATACAAGCGTCCGAGCTACATATTATCCCCTTTGGAATCGAAAGGACTTTCCGTTCGCTTTCACCTAAATCTTCCATGCCTGAAGGGCGTACATTGAAGTAAGGTGTGTGATCCTCTGTCTCAGCTAATAGCTGCAGGTCGGCTTCCCACATTGTATGCACCGCTAAAGACCTTCGCTGATCGCTTCCATTTGAGAGTATACTCCTTTTGATCTCGGTCCCGTATGCCATACCGAGTTCGCGTGCCATCTCTACGGAGTAAAACTGAGATTCATCACCGGATCTTGTATCCTTCAAACCGTCCGATCGGTGAGCAGGTCGATATGCCGTATTGACGGGGAGCAAAAGGTGGTCCGTCCCCCTGCTTAGATGGCTCCTCTCAAGTAATCTGCCAGCCTGAACCCAGTGGGGTCTTGTAAGTCCCCCCTTAACAAGATGAGAGACATAGAGGAGGTGATCCGGAGTGACGCTGAACTCGATTAAACCAGATGCCCTTATAGTAACGATTCTACCATCGTACGGATGTTTCAAAATATGTAACACTTTGCCCAATCCTCCTAGTCCCAGAACAGACTCACCTTTCTTGATACTATTGATGGGGGCATATGGTCCCCCCACTATGGTTCCCTTGGGCAGACACTTTGGGCATGTCGCATAATACTTACTGTTCCCCTTGTACTCCCAGTCATATCCGCAGTGCGAGCAGGTCAGTTGCATTTGGAGCTCTTCTACCTACCTACCTACCAATTATTTATCAGTTTAGTCGGATAGACACCATGGTGTCTCGCTGCAACAAATCGTACTATTGGTCATCTGTCATGTTTAGCACCAGATGTTCCAGTTAGCACTTTTTAGATAGCAATCAGATAGTTTATTTGCAACCCGTAACTAATGGGCGTTGCCCTTGCCCGATAGCTGGCTGGAGGAACTGGATGAATATCGAGCTGCAAAAGACGAATTTTTCAGAACACATCCCGATTCCCCTCTTTCCAAAGAACAGAAAAAGCAATTCAAGGGGTTACGTTATTTTCCTGCAAATCCCGTTTTTAAGGTCAAGGCATCGTTGGAAAGGCTACCGGAACTCCGCAGGGTCGAACTGCTTAACAACAAGAGTGAAGCAGAGGTTTTCTTCCTAGTTGGAAGGATAACCTTCAGGATCCTTGATCTCGATGCTGCATTGCTCGTTTACAGGCCAATGGATTCTTCGGCAGAGGACAGTTTTGTACCATTTAGGGACAAAACTTCTGGAGTCAGTACTAGCGTTTATGGTAGGTGGGTGGATCTCGGGGATTGGCAGGACAGAATTACAGTCGATTTTAATTACTCATACCATCCGTACTGCGTTTACAACCCCAATACCACTTGCCCTTTTCCTCCTCCTGAAAATGATATTCCTATCGCAATCGAAGCTGGAGAACAGAATCCCTGAAATGCAGGGAGATCGCACGTTACTCTTCTATTCACTCAATCGCTTGTCCGTCTCTCTGAGCCTTCTGGCCAGCGTCTTCAGAAGTTCCAGAGCAACTTTAGGCTCCGACTGAATTAAGGCTTCCCACTTCCATGCCGTCATTATGAGACATGTGGTAGGTTTCACCGCAACTATGTCAGCGGAGCGAGGATACTTATCTAAGAGAGACATCTCTCCAAAGAATTGCCCACTCCCAAGCTTAGCTATCCCCTTTGATTTCTTACGCACTTCAACTTCACCGTCCAGGATAAGGTAGAAGGCTATGCTTACGTCACCCTCTTTTTCGATAACCTCACCGGGCTTGTACGTCCTCTTTGTTAGTTCTTTGGAGAGACTTACAAGCTGTTTATCGTTAAACGATGAAAAGAGGGGAACTGATTTCAAAAGTTCTACAGCAGACTGTTGTTTCGTTTCCTTTGGTTGACCGGACACAGCTCATTAGCGGAGTTTCACTTATTTAAATGCTCGTAAATCTCAAGATGGCTCGGTAGGACTTTTCGAAATTACTGCTTCCTCCCGACATCGATTCTGGACGAGTCTTTCTGACCCTGATTCCTGCGGGGGAGGAAACGGGTGAGAAAGAACATCAGAAGAAGAGAGACCACATAGTTAGGCGCCCAAGACACATACTTGCCCCAGGCATTTTTAGCCACCAAACCCTGTGGTGTTGCACATGTACCTGAATGAATATAACTCTCTTGGTAATCCGGTAATTGACAACGAAATCAAGCTCAGGGTGGGGCTATGGAACAAAGACTGTTCTTGATATCGGAAAGTCCAAGTTCATAGATTTTATTTTGAGGGATAGCCCCCAGATCATCTCATATCTTCGAACTGTGAACGTTCCCTCAATATCGCAAGAAGCATATCGAAGAAGCGAGCAAGTTCTGCGGCAAACTCCCCTCTTGGGCTGTTCGAGTTGAATTTTTCAAAAAAATCAATCAACTCATATTGTCTTTCTCTCATATCCCTTGGTACACCCGAAAGAAATTCCTCGTTTGATCTGGCCATCTCTCCTAGAGGGTCAAATAAGTTTCTGCGTCTGAGTGACGCAATCGCAAAGGCGTTCCTGACAAGGGACGATGCGTCGTATAAGGAGTCTCCCTCCGCCCTTGCCGTGATCCAGGACGCAAAGAACTTCTGAGCCACCCTTCTCTCCTTGTCGTTCATAACATCGAACACGATATCGTCCACGATAATATTCTGTAGGTGGCTGAAACTTTCAAGAAGGAAGGCCACTTCCCTATCGTTCAGCCCCTCTACCTGTTTGTATCTAGCGAGGTACGATTCCAAAAGTCTGAGGTCATGAGACGGAAGTGCCCTTTCGGTAGAATATATGTGTGAGAGTTCATGAATGAGAAAACCTCCCAACATCTCAGAATCCAGCGCCCACTCAGAGGCAACTATGTAGTGAACACCCCTTTTTTCCTCAGCATATCCCATGAATTCAAGGGAGGGGTCCACCACCAGCTTCACCTTACCTTCTATCCTGTATCCGGCCCTTCCAAGCCTCTCTATAGCCCATTCCAGGGTGGCACGAAGAGCATTCTCCGGCTTTGGCATTCAAACCACCTCTTACCTACACACATTGATATAGGCTGCGTGGATATAGTCGTTCATATGACACAGGCGTAAAACCACTGGCCATCAATCGGGGTATTCGAGCTCCTGAAGCGCCTTTGCATTGCGCAGGCTTTCGCCCACTATCAGCCTCTGACTGATTATACCAAGAGGTTTTCCTCTTTCTGTGACAAGAAGCCTCCTAATTCGCTTTTCACCCATGATCTTCATGGCATCCTTGACGGGGGTATCTGACGTAACAGATATAACAGGTGACGACATAATCTTTCTGAGTGTAATCGTGGATGGGACCAGGTTCTCAGCCGCAACCTTGTAAAGGATATCCCTCTCGGTTACAATTCCTACGGGTTTGCCTTTGTGCATAACGATGGCGCTTCCGAGATTCATCTTCCTCATTTTTTCAGCTGCAGTTAACACAGTTTCTCCCGCATCAAGCTTTAGAAAATCCCTTCTTGTATAATCCTTGACTGTTGGCACCTTCCTTTCCTCATGCCTAAGCCATATTCCCATTGAGTAGTGGCATGATGGGCATTCATCAGGGGGGTACTTGCTCTGCACAACCCGCCCGCACTTGTAACATTCCCACTTTGGCAATGTTTACAGCAGTACAAATCATCGAGTACTTATACATTGGCAGGATAGTTATTAAAGAGTCACCATATTTGATGGAATCAAGCATCTTGTTCTTCCCTTTTCATGCATGAACAACTCGGGTTCACTTTTGGCTCAACAGTTGTTTTCAAACTTGGTAAATACCTTCAACTGCTATCCAGAGCCCAGTGTATACGGATGGAAACAATAACAGAATTTGTTGGTAGAAAGTCAGCATATCAGGAGACGATTCGTTCGCTGGAAACACAGAAGCAGGTTCTTTCAAATCAAGTAGCTGAACTCAGGGAAAAAGTTGAAGCGCTGGAGCTTCAAAGACAGATCGCAATTCTCAGAAATGAAGTAGATGCGCTTCAGGCAGAAAAAGAGTCGCTAACAAAGCGTGCATCTATCTATACCAGTTCTTCCCCAGGTGAACCAACCGAGGACCCCCAGATATAACCAAACCACACACGATCTTTCGAATACGTCATGGATTATTTTTATCTTTATTTTTTGAGCTCAAGGCCTTGGTGCTCTACTGTCCACTGGTTGAAAGTTTGGATACCTTCGAAGGAATTCCAAATTGAACAGCGAAGCAGCTGCAGAATTCCTGACTATCTCCTCAGCATCGTTCAATGCCATTTCCAAGTATTCCCTTGAGCTTTGACTTCCGATAGAGCCGAGTGCTGCCGCAGATTCATGCCTCACTATCGGATCAGGATCGTGCAGCATGGCTTCCGCGAGGGCACGATTTGCGGAGGAAAGACCGATCTGCCCCATCGAAAATGCAGCTTCGTGTCTTACGAGTGGATCAGGGTCATGTAAAAGGACGTCAGAAAGTACCTCCACCGCCCGGTCTTTGCCAACCTCGGCTAGTATTGTGACAGCATGAACTCGCAACACTAGGCTGGGCTCGTTTCGAAGAACTTCAATGAAGTAATCCTCAGAACCTTTTCCGTACTCCTCCTCCATTTTTTCCATTATTTCAAGGCATCTTTCCTTGTCGTCAATAAGTACCGACGTGTACACGGCAGACCTTTTTAGAACTAATATTTTAAGTCGTAAGTATATATATAGCATATCCTATATGACGACTGATCCCTATGCAAAGGACGTTGATGAAGGGTTTGCTTTCGTTCTCAATCCTTTGGTTGCTGAAAGAAGGGGACATGAATGGCCAGCAACTTGCTGACCAGTTGTTGAAACGAAGAGGTAAAAGGCCGACACCAGGCACGCTTTATCCAGCTTTAAGGGAACTTAGGGAGCGAGGTCTTGTAAATATGCAGAAGCGTGGCAGAAACACAATTTATTCCCTGAGTCCCGAAGGCCGGAGGACGGTTTTTGAATTCGCTGGCTACCTTTGTGAGGCGTTTCATGACGTTTTCGCTGAATCTATGAGCAGAACGTAAACTTCGTATTAACCATAATCGAGGCTATATAGGCTGCTCGGCCTGTGTAAGCAGCTCGTCAAGAAGGTCGAGTGTCGCCTGTCTTCCCGCAAGATCCCTTAGCTCTTCGACGTCTACTTCGGCGTTCTTCAAGATCGAAAGTACGTCCATTCTGTCTATGAACCTCTTTTCTTCATCCTTGGTTATCTTCATCAAACGAAGCTTCTGAAGAACCAGCGGGCCAGGCTCTTGCAAATATGAAGTCTTTCCGAGAATGGTTACTTTTCGCCTCGGTATCTGATCACGAGTTAAAATTATATCGAGCAGCAAACCCCTCCCACCTTTCAGGTGAACAATATTGTATCCGGATTCCCACGCTTTCGCGAAATCCTGAAGAGAACACTGTAGTTTAGCCTTGCGAAAGGCCTCAACAAGTCTTTCAAAATCTGACGGTTCGGCTCTGATTATTACGTCGACATCTATTGTGGTCCTTGGTCTACCGTAGTAGGAAACAGCGAGTGCGCCTGTAACAGCGTACTCTATGCGTAGTCGGTTAAGCTGAGATATAACCGTCCGCACAAAATCAGCGTAATTCAACTGCAATCATCGAGAAGGGGTATGGTTTTACGCGAACCTACCCGTTTGGAGAAGATATCTCTACACGCTTCCTCTGAAAGCCACGGGTTCGATTGGCAGATCGAATTCCAGCATATATCGAGCGTGACCGAAGTCATCTCAATCGCCATATGGAGTCTTTCCGTCGGCGAATACTTGGAGAATTCTCCATCGTTCAACCTGATGGCTTTAGGATTACAGAGATAATAACTTTGTTCTTGTCAAGCGAGCATTAGGGACTAGAGTTCTGGACAATGTTTCATGAGCGTATTACAAAACTATATATACGATACTGTAATACAGCAAAACTCCGATGTCATACATAATTACAGCAAGGATAGATAAGGAAACAATGAAGGCTGTCAAAAAGTACAAAATCAACGTGAGTCAGGTTGTACGTTACGCGTTAAAGTCAGAGATTAAGAAGCGCGAAAGATCAATGCTAAAGGAAAAGTTGGCCGAAGCGAAAGCTGTGCTCGGGAACTCCAAGGAGAAGGTCAAGTGACTACTTTGGCTGGTTCGCCAAAAGGCAGAAAATACCTGATGGATCCATCCACCTATTGCAAACTGGTTCTCACGGTACCGGAAAACAGAGCAGGATCTCTCATTGGGTCAGTTGCCCTGTTGAATTCCTCACATCAACAAGTGGCCCAGACCCTTCTTGACCTTATAAACGCTAGAAAGGTTGGGAGAAGAGGAAGCTACAAGCTTGTAGAAGCCTTCTCTCAAGCATTGGCTATGGTTCACACCATTACCATTAACCCGATGAATCTGAAAGATGTGTTCAAAATATCCTTTCGTGAGTCTATTGGAATAGATTGGGCTTCTCTGATATACGCAGCAAGAAGGCACAGGTTACGCTTGGTTAGTGAATCTGCAGAACTCCTGAATGCAGCATCGAAGTATTGCAAGACTGTGAAACCTGATGCTGTAGCTGAGTATAGGGAGTTCTGGTCGACGCAGCAGGGGACGAAATAATCAAAAACAAGCTACGAGCTGCACCATAACAGCTGGCTTCCTTTTTTGCCATCCAAATCAATATCAGCGATCTTGTTTACGTTGAAAATGTTCGGTTAAAAGTCATCGATACAACGAAGTTCAGATCAAGACATCAATCGCCATTACGGTAAAAAGAATCGCAAGATACGGTGCTGTGAATTTGAACAGGCGCCATGCACTTTTTTCATTTGGGCTCTTTATCAGATGTGCGCTCATAACGAGAAGTGGTACAGCAAGCACAGCAGAGGATAAAAGTGTGAGGAGATGGAACGGTGAGCCCGGTAGGAATGGGAGTGCTACAGTGAAAATGGCGAGGAGAATGCTTGTGCAGGCTACACACCTTATGGCTGCTTTGACACCCACAACCACTGGAAGCATAGGTACGTTTGCCCTTCCATAATCCTCCTTTGAGTGAATAGCAAGACTCCAGATGTGCACCGGTGTCCATAAGACTACTATCGCCGCAAGGAAAAACGCCATGGCATCTATCCTACCGGTCATTGCTGAATATCCCACAAAAGCGGGGACCCCACCGCTAGGTGACCCAAGAACTATATTCCAGGGGGTACGTCGTTTTGTCAATACATTGTAAACAACTATATTGTCTATCAGTCCAAAAAGTATGATTCCCGAATAGAGCAATCCAGCAGCAGCCGAAACAACAAGGCCCGTGGAAACAAGGCCAACGCCATAGGCGAGCGCATTTTCAGGAAGAACTACCCCAGACGGCAGTGGCCTATGCCTCGTTCGATTCATAAGAATATCTATGTCTCTGTCCACATAGTTGGTCAGCGACCTCGCCCCCATGCTGCACAGAGCTATGGCCACGGTTATTTCGATAAGACGAACTGGGTCAGAAATGCCACCACCAATTATCCCCGCTGCAAAGGCGGTGAACACCAAGAGGGAGACTATGTTAGGGTTGGTAAGCTCCCAATAGCTGCGAAGACTCATCTGGGCATCCCCGTCTGTAGGAGGTATTTTTTCCTTCCGTAAAAAGAGTGAACCAAAACACCTTATGAGTAGTCCTTAGCTTCATTTCCTGATAACCTTTCTTTCTTTGTGAATCAACCAAGTCCTTTGACTCCAACGATCATGCCATATGAGTAGAATTTCCGTGCAGCATTTTGTCCTTGAATGAGGGCAAACTGATAAATCCACACCATATGAGTTAACTACGGCGATGAAGCTAGCTGGTATTTCTGATCTGTGATGAGTGACATCAGAGCTGAGCCAAGAACTCGAGCCTATTGGCCTTGATGCGCATCATCTGGCTTCCTCACACCGTTTCTTCTTGGATTTCCTGGCCACCAGTTCAGTCTCTTCGCAAGCACCATTATCGCGGGCACGAACATCAGCCATACGACGAATGTATCCATCAAAACTCCAAATGTAAGAGTGAGTCCAATCTGCTGCAGGAGCTTCACCTGAGAAAGCACCAACCCAAAAAACACGGAACCGAGGATCACCCCAAGCACGGTTATCACACCTGCGGTTGTTTGGGCTGTTCGAAGGATGGCATCTTCATCAGAGTAACCCTTCATCACTTCCTCCCTAACCCTAGTTATCAGGAATATGTCGTAATCCATTCCAACGCCGAGCATAGTCGTAACAAGAAACAGGGGAGCAAAGATGTAGATGCTTAGTCCTGATAAATCATAGAATATGATCCAGACCAGCGCGAGTGTCCAAGTAACACTGCTAAGTATGGTCGCTATTAGCCTAAGAGGGGTAAATACAGACCTGAGCTGAAGTAGCAGTACAAAGAATATTGCAGCCACAAGCACAATTATTATCTTGGGAAGAATGCTAAACACGTACTGCAAAACACCAGCCGAGTCGGTGGATATCCCCCCGAGTAAAATCTGGTAACCTGAGGTGTCGAGTTTCTGCAAATTTGCCCCCAGTTGGGTAGCTTCGGAAAGCACTGTGTTTGAAAATGGATCCCCTGAAAAAATCACTTTGAAATATGCTGTGGAATTGTCCTTTGTGAGGTACGGGGAGATCGCCTGAGCATATACAGATCTCTGGTCGTAGGGTAGCGAATTAATGGTGGCAACCGGAATTGTTGAGTTGTACGGCGAAACCGGACCGTAAACTGTTGAAACTCCGGTCTGATTCCTGATTACAGAGTACACCATGGCCAGGAAGTTAAAGGAGGTTTGATTGTAAGTATCGTTTCCGATGCTCAACGGAGCGGGAAGGCGGACTACCACGTACTCCGGAAGAAGGGTACTTCCGCCGAAGTTGTTGGTGATCTGGTCAAGGCCAACCTTCCCAGGAGTGTTCGGAGCAAGCGAAAGGAAGTTTACGTTTACCGGAAGATTCACCGAAAGAAAGGCAGCTCCAAGGGTTATAAGCACAAGAACACCCACCACAACTTTGGGTTTCTTCATGCTGGCTCTTGTTAATCCCGAAAGACGGGATGGTTTGAAGGAAAGGGAGTGACCAGGCCAAAATATTTTGCTTCCCGAAGACGCCATAAGGACAGGAAGAAGAGAAAGAGAGCTGGCAAGGATGACCGATACAACTATTACGTTGGCTGAACCAACGTCGCTGAAGAGCGGGATCCCAGATAGGGATAACGCGAGGTAGGACATCACAACGGTCAATCCACTGGTAAAGACAGCCTCACCAGCCCATCGGACGGTAGTTCTACCCGCCTGCTCCTTGTCACCTCTCAGCTCCTGCCTGAACCTGTTCAACATTAGTACGGCGTAGTCCGAGGCCAAGCCCAGTCCAAGGACCGCGATTATTATAGGACTTATGTAACTCAGGGTTTGACCTTGCAACCTTCCGATGATCAGGTCCACCAAACCAAAGCCCACTTCTAATGCAACACCGAACATGAGGGTAGGAATGAGGGCGGCAACAGGCGAAAGGAAGAATATACCCGTTACGATTATGGCAATAATTATGCCGAAGGGTAATGCGATTCTCTCGCTATCCGTGATCACAGCCTGCACGTCGTTGTCGAGTATAGATGTTGATGTGTAATGTGTCTGAAATCCTGTTGAATTCGCACCGTCCACTATGGATTCAAACAGCTTCTGCGTCGACTGAGACGGGGGAGAAGAGAACTGGAGTATTGCTATTGTTGTGTTATGCGAAGGGCTGACGAACTGGTTGAGAAGGCCTGTTCCAGGATACACTGGGAGTTGCTCGATCGACCCGTTCCAGCCAAACATTCCAGACAACAAATCGTTAGCGGCTCCTTCGGGGTAAAGGGTACCGTTTTCTATTGCCTGAACAAGACGGTATACTTCGTTTCCGTTATAACCTAGATAAAATAGCTTTGCCACCTGAGTTTCAATGGAGGTGGCGGTTATTCTTTCGGAATAAACCTTGAGGGCCAAAGCTCCACCACTAGAGGCGTTTGATACCCGAAACACAAATTGTTGGACAGAGAGGTTGAAATCCTGTTGAAGGGCCCTGGTGACCGTATCGTTTGATGATATTGCCTCAGTGATTATTTCGTTTTGATAAAGATCAAGCAGGGAGGAGTTATCTGGGACACCGATGTTGAACGCATCAGTTACGAATTGATTCAGCGTCAGGTTGTATTTTGATGAGAGAAGAGATGATAACGAAGGGTCTGTGGACATTGCATCGTTTACAAAGTAATTTATACTGTACTGTGCGAGAGTATCATTCAGCGAGGCATAGTAAGCGCCCAAGGTGAAATCCAACTGGGAAGGCGAAAGCTGCGTTGAAAGTACAGATTGTGCAACATTGATCAGTTGTTGCTGGGACGGGTTCCTGCCTAGTGCAAATACTTGGTAGGCAAGCTGAGACTGGTTGGCCGGCAGGTTCATTGTGAAAAGCTTCATTGTCAGTGAGGAGATGGAAGATTTTGAACCGAAATCTGTCAAGTTGAGCGATTGGGCTACAAACTGCAGAAAACCTGCCTGCGTCTGGTTCAGATTTTCCGTAGCAATAAACTGAGGGACTGTACTGTTTATCGCAATCTCCCCTATTTTCTCAAGATTTGAATAAACGTAATAAGGGCTCATTGAATTCTTTGTTTCGGAGTACCAGTTTCTGTAAAAGAGGGAGTAATATGATTGTGACTGATTTGACCCCCCAAAGTCGCCCGTCTTCTCCACATAACTGCTGTTCGCAGTTGAATCGATCATCTGGGTGGTCATAGAACTACCATATGGCGAGCCATAAACAGCAGACCATACGGAAAGGTATCCGGCCGGCACACCGAACAATAGTTGCGCCGTTTCGTTAACCCGGTCGTAAAGCTGATACTCCGCCACGCTGGTTTTATTCAGTTGACCTATCAGCGCCGACATATTAGAAGCAGCATTCGATGCATCTACAAACACCTGATGAACTGCCGAATCTGTGGCTGACAAATTTTCCCTGACCTGAGAGAGTCCACTTGAAGTATCATTCACAAGAGTTGACGCGTTTGAAAATGCACCCGGTATATTATTTGCTAGCCGGTCAAGAAGAGAGTATTCTAGTGAATAGATCGATGTTATGTTTGTGAGGTCATCAAATGCGAGTGAAGAAAAAAGAGATTGGTTCAGTCTGAGGTAGTTGTGATAGAAGGTGGGGGTCAAGACATTTTCCCCTTGTAGGATTACGTAGTATGTGTTGTCAGGCTGCTGGTAGCTGGGGAACTCGGTTGAAACTATGTTCTCGGCAACCTGCGATTGGTTGTTTGAGGTCGGTATGTTTATCGAATATGACACTATCCTGGTAGATTCAAGCGCAAACGGTCCCATCACTACAGCGAAGACTATCCATGCAGCAAGAATCGGCTTCCTGTATTTGACGACTGTTTTGGCATATCCTTCAAACATGCTGTCGAGTGATGGCAAAAGGGGCTGACCTCGCTCCTTCGCTGGAGGAGGGGTATTCTTTATCCCTTACCCACAAAGAGTTGGTGGGGGGACGGATAGAAAGGTGAAAGAAAAGGTATGATCAACCCGTTCGCCTCGGTAGCGCTGGGCGCAGGCCTTGCGCTATCCCTCGCGGTTCCACCAGGACCGATAAATGCAATGATGGCTTCGGTTTCTGTGTCAAATGGTGGTGCCCTGAAGGGAACCGCGATAGGTTTTGGGGCGATAACAGCGGACGCTACGTATCTTGCCCTAGTTCTACTGCTTCACGACTTTATCCCCCCAGTGCTCGAAAAACCTTTGGCGCTGGTGGGCGGATGCTTCCTTCTCTTCATAGGTTACAGCATCATACGAGGGGATGGGTCGAACCTTATCAGGTTTGCAAGCCGGGGTTACATTTCGGGGGTGCTCGTTGGTCTTACGAACCCATATCAGTTAGGTTGGTGGCTCACAGCAGGTCTCTCGATGGTGGAGATCTTGGGTTACTCATCAGCAGCCGGGTTCTTCGGAGCTCTATTTGTGTGGGTTTTTGCTTTTCCCTTCACCCTTAACAAGATCACACGAAGATACGGTGGTTCCATATCAAAGGTCATAAGGTTCGCCTCGGGGATTGCCGTGATCGGGTTCGGCTTCTTCTTCATATTTTTGGCTGTGTTCGGGATGTACTGATAACTCCAAAGAAAGGTTTGGGTCAGGAATCGAAGCAGACCGCCCCAAGCCATAGCTTCCTGTGTCTGAACCTCAATGTGTTTCTAACACGATACCCTCTCTCTTCCAAGTAACCGATCATTTCCCGCCACTCTGTAGTTACCACAACGCCCTCCCCAGGATGGTCGAGTAATCTTTCCAAATTAACGACGAACCTTTCATAAAGGGCAAGTATTCTCATCTTCTTCGCCCCCCTTACGCCAAAGGGTGGATTTGTTATCATTCGGCCGAACCTCTGGTCTGGCACGTATCTGGTAGCATCACCCACCAAAAGTTCTATCTCTGATTCAACGCCAGCATATTTTGCATTTTTGATTGCGCCGCTCAGATGCTTTTTGTTGATGTCGACCCCTTGGGTCCTGTGATCCTTAAGACCTAGGTTTCTGTACCTTTCATGGTTTCTGAGGTACAACCTGTCTTCTATAACTATGGTACCACCTCCAACGAAAGGGTCAATCAGGTCAACCCCCATGTTTATCAGTAACAAAACTGACGCGGCCGTTGAGGGAAGAAGGGCTGAAGGATGATTGTACCTCCTATAAGCGCGCAGCGACAAGTTACTCCATTTTGCTCGGCCTTTCATCAAAGAAGCCCTTTGGAATACATGGTGCGCCTCACCCCCTGCCAAGCCTTCGGGATCATCGATCTCTCCATCGATTTTTGAAATCCATTCTGCCGTCCTGATCAGTCTTACCTCTTTGTCATGTAGCTCGCCCTTTGAACTGAAGGTAACAAAACCGTCCCTAACTTTCACATCTAGATACCCAAGTGTGGTTAGCTCCACCTTGGTGCTGGTCTCGAGCCCTCTGCAACATCCAACCGCATAGAACGGCATGCCATTGCGATTGAAGATAGGGTTTGTAAAGTATTACTTCATTCGCCACACTCAACTAACCTTTCTTTTTTTGCGATAAAATTAAATTATGGGACATCAAAAAAAGTTTGTGATTGAAGAAAGGTCTGCCGGCGCGGTGGTTTACATTCCGCGTAATAGGGGCTACGAGTATCTTCTTCTGAACAACGGCGGTAGGCTGGATTTTCCAAAGGGGCAGATAGAGTCAGGTGAAACCGAGCTTCAGGCCGCGATAAGGGAAACCAAGGAAGAAACAGGCCTGGATACAAAGTTTCTTGATGGATTTGTTCAAAATGTAAGTTACTTCTATTCGAGACCGGGTGGTGTTAGGGTGCATAAGGTGGTTACGTTTTTTATAGCTGAAAGCAAGTCATCAGAGGTAAGGATATCAAAAGAGCACCAGGGATACGTATGGCTTCCGTTTGACCAAGCCTTAAGAAGAGCGTCTTATGCCAGTACCCGTTCGTTGCTTATACGAGTAAACAAATTTCTCAACAGTAGGTTGCTCCAAAAGAGCTTAGATATTTTTTAACTGGACTGTGCCTGTTCTGAACTGTGGCGTTGTACCCTTTCGGGTTTTGCCTGCTGCACCTGAACCGGAAGAAGAACTTTGAACGTTGTGCCCTTGCCGGGAACGCTTTCGGCTTCTACCTTTCCGCCGTGGTCTTCCACGAACCTTTTCACAACGGTTAGACCTAATCCGAAGCCGTGCTCCTTGGTGGTAAAGAAGGGGGTAAACAGCCTTTTCAGTGTGTCAGCGTCCATCCCTTTGCCTGTGTCCGTAATACAGATGCAGGTGTAACCCTCACGCTGCTCGGACCAGAACTTTAAGGTGCCACCACCCTCCTTCATGGCTTCAACTGCGTTCTTTGCAAGGTTTTGAAACACCCTGGTCAGCTCTGCTCTGTCGCCGTAAACTACAAGGGATGGTTCGATCATCTCTTCATCCACACGAATGTTTTCCGGTATGGTTAAGGTCTTCAAACTGTCCTTAATCAGGTCGCGGACCTTTATCGGAGACCGTCTGGAAGGCCTAGGTTTCACGTATTGGCTTAGGTCGGATATTACTTCGTTTGCCTGTTTTATAGCTGACCTCATCGTAGAAATTATCTTTTCATATTCATCCTTTTCCTTCTCAGGGGAAATGTTCTCAAGGGCGTACAGCCCGAGGTCGATGGCTGTTAAGGGATTTCGGACATCGTGTGCCGCCTGCGCCACAGCCATCCCAGCTGTCATCAATCTTTCTGCTTCTGCAATAGAGGCCCGTAGATCCTCTAGCTCCTTTCTCTTTGTTTCAAGCTCCGACTGCAGTCTTGAGACTTCTGCCCTCAGTTGATCTTCACGTTCTCTTCCAGAAACATCGTCGATACACAGCAGGACCCTATCCCTTACCATGCCTTCACCAATTATAGGCACAAATGAAAAGCGAACATTCTTGGGGTTATGATTGGGTCCCACCACCTTCCTCTCAACGGTGAGGGGGGAACCCCTTTCTAAAACAGATCTGATGTCTTCGTTCACATAACTTCTTTGTTCTGAAGCAAACAGGTCTTCAAATTTGGCTCCTTGCAGTTTTTCCCTGTCTTCGCCAAAGAAGGATGCCGCAGAGCTCGAGAGCATCAGAATTTCGCCTGAAGAAGAGAGCTCTATAAGGGGGAGTGGGCTAGCTTCAAACATACTCTTCAGAATCCTGTTTTCAGAAATCACACGGGAATGTTCCTGATCCTCGGTAACCAGATCCGTCAATATCATGAAGACGGTGGGGCCGTCTTCAGTTCTTATCCCATTAAAATGTACAAGCACCTCGATTTCAGAGCCATCCCTAGTCAGAAATTTCGACCTAAATTTACCTGTTGAAACTCCTTCTTGAAGAAGAGTGTCGAAAAGTTCGGCAAGCCTCCCCAGAATAACTGTCTGCTCGCTATCGGGTGCCAGCATCCTAACGCTTCTGCCAATGACCTCGAACAGACCGTACCCGAGCCTGTTCTGGGCAGCTGAATTCCATGACATTATCCTTGCTTCCCTGTCTATTGCGATCAGTGGTAGGGGCAGGTGATCACCCATAATCCTACTCCGTGAAAAGATAGAATCAATTTGGTTGCTCAGCCGTTTTAACCCGGTTATATCGTGTAAAATCCCTAGGTAGCCATTGAAGTTAGAATCAATAAGCAAGGGAGTTCCGGTTTCAGTGAACCATCTATATCCCCCTCCCACCTGCTTCAGCCTGAACTCTATCTTGTAGGGCAACCTATTCTTGACCGAGTTTTCATAAGTTTCCAGATATCTTCTGACATCCTCGTCGTATATGTCCTGCACCCATCCCTGGCCTACCTCCTGGTTCAAGCTTCTGCCGGTTAGCTCCAGCCAAACTTTGTTGAAGTAATCCCTCCGCAGGTCTGTATCGGCGTGCCAAGCGGGGAAAGGAAACAGGTCAAGAATCGTTTTCAAAGGAAAAAGGTTTCCTATCACAATAGAGCACCCGAGCTTTATATGTAGTTACGGTCTCATGTTCGCCACCGTGAACCGCTTGGTCAATTTGCCGGGCAAGGGGAGGTAGAGCACCTAGTGCAAAAATTTTATATTCACCCATATATATTCATTGCGTATCATAACAATCGTCCCTGTATTATGTAGAAATTAGCATTCTGCAGATTAATTATCCATCAAACTGTTATAAAGGAACACGAATCTTGGCGGCGTGAACCAAGCAGCCATAATCTGGATGACATTTTGGTAAAAAGGAAAATCCACCAGTGAAGGCAGGGTAAGAATATATCTGGGCATAAGGTTGTACGCGGCATGCAAGAAAAATGGGTGGAGAATGATGAAGTACGTTCAAAATGGAGCAACGCCTACGTAAACTCTCCAAAAAGAAAGAGTTCTTTCCTCACAGAAGACGGTATCGAACTGAAACCTCTTTACGAGCCGGTTGCACCGGACAAAGATTACATCACGAAGATTGGATATCCCGGTTTTCCACCATTTACAAGAGGCATCTACCCCTCTATGTACAGAGGAAGAGGCTGGACCATGAGGCAGTATTCTGGTTATGCAAACGCGGAATTGACAAACAGGAGGTACCGAATGCTACTAAAGACTGGCGAGACAGGGCTCAGCATGGCCTTCGACCTTCCAACCCAACTGGGACTCGACCCTGATGACCCTTTAGCATATTATGAGGTTGGAAGGGTTGGTGTTCCTGTGCCAACTTGGAAGGAGATGGACATAATCTTTTCTGATATAGATATACGAAATATCTCAACTTCGATGACGATCAACGCGACAGCAATGGAAGAACTTGCGATGTACGTTACAGTTGCAAAATCCAGAGGATTCGAACAATCCACTCTTTCAGGAACCACCCAGAATGATATTCTGAAGGAATTCATCGCGAGAAACAATTACATTTATCCCCCGGTACCATCGATGAGGTATGCGGCGGACCTGCTCTCCTACTGCGCAAAGAAAATGCCCAAGTGGAACGGGATAAGCATAAGCGGGTACCACTTTGAAGAGGCTGGGGCTACACCCTCACAGGAAATAGCGTTTACACTGGCCGACGGGATAGCTTACGTAGAAGAGGTCCTGAAGCGGGGGATGAAAGTCGATGAATTTGCTCCCCGACTTTCATTCTTTTTCTCCTCAAGGACCAGCCTTCTTGAGCAGATCGCAAAGTTCCGGGCAGCAAGGAGGTTGTGGTCCAGAATAATGGAGGAAAGGTTCGGTGCGAGAGACCCGAAGTCCAAGATGTTGAGGTTCCATGTTCAAACAGCGGGCGTCCAGATGGCCTCACAGCAGATCAGTCTGAATATCGCCAGAACCACACTTCAGGCTGTTGCAGCCATACTTGGTGGAGCTCAATCTCTTCACGTGAATTCCTATGACGAAGCCCTCGGTCTACCCACAGAACAGGCTGCGAAGCTGTCCGTGAGGATTCAGCAATTGATACTCCATGAGACTGACCTTGCGGATACGATCGACCCGCTGGGGGGTTCATACGCCATCGAATCGATCACGGACGAACTGGAGGAAAGGGCATGGAAACTGATAGAGGAGGTGGATAAAATAGGTGGAATGGTCAAGGCCGTGGAGCTTGGTTACCCACAGAAGGCGATAGAAGAATCTAGCTACAGGTACCAGAAGATGGTGGAAGATGGCGAAAGATTGGTAATCGGTGTCAACGTTTACAGGGATGAAGAGGAAGAGAAGTTCAAGCCTCTTAAGATAGATCCTAGAGCAAGAAGCAAGGTTATTTCGCGAGTCAAGGCGCTCAGACAACAGAGGGACCCTTCGAAGGTCTCTCAGGCATTGTCCAAAGTTGAAAGGGCAGCCGAAGGAACCGATAATCTGTTTGAGCCAATACTTTCCGCGGTGCAGGCGGGGGGTACAGTGGGAGAGATCAGCAGGGTTCTGAGAAATGTGTGGGGTGTCTGGGACAGAAGCTGACCTGACACCACAATTAGTGACAGGACTGAGGGACTAAACTCGCGTTGAGATTGACGACGAACGTGAAATTGATAAGCCAGTTTGGTTGCACCGTTAAGGTTGCTTTAACTTGGCCCAATCTTTGGACGACACGTTACACAAGGCCGTAAGTTCGACCAAAACTTCTAAGCGCATTTTCAAACATCCCCATTGGAAATATAACCAGCCCAGCACCAATCTGACCAATGCCAGGGTTCTTGTGTGCCACACCCGTGTTGATCTCTGGGGTTATACCCGTCTTCACAACCTTTCTGATATCAACCCCGGTCGGCGTTCCGCTGAAGTCAAGTGAAGGTATAAGAAAATACTTGTTCTTTGTGAACGTAATTCTGTACATCCTTTCAGTAATTTGCATCGCCTTCGCCGATGTCCCTCCAACCCATGATATTATTGCTGGCGCAGCAGCCATTGCAAATCCACCAAACCCTGCTGTTTCTGTGATTGCGCTGTCACCAATATCGGGGTTAGCATCTTCAGCAGAAAACCCTGGGAACCAGAGCCCGTTTACACGCGGAGCCGGGGAGGTAAACCACTCCTCCCCAAGCCCGCTTACCCTTATCCCTGTTTCCGTACCGTTCCTTGCCATGGTTGTGACGATGGTGCTATACTTTACACTGTGAGCTGCCATCGTCATCACTTTGGCGGTCGCCATACCTAAGTTCAGAGTTGTAAAGTTGTTACCATTGATAAAATCGTACACCTCCAACAAAATTTTCTTTTCAACACCACACCTAATCATATAGGGTACCATCTCCCTTATGAAAAGAGATGTTGCTGCGTTGTACCTGTTGTGGCAATCATCTCCCATGGTAAGCGCCTGAGCGATTATTTGTTTGAACTGAAGGCCTGGTTTCTCCCTCTTTAGCTCTTTTAGCGCGAGGCTGAGCACTTCAAAGAAGGTTGTACTGAGCCACTTCAGTCTCGATAATACATCACTTCCGTAAGCGCCGTACCTGAGGACCCTTCCGATCCCTTCGTTTAGGTTGGAGAAGGCCTTGTTGCCGGATTTGTCCTCCATCTGATAAACTGGCATCGAGGGTGAGATAACCCCCGCCATCGGTCCCACCGAGTTATGATGGTGGCAGGGCTCGAAGGTAACTCTTCCACTTGAGAGGAGACTCTCCGCCTCGGAATCAGAGGAAGCCCAACCTTCGTACAAGCAGGCGCCAATCAGCGCACCCTTAAGGGGTCCTGACGCATTCTTCCAGTCTACAGGAGGGCCAGCGTGAAGAAGCATCATATCCTTCATTCCTGGGATAAGTTTTCTTGCTAGCCCTATGTTGTTCCAGACAGGTTCGGAATCCATCATTCTTTCAACAGCAATTCTGTTAGCCGCTTCAACCTCTTCCCGTATACTCACGAACCTGGTGGAAAAACACCAGCTAATTAACCTGAGCGGAGCGCAAGAGTTGTATACGATGACAAAACACTAGGCGAGCGAACTTATTCAACCTTGATTTTACTCGAAGATACCGTTCGACGTGACTTCTTTCTGGGTAGATGAGATAGGCAGAATATAAAGGAAAGATAATTTAGACCAAACATCAACTGGTATATTTCGAATATTTTTTGTCGTGGGCGAAGAAATACAAGATCGTTTGGGGAGGACTATTATGCATCATCCATCAGGAAGATTCGCTATCATCGAAGCCCACTTGATAATATATTTTGAGCAATATAAATCGGGATTCAGGAATTCAGTGTAGAACTTCATTATTGTGGCCAGGGAACTTGGATGCTTGATAGGGCAAAGTTTGAGAAGGGACAAGGTGGAAGACAGAAATGGTTACAGAAAATTAGAAAACGGTTTGACGTTGAGCAGAAACAAAGAATATTTACGAGCTTCATACACCATCCCGCATCGAGGCCTTACTTTTGGGCGACACAATCATCAATATAGTGAAGAAGGACTTTTACAGGGATTCCCTTCAGCTAATGAGGATAACCGACGACGCAAGAAGGGTTGTCGATGGAGCCCTCGACGTAGCTGTTGTGATGGGTACTTCAACAAACAAAGAGATGCTCAAGGGTATAGGACTGCTTGATCCCACAGGCGAAAAGGCCACCCCTTCTGATGTCATAATAGCGATTAAATTGGAGGATAGAGCGGATCCCGCACGGGCAGTATCGATTGTTGAGGGGTTGCTCCAAGAAAGAGCTCAGACGGGAAAGGAAGGGTCCGACCAGAGCACATTTGAAACGATCGAAGAGGCCTTAGCAGCACTGCCCGAAGCGAACCTTGGCCTCGTATCTGTGCCAGGAAGGTACGCAAAGGATGTATGCATGATTCTGTTGAAGCGAGGAGTAAGCGTACAGGTTTTCAGCGACCATGTGACCCTTCAGGACGAACTGGAATTGAAAAGGTTCGCTTCAACCAGAGGTCTATTTGTTCTCGGACCCGGATCAGGGACTTCAATCATTTCAGGCAAGGGCATAGCGTTTGCCAACAATGTCAAGAGAGGAGGTCTTGGGGTTGTCGCTGCTGCCGGCACAGGTCTTCAAGAGCTTAGCGTCCTAGTGGACAGGCTTGGACTTGGTATATCCCACGCCCTTGGGGTCGGGGGAGGAGACGTTAAATCCGAAGTGGGTGGCATAATGTCGAAATTGTGCCTCGAAAGGCTCGAAAGCGACGGAGGGACAACTGCGCTATGTTTCATCAGCAAGCCTCCGTCGAAGGAGGTGGCCGATGAACTCGTTGATTTCATAAAAGCCAAGATAAAGAAGAGTATAGTCATATGTTTCATAGGCGCAGATCTCGGTAGTAAAGAAGAAGAAAGGATAAAGTTCGCAGAAACACTTCACACAGCGGCCATCAGGGTATCGGATATGATGGGTGGTTCGGGTAGTTTGGGTACCCCGATAGAGAAGCTGAAGGAGGTTTGGGTATCCTGCTCCTACAGATTAGGAGAGGAGCAAAGGTTCCTTAGGGGGCTGTTTACCGGCGGCACCTTGACCTACGAATCTCTTGTGATAACAACAGAGCTTCTTGGTGAGGTCTGGTCGAACTCGCCCATCGACCCCCGAATGGCGCTCGAGGATTATAGGGTAAGCAGGGGAAACACCCTTCTTGATATGGGTGAGGAGGAATTTACGGAAGGGAGGCCTCACCCAATGATAGACCCTACTCTCAGGAAGATGAGACTCATACAGGAAGCGAGCGATCCCAAGGTAGGGGTGATCATGCTCGATTTTGTGCTGGGCTACGGCAGTCACCCTGACCCTGCCGGTGAGATGGTGGATCCGATAGTGAAGGCAAATCAGTTGGCCGCTGCAGAAGGAAGACAGTTGCTGATCTTTGGACATGTATGTGGAACTGAGCAAGACCCCCAGACCCTTTCACGACAGGAGACGAAGCTGAAGGAGGCAGGCGTGTTTCTTTTCCCAACAAATGCAGAGATGGCGTTAAGCGCCGCAATGGTTCTAAAGTACAAGCAGGAGGGGGTCGGATGCATGGACGACCACGTATCTAACTCACTTAGGAGATTTCTGGGGGTGTCTTGAATGGTCGAAGGTGAGAAGGAGAACCTTTTGCAAGGGGAACTCAAGGTTGTAAATGTAGGTGCTAAACTTTTCTTTGACGAACTGAAGAAGCAGGGGGTGAAGGTGGTTCATGTGGAGTACAAACCCCCAAGGAACCTGGATGACGACTTGCAAAAGATACTATCAGAAATACTTTAGTCGTTATATTGAACTGTCTCCTCTACTTCATTCTCTCCTCTTGTAAAAAGTTGCTGCCTCTTTAATGGCTGGGAGCATCTGGTTGTAAGTGCCACACCTGCATATCAGCCCACTCAGCCTCTCCTTTATCTCCGATTCTGAAGCTGATGGGTTTTCGGTGAGCAGGCTGTGCACGCTTACAACGAATGCAGGGGTGCAGAAACCACACTGAGTAGCACCGTGCTTTACAAACGCCTTTTGTAGAGGGGAAAGTGCTTCTCCTACTGAAAGCCCTTCGGCAGTCACCACCTGACTCCCGTCAGCCTCTACAGCGAGCACAAGACAGCTCTTGACTGCCTTACCGTCCAGAAGTACAGTGCACAAACCACACTCCCCCCTCCAGCATGCGGCCTTGACGCTCTTTACTCCAAGCCTGTCCCTGAGCAGGTCGAGAAGGAGCTGATTGTCCTCCACCTCCACCTCCCTTCTTCTCAGGTTAACCTGAAGGTATATCCTGGTCATCTTCTCCCCAAAGCCTCCCTCAAGGCTTGTGCGGTCATAACCTCAACCAGATTCTTCCTGTACTCCGCGCTGGCAAGGTTGTCATCCATGGGTTGCACCGAACCAGTCACCCATTTAAGTGCTGAATTAATGATCTCTGAAGGAGAGTCCCTCCGGGATGAAGGAAGATTTCTGAATATTTCGGTAACACCATCTGCGACGATCGGTGTATCGGAAATCCCACCGTATACAAGTCTGACCTCCTTGGGGTAACCGCTCTCATACCCAGACGCAACCATCGCTAAATTGACCAGCCCGAACTCTGAACCCTTTGAGAACTTGTAATACCTTCCCCTTGAGTCCGATGGGGGTGCGGGGACTGTCACCGAGGTAACAATTTCGTTGCTTGCCAGAGCAACCTGAGCCATCCCCTTTATGAAACCCTCAACAGGCGTGATTCTCCTGCCCCTTGGACCCACTATCTCCAGCTTGGCGCCGTAAGCTATCAGCGGTGGCGGGGAATCCACCCACGGCATCCCTTCACAAATATCACCAACAAGTGTGGACCTGTTTCTCAGATTGTGGTCGCTAAGTAAAGAGATCGCTTCCCAAAGAGCTGGATAACTATTCTTCACCACATCGTTTCTCAGAAGCTCGTTCAGGGTCGTAGTCGCCCCTATCTTTAACTCTCCGTTTCCGTTGCTTATATGGTGCAACTCGGGGATCCCCTTCAGATCAATTATGATCTTAGGATCCATCAGCCTTTCTTTCAGCATGTTGATCACCCCTACGCCGCCAGCCATAACTCTAGCATCTTCGCCATGTTTCTCCAAAAGAGACAGGGCTTCTGAGACAGATTTTGGTCTGATGTACCTGAATCTGGGGAGGGTAAAGTAGGGTGAGCTAAAGCTCACTTCTTATCGCCATCCTCAAATTCATGGAAGGACGGGTTCTCCGGGATTCGCGACCCGTACGAGAGGCCTCTGGGACTGTTCGCCGGAAGCCGTCCCCCTCAACGCTGAGAGAGCTCTCTCCAGAAGGTCAGGCCTTTGCTCCTTAATTGCCCGCCAAACGGTCTCGGGGTTCATCGGTTCTTCACGGAGAATCACGCCGGTCGCCCTGAATACAGCATTGGCTATAGCGGGCGCCACGGATATCATTGTCATTTCACCCACCCCCCTTGCGCCCAACGGTCCATCCTCCTGAGGGGTTTCTATCGTCACCTTCTTTATCTCTCTCGGAAGGTCCTTCATCCTGGCAATGTAATAGCTGCTGAAGTTAGGGTTGGTCACCCACCCCTGTGGGTCAACTTGGATCTTCTCCCAAAGAGATATGCTCATACCCATTATCATCCCACCATCCATCTGCTGTTCCACCCCCAGTCTGTTGATGACCCTGCCCACATCCTCCACCTGAACCCCTCTTTCCACAGCTATCTCACCGGTCAGAAGGTTGAGTGAAATCTCGACTCCTGTTCCTCCAAATGTGTGGAATATAGATGGGACTCCCTGACCAGTCTCGGGATTCAAGTAGCTGTTCAACACAGACGTCCAGGTCCCAGACCCGATCAAGGGGCCGCCTATCGCATTCCCGTTAGAATAAGTGTAGGACATGGCTATGTCAGATAGTGGGAGTTTGAGCCAAGGTCTCCCCCTTACAGTTGCAAAACCATCCTTCACAACCACGTCATCTTTTGGAACTCTGAAAACCTGTGAAGCCACTTCTATCACCTTGTTCTTGGCCTCCTTCACCGCGTTCAGTGTAGCGTTTCCATCCACAAAAAGACCCCTACTGCCAACCGTCTGCCAGGTGTAAGCCGTGCTGTCGGTGCTGCGTCCGTACGGAAAACGAACCTTATCCAGAGGCACGCCAAACTCCTCCGCTACTATCATACAAAGTGCTGTTGTAGTGCCTTGCCCGAAAAGACCGGTCCCCACGAGCAGGTCTATACTGCCATCCTCGTTGAACTTTAGTATTGAAGAACCGGATGCGTTTGGAGGCTGGGAGGGTCCCTTTACGTTAAGCGCGAAACCCTTGGCTCTTATTATCCAAGGCGGATCCTGTTCTCGAGATGTATTGGAAGCCCCAAGCTCCCTGACTATGGCCGAGAGAACCTTTTTCGGATCCCCGGCATCCTCTCTAAGATGCTCACCAGTCCCTGTAGTAGATTCGCCTGGCTTTGCTAGATTGATCAGCCTTATCTTGGCAGGGTCCATATGCAACCTAGCCGCGGCCCTATCCATCAACTGCTCGAGCGGCCAGTGCCCCTCAGGGTATCCGAAACCTCTCATCGCGGTGGTTGGGACCTGGTTTGTATAAACTGCCCTACATGTAACATCAAGATTTTCAATATCGTAGCAACCGTCAGCCGCGTAACCTGCGGTTCTGCTCACGTTCACTGTGTAGTCACCGTATCCCCCACAATCCATTATGAAATCTGCCATGTAAGCCACGAACCTACCATCCTCTTCGAAACCGGCCTTGACGTGAGCCACGAACGCTTCTCTGACTGCTGCTGACGTGAACTGTTCCTTGCGCGAAAGAACGAGCTTTACAGGTTTGTAGCCAACCATCTTGCTGAGTAAAGAGACGAGGGGTTCCCACCCCAGCCCTGCCTTGCCACCGAAGCCCCCTCCGCAGAAAGGATGGTGTATGACAATGCTGTTAACAGGCATACCGAGTGATTGAGCCATCAGATATCTAGCCGCAAATGGGGATTGAAGGCTTGACCATACTTCAACCACTCCATCTCTCCTGTAATG
>Ga0080006_1160145_pt1 | contig 30112 bp, 29 predicted proteins | sample RS3BMetagenome_FD_69209 | JGI IMG/M metagenome (GOLD analysis project Ga0080006, IMG submission 69209) | Ferric oxide microbial mat and aquatic microbial communities from Rainbow Spring, Yellowstone National Park, USA - RS3B (SPADES... ...
CGGTTGGTCCGCACCCGAGGGCCCGGCGCGCTGCTCCTCGAGGATTGGGACCGGGCGTTGGCCCGCGGGGCGAGGATCGACGGCGAGCTGGCGGGATCGGCCACCACCGCAGACGCCCACCACATCACCGCCCCGGTCCCGGGTGGGTCCGGGGCCGCGTCGTGCATGATCCTCGCCATGGAGGACGCCGGGATCGACACGTCGGCGATCGGCCACATCAACGCGCACGGCACCTCGACCCCGCTCAACGACCGGGCGGAGGCCGACGCCATCAGGGCGGTGTTCGGCGAGCACGCCCCCCCGGTCACGTCGACCAAGGGGATCACGGGCCACGGCCTCGGAGCGGCCGGCGCCATCGAGGCGGTGGCGGTGGTGCTGTCGATCGCGCGGGGGCTCATCCCGCCCACCTCGGGCTACGGACAGCCCGACCCGGAGATCCAGCTCGACGTCGTCGCCGGCGCGGCCCGCCCCTGGACGCCCGCACCGGTGCTGTCCAACTCCTTCGGGTTCGGCGGACACAACGGCTGCATCGTGATCGCCCCGGCCTGAGCCGGACCGGGTCGGTCGGCCGCGTCCTCCACGGCGGACGGTACGGGCCGTCGTCCGGGTACCGTCGAGGTGCGATGACCACCCTCCCGTCCGACCTCGCCACCGGATCCTTCACCACCGGCGGGCCGTGGATCGTCGAACCGGAGCTGATGCCCTGGCGGAAGCCGGTGGATGCCGGTGGGGACATCACCCGGCTGCGCGCCGCCACCGCGGCGTCCGCCGCCGAGCTGGTCCGTCCTCGACGACGACCACCGCTCGGCCGGCTAGCGGCGGTCGGCGGTCGGCTGGGGCGGGCCCTGGGCGGGTGGGCGCTCTCCGAGCGGGGGACCCCTTCCTCGCGTGCCGGGCTCTCCCGCCGGCTCCGGCCCGCGTTCGAGCGTCTCGGCCCCACCTACATCAAGCTGGGGCAGATCATCTCGGCCGGCGAGGGGATCTTCCCCGAGGAGCTGGTGGCCGAGTTCACCCTCCTGCGGGACCGCGTCCCGCCGGAGCCGTTCAGCGCCGTCCGTCGGACCGTCGAGGAAGAGCTCGGCGGCACGCTCGCCGATCACTTCGTGTCCTTCGACCGTACGCCGATCGCCTCGGCGTCGATCGCCCAGGTCCATGCCGCGACCCTGCGCACGGGGGAGCGGGTGGTGGTCAAGGTGCAGCGGCGCACCGTTGATCGGCTGGTACGACGCGACATCGCCGCCATGTCGTGGATCGCGCCCTGGCTCGTGGGCCGGATCCCCGTGGCCGCGCTCGCCAACCCGCCCGCCCTGGTCGAGCTCTTCGCCGAGACCATCGTCGAGGAGCTCGACTTCCGGCTCGAGGCCCAGAACATGCTCGACATCGCCGCGGTCCTCGCCACCAATGGGCAGCGTTCGGTCGTGGTCCCCCGTCCGCACCCACGGCTGGTGACCAGACGGGTGCTGGTGATGGAGCAGCTCCACGGGTTCGCCTGGGGCGACCCCGACGGCATGCGCGCCGCCGGGATCGACACCGCCGCCGTCCTGCGGACCACCCTGATCTCCTTCCTCGAGGGGGCGATGCTGGCCGGCGTCTTCCACGGAGACCTCCACGGGGGCAACCTCCTGGTGCTCGAAGACGGTGCGGTCGCCCTCCTCGACTTCGGGATCACCGGCCGGCTCGACGAGCGCAGGCGGTTGGCCTTCCTGCGCCTCCAGGTGGGAGCCACCACCAACGCCGTGGTGCCCCAGATCGAGGCCCTCCGGGATCTCGGGGCGCTCCCGGCCGACACCGATGTCGCCGCCGTCGTCCGGGACCTCGGGCTCGAGCGCCCACCGGTCGATCCGACCACGCTCACCGCCGAGGAGATGATCGCCGAGTTGCGCGACGTCACCAAGGCGCTCCTCGGCTATGGAGCGAAGCTCCCCAAGGAGCTGATGCTGTTCGTCAAGGACATGCTGTTCCTCAACGGAGCGATGGCGACCATGGCGCCGGACGTCGACATCCTCGGGGAGATCGTGGCGATCGTCACGTACTTCACCGAGCAGCACGGGGAGAGGATCGCCCGTGACGTGGGCGTCGACCTCTCCACCGCACCGCTGGACCTCGACGGGTACCGGGCCGCCATGGGGTTCGCCGACTCCCCTGATGCGGTCACCTTCCGCGACCTCCAGGGACGGCGGGACCTGATCCGCCGCCGGATGCGCGATCACCGGGCCGAACGGGAACGCCCTCCGCTGCTACGGGCGCTCTACCGGCTGGTCCGGCCGGTGGCATCGAGCGCCTGACGCAACGAGCTGGCGAAGCGCACCGCGCCGAGCGGTCCCTCACCGTCGAGGAGCCGGCGGACCAGGGCGGAGCCCACCACCACGCCGTCGGCCACGTCGCACACCGCCACCGCCTGGTCCGGGGTGGACACGCCGATGCCGATGCAGACCGGCAGGTCGGTGACCGCGGTGACCCGGGTAGCCACCTCGCGGGCCGAGTCCGCCAGCACCGCCTGCTCCCCCGTCACTCCCATCCGGCCCACCCCGTAGACGAACCCGCGCGAGCGCGCCACGATGGCGCCAATCCGTTGTGGAGGGGTCGACGGAGCCACCAGCAGCACGGTGGCGATCCCGGCGGCGTCCGCAGCGTCGGCCCACGGCCCCACCTCCTCCAGCGGCAGGTCGGGGATGATCGCCCCGGAGACCCCCGCGGCCGCGAGCATGCCGGCCATGCGCTGGTGCCCGGCGTGGGCGATCAGGTTGTAGTACGTCATCGCCACCAGGGGCACCCCGATCCGGAGGTGTCCGAGGTCCGCCAGGATGCCTTCCGGCGTGGCCCCCCGGTCCAGCGCCCGCTGGGACGCCTCCTGGATGGTGGGCCCGTCGATCATGGGGTCGGAGAAGGGGATCCCGATCTCGATGGCATCGGCGCCGGCGCCGGCCAGGCCTTCGACGGTGACCAGCCACTCGGGGTCGAGGCCGCCGGTCACGTAGGGGATGAGCAGCTTGCGGCCCTGGTCACGGTGCCGCCCGAGCGTGTCTTCGAGCCGGTCGGTGCCGACGGCATCCCCCGTGGTCATCCGCCGGTGCCGGACGCGCCCGCGTGGAGGAGGTCCCGGACCTGGGCGACGTCCTTGTCGCCGCGCCCGGAGAGGGTGACGAGCACCGTCGAGCCGGTGGGCAGCTCCGGGGAGCCGGCGACGCGCAGTACCCAGGCCAGTGCATGGGCGGATTCGAGGGCAGGGATGATCCCCTCCGTGCGGGCCAGACGCCGGAAGGCGTCGACCACCTCCTCGTCCCCCGCCGACACGTACCGGGCTCTCCCGATGGCGGCCAGATGGGCGTGCTCCGGCCCGATCCCCGGATAGTCCAGTCCGGCGGAGATCGACCGCGCCTCGAGGATCTGGCCAGACTCGTCCTGCATCAGGGCGGAGCGCATGCCGTGGAGCACCCCGGGGGAACCGACCGTCAACGCCGCGCCTCCCGCCGCCTCCACGGCCACCAGCGTGGACGCCGTCGCGTCGGCGAACCCGGCGAAGGTGCCGGCAGCGTTGGACCCGCCGCCTGCGCAGGCCACGACCACGTCCGGGTCCCCGCCGTCCAGGATCACCCGACACTGCTCCCGGGCCTCGTCGCCGACGACCCGTTGGAACTCGCGCACCATCCAGGGGTAGGGGTGCGGGCCCATCACCGACCCGAGGCAGTAGTGGGTGTCCTCCACGCTGGCCACCCAGTCCCGAAGGGCCTCGTTCACCGCGTCCTTCAGGGTCCGGCTCCCGCTGGCCACCGGGCGGACCTCCGCCCCGAGCAGCTCCATCCGGAACACGTTGAGCTCCTGGCGGTGAGTGTCGACCTCGCCCATGTAGACCACGCACTCCATCCCGAACAACGCGGCGGCGGTCGCGGTGGCGACACCGTGCTGGCCGGCACCCGTCTCGGCGATAAGCCGGTGCTTGCCCATCCGCCGGGCCAGGAGCCCCTGTCCGACCACGTTGTTGATCTTGTGCGAGCCGGTGTGGGCGAGGTCCTCGCGCTTGAGGAGGAGCCGGACCCCCAGCTCCCCGGAGAGCCGGGCGCACTCGGTCACCGGCGTGGGGCGACCGCCGTAGGAGCGGAGGAGGGCATCGAGCTCGCCACGGAAGGACGGGTCCGACCAGGCCCGGCGGAACGCCTCTTCGAGCTCGAGGCAGGCGGGGACCAGGGATTCGGGAACGAAGCGACCGCCGAACTCGCCGAACCGGCCGGTCGGGCCCGGGTCGCCCATGATGGCGCCGGCGACGGTGGTGTCCGCCGGGGGATGGGTGCTCACTCGTTCTGCCAGTCGAAGAGCTCGTCGCGCTCCCGGACCCGCCGCGGGACGGTGGCATGGGGGCTCGGGTCCCCGAGCCCCCCGCTGGCCACGGCGAGGTCCACCTCGGCGGCACGCACCGCGGCGACGAAGTCGCGCAACTTCCCCGGGTCCTTCACCCCGGGGGAGGACTCGACGCCGCTCGCCACGTCGACACCCCACGGACGGAGGTGGGCAATGGCCCGGCCCACGTTCGACGGGTCGAGACCTCCGGAGACGATGAGGCGGGACGGGTCGTCCACCCCCTCGGCGAGGCGCCAGTCGAACAGCTCGCCCGATCCGGGGTTCGCCCCGTCGATGAGGAGGAACTGCGCCCCGTACTTGTCGAACCGGTCGATGTTGCGATGCCCCGCGGGGAACGCCTTGATGGTGGCCCCCACCCGCTGGCGGATCCACTGGGTGTCTTCCGCGGACTCCATCCCGTGGAGCTGCACCGCCTTCAGACCGGCGTGGTTGGCGATCTCCACGACCCGCTGGGGAGCCTCGTCGCGGAACACGCCGACCGTGACGGTCTCCAACGGCAGGCGCTTGACGATGTCGGCCACGTCGGCCGGGCGCATCTGTCGGGGTGACGGGGCGAAGATGAACCCGACCGCCGCCGCCCCGAACCCGGCGGCCAGCAGGGCGTCGGCCTCGGACGTGATCCCGCAGACCTTGACGAAGACGCCGTCCACCCCGTCGTGGCTGGCGGCGGACGGTCCCCCGGCCATCGTCACCGGTGCGACCCGGCCAGTCCGGCCACCGCTGCCCGTCGGTCACCGGAGCACACCAGGCTCTCCCCCACCAGGACCGCGTCGAAGCCTGCCTCCGCCAGCCGGACGACATCGTCCGCGGATCGGATACCCGATTCGGCCACCTTGGTCGTGCCGGCCGGCAGATCTCGAGCCAGCGAACAGGCCAGGGAGCGGTCGACCTCGAACGTGGCCAGGTTGCGCTGGTTCACCCCGACCAGGGTGGCGCCGGCCTCGAGCGCCCGGTCCAGCTCCGCGGCGTCGTGGACCTCGACCAGTGCCGAGAGCCCAAGGTGGGTCGCAAGGTCCAGGAAGGTTGACAGCTCGGCATCGGAGAGGGCGGCCACGATCAGCAGCAGTGCGTCGGCTCCCATGAGCCGGGCGTCGCAGACATCGGCGGCCGACACCGTGAAGTCCTTGCGGAGGACCGGCAGCCCACAGGCCGCCCGGGCCGCGGCCAGGTCCGCCGGCGAGCCGCCGAAGAACTCGCGATCAGTGAGGACCGAGAGGCAGGCGGCGCCCCCCAGCTCGTACTCGGCCGCCAGGGAGGCCGGGTCGAGGTCCGGAGCGAGGTCGCCCCTGGACGGCGAACGCCGCTTGATCTCGGAGATCACCGCCACCCGTCCGTCGCCCGACCGGTCGGCGAGGGCGGCGGTGAACGGACGCCCTCCGGGTACCAGCTCGGCCCGCGCGACCAACTGATCGACGTCACGACGGTCGGCGGCCGCCATCGCCCGATGGGCTGCGACGATCGAGGCGAGGTACGAAGGCATGGCGACAAGAGACTACCGGGGGACGTCGGGTCGGGAGGCGACCAGGGTGCAGTGCTGTCCGGCACCAGGGTGTCATGCTGTCCGGCATGCACACCAAGGCCGAGACGCTCGTGGTCGTGGTCGAGGACGACCACCACATCTCCGATCTGGTCGCGCTCTACCTGCGACGGGACGGCTTCCGGGTCCTGCAGGCCGACGACGGCGAGTCCGGCCTCGCACTGATCCTCCGGGAGCGACCGCGGATGGTCGTCCTCGACATCGGCCTCCCCGGCGAGGCCGACGGGTTCGAGCTCTGCCGTCGGATCCGGGCCGACCCACAGGTGGCGGGAACCGCCCTCCTCCTGTTGAGTGCGCGCGACGACGAGCTGGACCGGGTGCTCGGCCTCGAACTGGGTGCCGACGACTACGTCACCAAGCCGTTTTCCGCCAGGGAGCTGGTGGCCCGGGTGCACGCCATCCTCCGCCGGTCCGCCCCGGCGGTGCCACCCGAGCCCCCTGCCGTGATCGAGGTGGGCCCCGTCGAGATCCACCTCGATCGCCGCGAGGTGCGCCGGGCGGGCGAGCCCGTGGCCTTCACCGCCCGCGAGTTCGACCTGCTCGCCCATTTCGCCACCCACCCGGGCCTCGCCCTCTCGCGCCGCCAGCTCCTCGACGCGGTGTGGGGTGGCGACTGGTACGGCGACGAGCGCACCGTCGACGTTTATGTGCGCCAGCTCCGCAAGAAGCTCGGTGACGACCTCCCGCTGGCCACGGTCTGGGGCGTCGGGTACCGGTTGGGATGAGACGCCGGCTGACCGTGGCGATGCTGCTCCTCGTGGCGGCCACCCTGGTGGTCACCGGGGTCGGGAGCTTCTACTTCGTCCGCAGGGCCGCGGTGACCACAGCCCAGATGGAGCTGGCCGGTCAGGGAAGGGCGATCGAACGGACGGCGGCGGAGAGCGGGGCGAAGCTCGCCTCACGAGCGGGACGGGAGCTCGAGGTGATCCGGGCCACCGGAGATTTCAGCGCAGTGCGCGTCCTCCGGCTCCAGCCCGACGGCTCGCTGACCGGAAGCCTTCCCCGTGGGCTCGACCCGCACGACCTGCACATCCAGGCGCTCCAGGCCGGGGAACAGGTGGTCGGGCACCTGTCCGGCCTGGAGGTGTTCACCGCGGTCCCGATTCCCGGCACGACCGCCACCGGCGCACAGCCGATCCTCGTCATCACCCGCCGGGTGCACAATCCGGCGGACGGGCTCGCGTACTTCGGGGTGATCGGTGCCGTTGCCCTCGTGCTGGCGGGTCTGGTGGCCCTGGCACTCGCCCGCCGGTTCACGCGGCCGCTGGTGGCCGCGGTGGACACCACCGGGCGGATCGCCCGGGGTGATCTCGATGCCAGGGTGACTCCCCATGCCGGCGACGACGACGAGTTCACCCGGCTGGCCACCTCGATCAACACCATGGCCTCCGCCCTGGCGAGGGCACGGGATCAGGAGCGCCAGTTCCTCCTCTCGGTCTCCCACGAGCTCCGGACCCCACTGACGTCGATCCGGGGCTACGCCGAGGCGATCACCGACGGTGCCGCCGACGACCCCGTCGCCGCCGCCGCCGTCATCGAGACCGAGGCCGGCCGGCTCGAGCGACTCGTCCAGGACCTGCTCGACCTCGCCCGCCTCGATGCCGACCGCTTCACCCTTTCGCTCGCACCCGTCGACTGCGACCGCGTCGCCCGGGCGGTCGCCGGAGGGTTCCGTCCCGGAGTCGGCCGGCTCGAGCTCGACCTGGTCGTCGTCCCGGCCGAACCCTCGCCGCTGTGGGTCCAGGCCGACGCCGACCGGCTCGCCCAGATCGTCGCCAACCTGGTCGAGAACGCCTCCACCTTCGCCACCGGGCAGGTGGTCGTCGGCACCACCCTGGCGGGCGGCCGGCCGGTCCTCTGGGTGGCGGACGACGGGCCGGGCATCCCGGCCTCGGACCTGGGCAGGGTGTTCGAGCGCCACTACACCTCCGACCGGGCCGACGGCCGGCACACCGGCTCGGGTCTCGGGCTCGCCATCGTCGCCGAGCTGGCAGCGGCGATGGGCGCATCGGTCCGGGCGGAGTCACCCGTGGTCGACGGCCACGGGACGCGCATGGTGGTCCTCTTCCCGGCTCAGCCGCCGGACGGGGGGGAGCGTCAGCCGCCGAACGGGAGGGAACGGGCTTCGGCCGGCATCTGACGTGGGGCGGAACCCGCTCCCCAGCGCACCACCACCGCCTCGGGGGGCTCCACGCGGCGGTGGAGCAGCGCCAGCGCCACCGTCGGCCCGGAGCCCTGCGGGGGCGCGACCGACGTCAGGTGGCCGAGCTCGTGTGCGCCGTCCCGGGTCCACACCTCAGCGCCGACGGGAGGCGGGTCTCCCCTGCCGTCGAGCACGATGCCGCGCAGCACCCGGGCCACGCGCGAGCCCCGGGCATCGAGCCGGGCCACCAGCTCCTGGCCGGTGTAGCACCCTTTGGCGAACGACACGGTGCGGTCCACCAGCCCGAGCTCGGCGGCGATGGTGTCGGGGGTGATCTCCCGCCCGTTGACCGGGACGCCGGCCTCGATCCTGGCGGCCTCCCACGCATCTCGGTCGCACCGGGTGACCTCTGCCGCGATCCACGACGCCACCGGGTCGCCACCGGGGGGGGTGGGTCCGAGCAGATCGAACCCCGTCCAGCCGGGCCAGGACACCGGAAGGAGCAACGGCCGGTCCCTCGCTTCCCCGGGTGGCGCCGCCTCCCCGGGTGACGCCGCCTCCCCGGTCAGCATGACCGCCCCGGCGGCAGGACCCCGTACGGCGACGCAGCTCCACGGGAGGGTGGCGATCTCCACCTGCACGCGGAGCCGGAAGCGGGTCAACCGTTCCACCACCGCCTCCCCGTGCCCCGCGTCGACATCGACGAGGAAGGACTCCGGACCCCTCCGCGTCACCCGGACCAGCGCGTCCACCTTCCCACGGGGGCTCAGCAGCAGCGCGTCCGCCGTCCCGCCCGCCACCAGCGCCTCGATGTCCTGGCTGCACTGCCCCTGGAGGTACGTTGCCGCGTCCTGCCCCGTGACCGCCAGCACGTCCCGTCCGACCGGGTGGACCGCCGCGGACCGCCGCAGCTCCTCGTACCCGCTCACCTGCCGGTCAGCTCCCGCGCCGCCGCCACCGCGGACAGGAGCGCCGCCGCCTTGTGCCGGCACTCCTCGTGCTCGGCCCGGGGATCGCTGTCGGCGACGATCCCCGCCCCCGCCTGCACCGAGGCACGCCCGTCCGGACCCACCGTCATCGTACGGATGGCGATCGCGGTGTCGATGTTGCCGGAGAAGTCCAGGTACCCCACCACCCCCCCGTAGACGCCGCGCTTGGTCGGCTCGAGGTCGTCGATGATCTGCATGGCCCGCACCTTCGGTGCCCCGGACAGCGTCCCGGCGGGGAGCGTCGCCCGGAGCACGTCGACCGGTCCCATCCCCTCGGCCAGGGAGCCGGAGACCTGCGAGGTGAGGTGCATGATGTGGCTGTAGCGCTCCACCACCATCATCTCCTCGACCCGCTCGGTCCCGAACGCCACCACCCGCCCGACGTCGTTGCGGGCGAGGTCGACCAGCATCACGTGCTCGGCCACCTCCTTCGGATCCTCGGCGAGCTCCGCCTGGAGCCGACGGTCGTCCTCGGGCGTCCGTCCGCGCGGGCGCGACCCCGCGATCGGCCGGGAGGTCACCACCCCGTCCCGGAGCCGCACCATCGGCTCGGGCGAGGCCCCGACCACCGTCACCTGCGGGAACCGGAGGAAGTACAGGTACGGGCTCGGGTTGACCAGGCGGAGGACACGGTAGACGTCGAACGGGTCCACCCCCAGTTCGGGGAGGTCGAACCGCTGGGAGAGGACCACCTGGAAGACATCCCCGGCCGTCACGTGCTCCTTGGCGACCGCCACTGCGTCGCGGTAGTCGGCCGGGGACATGGTGGCGACCACGTCCTCCGGTGCCCCCCGTCGGACCGGGACCGGACGCGGTGCCTCGTCGAGCGGACGGCAGCAGTCCGCCGCGAGCCCGTCGAGTCGCTGCTGCGCCTCCCCGTACGCCCGCTCGACCTCCCCGGCGTCCCAGGCCGGATCGACCACGACGTTCTCGATCAGCACCACCCGCTGGCGCCAGTGGTCGAACGCGGCCAGCTGGCCGATGACCGCCAGGATCGCGTCGGGGTACCCGAGGTCGTCGGCCGGAGTACACGGCAGGTGCTCGACCTCGCGGACCACGTCGTATCCCAGGTAGCCCACCAGCCCCGCGTGCAGCGGGGGGAGGTCGGGGAGCTCCGGCGAGTCGAGGGACTCGAGGATGGCCTCCAGGGCGGCCAGCACCCCGCCGTCCCCGGTGACCCGGCCGCCGGTGACCCCGTCGAGATCGAACGGGCCCTCCGTGCCGACGGCGCTCCCGACCGCCGCGATGGTGCACAGGGGGTTCCTCCCGACGAAGGAGTACCGACCCCACCGTTCCCCTCCTTCGACCGACTCGAGGAGGAATCCCACGGTGCCGTCCGTGCCCACGAGGCGGAGGAACGCCCCCACCGGGGTGAGCGTGTCGGCGGTGAGCTCCCGCCACACCGGGACGACTCGGTGGCGACCCGCCAGGGTGCGGAACCCCTGCAGGTCCGAGGCGGGTGGTGCCGATGTCACGGATCGCCGAGCGGTCGGTCCGGTGACCCGAACGACCGGTAGAAACAGGTTCGGTTCCCCGTGTGACAGGCGCCACTCCCCTCCTGGTCGACCCCCACCAGGAGGGCGTCGCCGTCGCAGTCGTAACGGAGCCAGCGCACGTACTGGCGATCGCCCGACGTCTCCCCCTTGCACCAGAGCTCCTGGCGGCTCCGGCTCCAGAACCAGGTCCGGCCGGTCTCCAGCGTCCGGCGCAGGGAGGTTTCGTTCATCCAGGCCATCATCAGCACGGAGCGGTCGGAGACGTCCTGGACGATCGCCGGGACCAGGCCGTCCGCGTTGTAGACGACCGCGGCCAGCGCGTCCTCGTCGACGGAGAGCGGCGTGGCGCTGAGGGGGTGGTTCTCGGTGGTGTGCACGACTGCTCTCCGGTCCTTCCGATGGTTGGTGTTCGTCTGCGTGCTCGTACCGTGGCGGCGCCCGGCGGCGGCCGGACCGTGCGTGGCATGCGACGGTCCGGGAGCCGGGTCCCGGACCGTCCGCCGGTCCGGCGTCAGAGGTAGAGACCGGTGCCGCCGTCGATACGGGTGGCCGCCACCGCGTGGATGTCCCGTTCCCTCAGGATCACGTACTCGTCGCCCTGGACCTCGACCTCGAACCGGTCCTCAGGATTGAACAGCACGGTGTCCCCCGCCTTCACCATCCGCACGTGCGGGCCCACCGCCACCGCCTCCGCCCAGGCCAGGCGCCGCGACACCTGAGCGGTGGCCGGGATGAGGATGCCGGCACGCGAGCGCCGCTCGCCCTCCGCCTGGCCCACCTGCACGAGCACGCGGTCTGCCAGGACGGTGATCGGCAGCGGGCGGTCCGATCCCCCTCCGGCGGCGCGCGACTTGTCCGACTGCGCGGGAGCGGCGGTGGGCTTGACGGGGACAGCAGTAGGCACAGCACCAGGCTACCAACGCCTGGTGCTCCGGCCGTCAGGCCGGGCGGACGGCCACCCCCGCCCGGGCCAGGTGCTCCTTCGCCTCGGCCACGGTGAACTCCCCGAGGTGGAAGATCGACGCCGCGAGGACCGCGTCCGCCGCACCGTCGACCGCCCCCGCCACCAGGTGGTCGAGCTCGCCGACGCCACCCGACGCGATCAGTGGCACCGGGCAGCGGTCCGAGACCGACCGGGTCAGGGCGAGGTCGAAGCCGTCGCGGGTGCCGTCGCGATCCATCGACGTCAGCAGGATCTCCCCCGCCCCGAGCGCCACGCATCGTTCGGCCCAGGCGACGGCGTCGAGCCCGGTGGGCTCCCTGCCGCCGTGGGTGAACACCTCCCAGCCGCCCGCCTCCCCTATTCCCACCCGGCGCCTGGCATCCACCGCCACCACCACGCACTGGGAGCCGAACTCGTCCGCCATTTCCGCGATCAGCCCGGGCCGGTCCACCGCCGCCGTGTTGACCCCGACCTTGTCCGCTCCGGCCCGGAGGAGACGCCGAGCATCCTCCACCGAGCGGACGCCTCCCCCCACGGTGAACGGGATGAACACCACCTCCGCCGTGCGGGAGACCACCTCGAGCATGGTCGAGCGGTGGTCCGACGAAGCGGTGATGTCCAAGAACACCAGCTCGTCGGCTCCCTGCGCGTCGTAGCGCGCCGCCAGCTCAACGGGGTCCCCGGCGTCGAACAGGTCGGTGAACCGCACCCCTTTCACCACCCGGCCGGCGTCGACGTCGAGGCAGGGGATCACACGGACTGTGCGCATGCGGCCACCCCCTCCGCCACCGTGAGACGACCGTCGACGAGCGCTCGGCCGGTGATCACGCCGGCCAGCCGCCTGGTCTCGCCCCCGCTTTCCTCCGTCAACCGCGCGAGGGCGACGATGTCCGCGGCCGACCCGACCCCCCCCGAGGCCACGACCGGGTGGCCGCACTCCCGCAGGACCGCGGCCAGGCCCATCACGTCCGGTCCCTCCAGCGTCCCGTCGCGCTCGATGGCGGTGACGACCACCGCGGCCAGGTCGACTCCGGCCAGCGACCCGAGGAGCTCGCCGACCGTGCGTCCGCTCCCCTGCTCCCAGCCGTGGACGGCCACCTCGGCCCGTCCGTCGGCGGCGAGCCGGTAGTCGAGCCCCACCGCCACCCGGCCGGGGTGGCGGTCCGCCGCCCGTAGCACCAGGCCTGGGTCCTCGTGGACGACCGTCCCGAGGACCACCCGGGAGACCCCCATCGAGAGCAGGCCATCGACGTCCGCCTCGCTCCGCACCCCGCCGCCCACCTCCACCGGGACGTCGACCGTACGGGCGATGGCGATCACCGTGTCCCGGTTGACGGGCCGCCCCGTCCGGGCGGCATCGAGGTCGACCAGATGCAGCCAGGGGGCGCCCGCGTCGACGAACTCCCGGGCCAGGGCCAGGGGGTCGCCGTAGCCGGTCTCCCGGGAGAAGTCCCCCTGGACGAGGCGGACCGCCGCACCGCCCCGGATGTCGATGGCCGGGTACAGGTCCATCACCGGTCCCGCCCGTCCCCGCCTGTCCGGCTGGTCACCGCTCCGACGAAGTTGCGGAGGATCTGCAGACCGACCGCGCCGGACTTCTCGGGATGGAACTGGGTGCCCCAGAGCGGACCCCGCTCGGCAGAGGCCACCACCGTTCCCCCGTAGTCGCAGGTCGTCGAGGTGTCCGCGGTGACCTCGGGGGCATAGGAGTGGACGAAGTAGACCCACGCGGGATCCGGCACGCCGTCGAGGAGACCCGCGCCGCGCCGCCCGGGCGCGTCGGAGCGGGGGCGGGGACGGAGCACGTTCCACTGCATCTGGGGGTGCTTCACCCCGGGAGGGAGCCCGCGCACCCGGCCGACGAGGATCCCGAGCCCGTCGACACCGGGATCCTCGTCGGACCCCTCGTACAGGAGTTGCAGGCCGACGCAGATCCCGAGGAACGGGATGCCCCGGTCGACCGCGTCCCGGACGACCCTGTCGAGCCCACTGTCGGACAGCGCCGTCGCGCAGCGGCCGAACGCGCCGACCCCGGGGAGCACGACCCCGTCGGCGCCGGCCGCCTGGACCGGATCGGACACCAACGTCGCGTCGCCTCCCACGTGTTGCAGCGCCTTCTCCGCCGAGCGCAGGTTCCCGATGCCGTAGTCGAGGACGACGATCACGGAACGGTGGGCCCGCCGGCGGGCACGGGACGGCGGTTCACAGGACGCCCTTGGTGGAGGGGATCCCGGCACCTTCGCGCCGTACCGCGTCCCTCAGCGCCCGCGCCACCCCCTTGAAGGAGGCTTCGAGGATGTGGTGGGTGTTCTTCCCGGCACCGAGGCGGACGTGCAGGGTGATCCCGGCCGACGTGACGAAGGCCCGCCAGAACTCCTCCGCCAGCTGCGGATCGAAGGGCGGCGTGCCCAGAGGGGCCGCCTCGGGAGGGAACTCGATCCCGTAGGCCAGGAAGGGTCGGCCCGAGAGGTCGAGAGCGACCTCCACCAGCGCCTCGTCGAGCGGGAGGGAGATCGAACCGAACCGGCGGATGCCTTCCTTCGCCCCCAACGCCTCGGCCATCGCCCCGCCGAGGGCGATCCCCACGTCCTCGACGGTGTGGTGGGCGTCCACCTCGAGATCGCCGACGGCGCCCACGTCGAGGCCGAAGCCACCGTGGCGGCCGAGCTGGGTGACCATGTGGTCGAAGAACGGGAGCCCGGTGGCGACCGCCACCGGCCCGTCACCGTCGAGGTCCAGCCACACGGTGATGGCGGTCTCCTTTGTCGCCCGGGTGACCGATCCGGTGCGGTGCCGGCCGGACCCGGACGCGGGGAGGTCGCCCGGGGCGCCGGCCGGTGGTGCGGGAGGGTGGCTCGTCATCGCAGGACCTCGCTCAGCGCTTCGAGGAAGCGGTCGTTCTCACCCGGGAGCCCGACGGTGACCCGGAGGCAGCCGGTGAGTCCCGGCCACGTCGAGCAGTCTCGCACGAGCACCGAGCGGGCGACGAGACCGGACCAGACGGCACCGGCGTCCCGGGCTACGGGACGGAACAGGAGGAAGTTCGCCTCCGACGGCCAGGTCTCCACGGGGAGCCCGGCCAGGGCCGAGGCGATCCGGCCCCGCTCCTCGGTCAGCACGGAGATCCGCCGCTCCATCTGGTCGCCGAACCGGAGCGCGACCCGGCCGGCCAGTTGTTTGACCACGTCGAGATGGTAGGGAAGGGCCACCAGCTCGCAGGCGGCCACGACCTCGGGCGACGCCACCAGGTACCCCAGCCGGACCCCCGCCATCGACCACGTCTTCGAGAAGGTCCGGACCACGACGATCCGGTCGGCGGACGCGGCGCCGCTGCGCACCAGGTCCAGGGCCGTTGAACGGGCGAACTGGCCGTACGCCTCGTCCACGACCACCAACCCGGGGGCGAGGGCGAGGACCGCATCGACCGTGGCGGGAGGCTCCGCCATGCCAGTCGGGTTGTTCGGCGAGCACAGGAACGTGAGGACCGGCTTGGCCTCGCCGAGGACCCGCGACACCTCGCCCAGGTCGAGCCGGAAGTCGTCGGTCCTCCGTCCGGCCGCCACCGCGGTCCCGGTGGTCCGGGCGATCTGACCGTGCATGGTGTAGGTCGGCTCGAACAGCGCGGCGGAGCGACCGGGACCCCCGTAGGCGAGCAGGAGGCACTGGAGCACCTCGTTGGACCCGTTGGCGCAGAAGACCTGGGACGGCTCGACCTGGTGCGCCTCGGCCAGCGCCGACCGGAGCCGGCCGGCGTGCCGGTCGGGGTAGCGGTTGAAGTCGACGTCGGCCAGCTCGGCCTGGAACTCGCGCAGCCAGCCTTCCGGCGGAGGGAACGGGGACTCGTTGGTGTTGAGCCGGACGCTGACGTCGACCTGCGGGGAGTGGTAGCCGGTGAGCGCCACCAGGTCGTCGCGCACCGCCGGCAGAGGACGGGGCCGACCGTCGTCGGACCGAGCCGGCCCGGACGCGTCCGTCAACCCGGCCATCGTCGGCGCACCGATTCGGCGTGGGCCGGGAGCCCCTCCGTCTCCGCCAGGGTCACGACGGCGCGGCCCAGTCCGGTGAGTGCTTCGGGGCTCACGGTGACCGCGTGCAGGTGCCGCCGGAAGTCGTCCACCCGGAGCGGCCCGGCGAACCGGGCGGTCCGGTTGGTGGGAAGGACATGGTTGGGTCCGGCCACGTAGTCCCCCACGCTGGCGGGGGACCAGGGTCCCACGAAGACCGCTCCCGCCGCGTCGACCAGGGCGACCAGCTCCGCCGCGTCGCCGGTGAGGATCTCGAGGTGCTCGGGAGCGACGAGGTTCGAGATCGCGAACGCCTGCTCCGGTCCCTCCACCACGACGCTGTACCCCCCCGAGGCGAGGGTCGCCTCGAGATCGGCCCGTCGGGGAGACGATGCCACGATCCGCTCCACCTCCCGGTCGACCTCGTCCGCCAGCGGCTCCGACCAGGTGATGAGCCACGCGAGGCCGTCCGGACCGTGCTCGGCCTGCACGACCAGGTCGATGGCGGCCAGCTCCGGAGGGGTCGCCGCGTCAGCCACCACGACCACCTCCGAGGGTCCGGCGAAAGCGGAGGCGACGCCGACCACCCCGGAGACCTGACGCTTTGCCTCCGCCACGAACCGGTTGCCGGGGCCGACGATGACGTCGACCGCTTCGATCGACTCCGTGCCGTAGGCCATCGCGGCCACGGCCTGGGCCCCACCCACGCGGTACACCTCGTCCACCCCGGCAAGGGCGGCCGCCGCCAACGAGGCATCGTCCACCGCCCCGTCGGGTCCCGGGGGGACGCAGAGCACCACCTGGTCCACGCCCGCCACCCGGGCGGCAACCGCGCACATCAGCACGGTCGACGGGTAACGGGCCCGGCCGCCGGGTGCGTAGCAGCCGGCGCGCCGGACCGGCCGGACCAGGTGCTCGACCCGGACCCCGCCCGACTCCAGCGGTTCGACCGTACCGGCGGACTCGTGGGCGTGGTAGGCGGCGATGCGGTCCCGGGCCACGGTCAGCGCCTCCCGCAGGTCGCCGGGGATGCGGGCCAGTGCCGCCTGCACCTCTTCGGGAGGGACCCGCAGCGCGGAGAGAGCGACGCCGTCGAACCGCGAGGTGAGCTCCCGCAGGGCGTCGTCGCCCCCGGCCCGGACCTCCTCGATGATGGACGCGACGATCCCGGAAGACCTGCGCTGCTCGTCGGGAGGCCGGGGCAGGGCGGTCCGGAGCGCGTTCCGGTCCCCGTCGAACCCGCGGAAGTCGAGACGCTGTAGCACCATGGTGAGGGAATGCTACCTGGGGCCTTCCGGGGGACCGGCCGGGGGCGCCCACGCCGCTACGCGTCCCACGGACGCACCCCGCCGCTCGGGGCGCCGGACCGGCTCCGGCACGGAGAGGGGCCCGGGAGCGCGAAGATCGGTCGATGGCACCCAGCACGGCCGAACTTTCCTCGCTCGCCACGGCGCTCGAGGAGATCACCCGCAGGGTCACCGCCCACGCCGAGGCGGCCGACGGTGCCGACGACGACGAGACGGCGACCGAGCTCTTCGCCATCGAGCGGTCCCTGGCCGGCGCCACCCGACGGCTCTCGCGACTGACCAGCACCATCAACCGCCGCTGAGCAGCCGGAACGCGGCTCCGGCGACCGGACGCGACAGCGCCCGGACGCGGCAAAGGCGCCCCGAAGGGCGCCTTTGCGCGAGCGGGCCGGGCGGCGGATCCCGGACACCGCTCCACGGAACCAGGTGGCGGGAACCGGTTCCGAGTACCCCCTACAACACCACCCCGGGGCGCTTTGTTCCAGTCACCCCGGAGATTTTTCTCGACGACCACCCCGGACCGGTGCCGGGGAGGGCGGCGGGACGGAAGACGAGGGACACAGGTCGGCGAGCCCACACGTCTCGCACCTCGGGCGCCGTGCCGCACAGGTCCTCCGCCCGTGCAGGATCAACCGGAGGCTGAAGGCACCGTGCTCCCTTGCGGGGACGAGCCCCACCAGGTCCCGTTCGACCGCGACCGGGTCCGTCGCCGATGTGAGCCCGAGCCGCCGGGCGATCCGACCCACGTGGGTGTCGACCGGCAGCCCCGGGAGCCCGAAGGCCACGCTCCGGACCACGTTCGCCGTCTTGCGGCCGACCCCGGGCAGGGTCACCAGGTTCTCCCGCCGGTGGGGCACCTCGCCGCCGAACCGGGCCGACACCCCCTGCGCCATGCCGATCAGGTTCCGGGCCTTGACCCGGTAGAACCCTGTGGTGTGGACGATCCGTTCCACCTCGGATGGATCGGCCGCCGCCAGCGCGTCGGCGTCGGGATAGCGGGCGAACAGCACCGGGGTGACGGAGTTCACCCTGGCGTCGGTGCACTGCGCCGACAGGATGGTCGCCGCCAGCAGCTGGAACGCCCCCCGGTGCTCGAGAGCGCACAGCACCTCGGCGGTGCCGGGGAACTCCTCTCCCAGCCTCCGCGCCACCTCCCGTGCCCGACCGGCGGGGGTGAGGGGACGGGCCACGCAGCGGACACTACCGGTAGCGTCGGCCGGGTGAGCGAGCCCAGCGTCTCCGTCCACACCACCGTCGACCCGGTCGTCCGCCGCGCGATCGGTGACCTGCTCCGCGCCGCCCGGGACGCGGACGGCGGACCGCCGCTCGGAGATCACAAGCGCCGCGGCCTCGAAGCCGCCGTCGCCGTCGGCGCCCCCACGGCGGGAACACCACCGGACGACGGGTCCCCGTCCAGCCGCCTGGCTGCGATCGTGGCGTCGGTGCCGGGTGTCCCTGGGGCCGTCGGGTACGGCCAGGTGGGTCCGCCCGGCAGCGACGGCGTGTGGGGGATCGAGCTGGTGGTGCATCCGGACCACCGCCGCCCCGACGAACGGGTCGCCGACACGCTCCTCGGGGCGGCGGTCGCCTGGTCCCGAGCCCATCCGACCGACAGCACCAAGTCCGGGACGACCGCCGCCCGCTACTGGGCGCTCCACGGCGGTCCGGAGCACGACAGGCTCGCCCTCGCCCACGGGTTCCACCTCGAACGGGAGCTCCTCCAGCTCCGTGTCCCGCTTCCGCTGGTGGGCGCAGGTCCCGCGCTCGCAACCCGCGCCTTCGTTCCGGGCACCGACGAGGAGGCGTGGCTGCGGACCAACAACCGGGCCTTCGCCGGGCATCCCGAGCAGGGGGGGTGGGGCCTCGGCACCATCCTCGACCGGGAACGGGAGCCGTGGTTCGATCCCGAGGGGTTCCGGGTCTACGAGGTCGACGGCCGCATCGTCGGATCGTGCTGGACCAAGCTCCACGTCGGCACCTCTCCCCTGATGGGGGAGATCTACGTGATCTCCGTGGATCCGGAGTTCCACGGGCGACACCTGGGACGCGGCCTCGTCGTCGCCGGACTGGCCTGGCTGACGGATGCGGGGGCCCGCACCGGCATGCTCTACGTGGACGGCGCGAACCGGGCCGCGGTCGGTCTCTACCGCTCGCTGGGCTTCACCGTGCACCACGCCGACCGGGCGTACGCCCTGGCCGGCACTCCCGCGTCGGTGCCCTGAGCGCCGGCCACCCGACCACGGGGCACGGTCCCGGGCTACCCGGTGCCCACCAGGTGCCCGATGGTGAAGGTCACGCCTGCCGCCATCCCCGAGATGAGGAGCTGCCGGCTCGCGGACCACAACCACGACCGTCCGGTGAACACCGCGAGCGCCGAACCCACGCCGAACGCGCTCACCGCACCCAGCCCGACCGACCACCACATCGCCCGACCGCCGTGCGCGAAGAACCACGGGAGGAGCGGGATCAGCGCCCCCACTGCGAACATCACGAACGAGGACACCGCGGACTGGACCGGGTTCCCCGTCTCCTCGGGGTCGATCCCCAGCTCCTCGCGGGCGTGGACCTCCAGGGCGACCTTCGGGTCCCGCATCATCGCGGTGGAGAGCTCCTCGGCCAGAGCGGTGTCCAGGCCGCGCTGCTCGTAGAGAGCGACCAGCTCGCGCCGCTCGTCCTCGGGCTCGTGGCGGATCGCGTCCCGCTCCACCGTCAGCTCGCGTTGGATCAGCTCGGACTGCGCCCGCATCGAGACGTACTCGCCCGCCGCCATCGAGAAGGCGCCCCCGACCAGGCCGGCCAGCCCCGCCAGTCGCACGGCGCCGGCCGGCGCGCTGGCGCCGGCCATGCCGAGGATCAGCGCCACGTTCGACACCAGGCCGTCACTGATCCCGAACACGGCGGCCCGCGGGCCCCCTCCCTGGAGGTTGCGGTGATTGTGCCCTCGATCCACGGGGGTCACAGTAGCGAGACCCGGCCGTGAGGCGTCACTGAACTTGGCAGGTAGGCACGCCTCCGGAACCGGCACGCCCCGGACCACCGTGGCCCACGCTGGTGGTCGCCTGCCCGGCTCCTCTACACTCCCGGCCATGGCAACCACCGTCCACGGCATCGATGCGTTCTCCGACCTCGTCGGCCAGCACCTCGGCCACAGCGACTGGCATCTGGTCGACCAGGCACAGGTCGACCTCTTCGCCGATGCCACCGGCGACCACCAGTGGATCCACGTCGACCCCGATCGGGCGAAGTCGGGTCCGTTCGGTGGGACGATCGCCCACGGCTACCTGACGCTCTCGCTGGCCCCGGTCCTCCTGGGCGAGGTGCTGCACGTCGACGGGATCTCGCTCGGGGTCAACTACGGCTGCAACAAGGTCCGCTTCCCCTCGCCGGTTCCCGTCGGCAGCAGGCTGCGGCTCGGGGCGACCCTTGTCTCCGTTGAGGAGGTGGCGGGGGGGGTGCAGGTCGTCTTGGACCTGGTCCTCGAGACCGAGGGGTCGGCGAAGCCGAGCTGTGTCGCCCAGGTGGTGTACCGCTACTACGCCTGAGCGCCGGATCGAGGCCGGCGACGGGCCGGGCCGCCCTTGCCCACCTCCCCGCTCACACAATTCGAGCAATGACTCCTAGAATCGTCGTCGTGGAGATGCGCGTCGAAGAGCTGTCGAGCCGGGCCGGGGTGTCGGTGGACACCATCCGCTACTACCAGACCAAGGGCCTGCTCGACCCGCCCCGGCGCGAAGGGAGGGTCGCCTGGTACGGCGACGACCATCTCCAGCGCATCCGGCGCATCCGGGCGCTCCGGTCCCGTGGGTTCACGCTGGCCACCATCGTCCGGTTGCTCGAAGGCGAGCTCGACGGCGAGGACGCGGCGCTGGTGGAGGAGCTCAGCCGGAACCGGTGGACCGGACCGGGTGCGCCGCCGACGGACGATGCCGACCAGCGGTACTCCCTCGCACAGCTGGCCGAGCGGACCGGTGTGCCGCTCCCCCTCCTCAAGGCGGTGGAGGCCGAGGGCCTGCTCGTCCCGCGCCGGGTCGGGGCGGAGGACCGCTACACGGAGGAGGACGTGGTCGCTGCTGGTGCCGGCCTGGCGCTGCTCGAGTGGGGGGTGCCCCTCTCCGACCTCCTCGCGCTGGCCCGCCGCCACCATGCCGCCACCCAGGAGGTCGCCCGCCAGGCCGTGGTGCTGTTCTCGACCCACGTCCGGCGACGCCCCGCCGTCACCGACCCGGTGCCGGCCGAGGCCGAGACGGATCGCCTGGCGACCGCCTTCCGGGAGCTGCTCCCGGCGGTCCATACGCTGGTCGCCCACCACTTCACCCGGACCCTGCTGAAAACCGCCATCGACCACATCGAGCTGGTCGGGACCGAGGCCGAGCGGCGGCTCGTCTTCGAGGAGGCCGGGCGCATCCTCGCCTCGGACGCGCCGGTGGAGCCGTGACGGCGGCATCGGGGAACGGGACCGGGGGCGCGGCGGCGGGGATCCGGTTCGACCAGGCCGCACGGGCCGCCGAGGCAGATCTCCCGGTCGGTCCGGAGAAGACCGCGCTGGTGCGGGCGATGTTCGACTCCATCGCCCCCCGGTACGACCTGGTGAACCGGGTGATGACCTTCGGGCTCGACGTCCGCTGGCGTGCCCTGTCGGTCGAGGCCCTCGGGCTGCCGGCGGGGGCGACCGTCCTCGATCTGGCGTGCGGCACCGGTGACTTCCTCCGCATGCTGACCGAGGCAGGGCTGCGCCCGTTCGGCATCGACCTCTCGTGGGGGATGCTCGCAGTCAACCGGACCGGCCGGCCCCTGGTCGAGGCGGACGCGGCCGCGCTCCCCGTCGCCGACGCGTGCGTCGACGGGATCACCTGCGGGTACGCACTGCGCAACTTCACAGACCTCGGTGCGGTGTTCGCGGAGTTCGAACGCGTGGTCCGCCCCGGGGGGCGGCTCTCGATCCTCGAGGTCGCCGAGCCAGAGGGCGGCCTCCTCCGGCTCGGCGACCGGATCTGGTTCCGGCGAGTCGTCCCGGTCATCGGTGGGCTGCTCTCCGACCGCAACGCCTACCGGTACCTGCCGCGCTCGACCGCCTACCTGCCTCCGGTCGAGGTCCTCCGCCCGATGCTGGCCGAGGCGGGCTTCTCGTCGGTCAACCATCGGGCCCTCTCGGGAGGTCTCAGCCAGCTCATCACCGCCACCCGGCGTGGGAGACCGTGAAGCAGCCGGCCACCCGGGACGACGACCCACCCCTCCGGGCGGTGCGGTACCGCCTCCCTGCCGGCACGCGTGTGGACCCCTTGCGGCTGGCACAACCGGCGGACATCGTCTTCGACGCCACCGGCGAACGTTTGGTGGGCCTCGGCACCGCCCGGACCATCCTGCTCGAGCGCGGCCTCGGCGACCACAGTGCGGTCCTCCGGGCCCAGCAGGCGCTGGCCTCCATCCCCTGCGAGGACGAGCTCGGCGAGCCCGAACGGGCCGTGCGGGCCCTGAGCGCGCTGCCGTTCGATCGTGACGCGCCCGCCTCGCTCACCGTGCCCGCCCTCCTGTTCGGCGAGGACCACGGCCGGGCCTGGGTCACGGTCGTCGGCGCCCACCCGCACCGCGACGTCCGGGAGGCCCTGGCCCTGGTCGGCCACGTCGACCGGGCCGGGCCGGCGAGGAGAGATCGGCCACCGTCTCCGGTCGCCGTCCGCCGCGAGACCGTGCCGTTCGGCACCGATGCCGACTTCCGGGACGCCGTGCGCACGGCCCTCCGGCTCATCGAGGCCGGCGATCTCTCCAAGGTCGTGCTCGCCCGACAGATGGAGGTGCGGTTCGTCGGCGACATCGACATCCCGGGGCTCCTGGCGCGCTGGCGGGTCCTCGAGCCCGAGTGCACGATCTTCTCGATGCCTGGGGACGACGGCACGTTCGTGGGCGCCAGCCCCGAGTTGCTGGTGGCACGCGCCGGCGCGCTCGTCTCGAGTCGACCGCTGGCCGGGACCCGGTCGCTCGCCTCCGACCGGGACGGACGAGCGCTGAAGGCGTCGTCGAAGGACGCCAACGAGCACCGGTTGGTGGTGGAGTCCATCGCCGCGTCGCTGGCGCCGTGGTGCGCCGTTCTCGAGGTTTCCGAGCATCCCGAGCCGGTCCGTCTCCGCAACATGGTCCATCTGGGCTCGGCCATCCACGGAGTGCTCCACTCCGACGGCGGAGACCTCTCCGCACCGCCCGACGGCGGCCGGAGCGCGCCCGCACCCCGCACGCCCGGGGTGCTAGAGCTGGTGTCGTTGCTCCACCCGACCCCGGCGGTCGGCGGTGTCCCCCGCACCCGGGCCCTCGAGGTCATCGCCGAGCTCGAACGGGAGCGACGGGGGCAGTACGCCGGGCCGGTCGGCTGGGTGGACGCCGGGGGCGACGGCGTCTGGGTGGTCGGGATCCGTGCCGGTCTGGTCCGAGGGGACGCCGCTCGTCTCGCCGCCGGTGTGGGGATCGTGGCGGGATCCGATCCGGAGACGGAGCTCGGAGAGACCACGCTCAAGCTGGCCGCCGTCGTCGACGTGCTCGACCCGCTTCCGACACCGGCCGGTAGACCCGGTGGTCCGGGCGCCGAGGCAGACCGCTTCTCACGGTCCGCCTAACGTCCCCCCGTCCGCCCCGTCCCCGCGATGGCGGCCACCACGGCGTCGGGCGCGTCCCGGGCCACGAAGTGCCCGACGCCCGGCAGCACCACCAGCTCGGCGCCCGGGATCGCCGCGTGCAGTGACCGGGCGGCCGACGGCGGGACGACCAGGTCCCACGCCCCGGCCAGCACTGTGGTGGGCACCACGATGTCCCCCAGGATCCGGTCGACGGCGGGGAGCTCGTCCAGGAGGGCGCGCTGCTCGGTCAGGAAGGTCCGCCGCTCGCTGCCCCAGGACGCCGACAGCCCGCCCGGTATTCCCTCGTCGGGCAGCGAGATGGCCAGGTAGTCCTTGGCTCTTGCCAACCAGGCGCCGACACCGGGCGCCGGGGCACCTTCGACGGTGCCCGCCCCGGACGCCGGGGACGGCGGCGCTCCGGTGCGACCGACGATCCTTCGGGCCCGCGGGAGCACGGTGCCGATCCCGACCAGGCCGGCCACGGCAAGCACGTCGCCGATCACCGGGAGCGCGAGCGCTCGGTCGAGGGCGTTGACGCTGTCGAGTGTCCCCACCGCGCCGACCAGCACCAGCGCCCGGACGACGTCGGGATGCCGGTACGCCATCAGGAGGGCTACACCACCGGACCAGCTGTGGCCGACCACCGTGGCGGGCACCGCCCCCGAGGAGCGCAGCAGGTCCGCAGCCCAGTCGGCGTTCTCCTCCATCCCCATGGCGCCGAGACCACTGTGACCGTACCCGGGCCGATCGGGGGCGAGCAGGCGGTGTCCCGGCCCCATGCGGTCGACGACCGGCATCCACGACGCGCCTGCACCCGGTTGACCGTGGAGGAGAAGCACCGCATCCCCCTCCCCCCGGTCGATCAGGTCGGCCCGGGCCGCACGCCGGGGTGCCCGGCCTCCGCCGGACCCGACCGCGCTACCGGGTCTGCCCTCCTGGTCCTCCCCCAACAGTTCAGACCGGCCGGATCGGCCCGGCGTCCGGTCCGGCACCGACCGTCACCTGCGGGCGGCTGCTCGTGCGGAACAGCCGCTGGACCCCCCACCAGGTCACCAGTCCCAGTGCCTCCACCACGATGAACGCGGACATCTTGGACTCACCGTCGACGCGGTCCACGAACCGGATCGGGACCTCGACGATGGTGGCGCCGGCCCGGCGGGACGCATAGGTCATCTCGATCTGGAAGCCGTAGCCGTCGGCCCGGATCGCATCGAGGGAGATCCGACGGAGCAGGCCGGCCGAGTACACCCGGAACCCCGCGGTCGAGTCGGCCACGCCCAGACCGAGCAGCGCCGAGGCGTAGAGGTTCCCGCCCCGGGACAGGAGGCGCCGGTGCCACGCCCAGTTGGGGATCACCCCGCCGGGCACGTATCGCGAACCGATCGCCAGGTCGGCTCCGCCAGCCACCGCGCCGACCAGCTCCGGCAGGGCCGCCGGGTCGTGGGAGAGGTCGGCGTCCATCTCGACGCACGCGTCGAACCCCCGGTCGAGGCCCCACCGGAAACCGTCGCGGTAAGCGCTACCCAGCCCCGACTTCGCAGGGCGGCGCAGGACCTGGATGCGGCCCAGCTCCCGCCCGAGCTCCTCGGCCATTGCGGCGGTCTCGTCGGGGCTGCCATCGTCCACAACCAGCACCTCGGCCTCGGGGAGGGCCGACCGGGTGCTCCGCAGCACCCGGTCGATGTTCCCGGACTCGTTGTAGGTGGGCAGGACGACCAGCACGCGCACCCGGGCAGCTTACGGGACCGGCCAGGGGTCGCCGGTGGCGGCCGCCGATCGTTCTCCCTCCACCGGCACGGTGATCCCCGACTCCGTCGTCGGGCCGGTCCGGCTCCACACCTCCTGGGCGATCGCCTGGACGGCTCCGCCGACCGGGATGGCCACCAATGCGCCGGCGAGCGCCCCGAGGGACGACCCGAACACCCCACCCAGATTGGCCCCGACCAGCACCGACAGCAGGACCCACAGGGGGTTCATCCTCACGGTCCGGCTCATCACCAGCGGGTAGAGGAAGTGGTTCTCGAAGAGCTGGAACGCGACGAAGACCACCAGCGTGACCACTGCCGCGGTGGGCGAGTGCAAGAGCGCGATCAGGACGCTCGGGACCCCGGCGATCAACCCTCCGACCAGGGGGATCATCGCCACCAGCGCCACCCACAGGCCGATCAGGAGGGCGAACGGCACGCCCAGCACGCCGAGGACCACGAAGATGACCAGCCCGAAGAGGAACGACAGGGCCAGCGTTCCCAGCACGTACGACGTCACCGATCGCGACACCCGACCGGCCACTTCCTCGACTGTCCTGCGCTGGTCGACGGGAAGCGCGCCGAGGAACCCCCGCCGGAGGGCGGGGGCCTCGATCAGCATGAACAACGACAGGAAGGCGATGGTGGTCAGCGCCAGGATGGTGGAGAAGACCGCCTTGGCCAGGTTGGTCCCGACGCTGAGCGCCGGTTTGCCCAGGTTGCGTGCCGCCGTCTGCAGCTTCGGGGCGTTGCGCTGCACCCAGGTGAGCAGGTGCAGGCGCCCCAGGTCGTGGGCGAGCTGACCGTGCCCCTTGCGGAGCTGGGTGATCATGGTCGGGAGCTGCTCCCCGAAGTGGGTCAGGGCGTTGACCAGGGGGTACCCGAACAGTCCGAGCAGTCCGGCGAACGTCAGCAGCGCCACCGCGAACACCATGCCGACCGCGGCGGCGCGGCGCACCCGGTGCCGCTGGAGGAAGACCACCGCCGGATCGAGGACGAGCGCGATGAACGCGGCGATCAGGATCCACAGGATGATCTCCCGCAGGCGTCCCAGAAGCCGGTACGCGAGCCAGGTGAGAATCACCACCGCGTCGACCACCAGGATCGTCGGCAGCGGGATCCCCCGGTCGCGGGCCGCCGCGAACAGCCGGCCCCGACGCCGGCCGGGGCCGGACCCGGCGGGGTGCGGGTCCAGCTGGTCGCTCCCGGACTCGTCCCTCATCGCCCCAGCATGTCAGCTCGGACCCGGACCGGCGTGCCAACATGACGGAGATGCCCCCCCGGTCAAGCACGAGTGCCGGCCCCCCTCCGGCCGGAGAGGGGCCGGTGGACACCCGAAAACCCAGCGCGCCGAGAGGACGCCGCCGCTGGTGGCACCGCGGCCCGTTCGCCCGCCGGGAGGTCAGGATCAGCGTCGGCATCGTCGTGCTCTTCCTCTTCGTCTTCTACGTGGCGCTGCCCCTGCTGGCCAGTCACCGCGCCGAGGTCGGCCTTCTCGGCCACATCCACCCCGCCTACCTGGTCCTCGGCGTGCTCCTCGAAGTGGGGGCGTTGGCGGCGTACACCCAGCTCACCCACGCCGTGCTCCCGCAGACCGGACCCCGTCGCCTCCGCCTGTTCCGGATCAACCTGTCGACGCTGGCCCTGAGCCACGTCTCCCCCGGAGGCACCGCACCGGGGGCGGCCCTCGGCTACCGTCTGCTCACCCAGAACGGCGTCGACGGTACGGATGCGGGGTTCGCGCTCGGCACCCAGGGGATCGGCTCCGCGGTCGTGCTGAACCTGCTGTTCTGGTTCGCTCTGGTGGCGTTCCTGCTGATCCACGGGTTCCACGCTCCGTCCACCCGGGGATCCGGGGCCACGACGACCAGCTCGGTCCTGGTCGTCGTGGCCGCCGCCGTCGGTGTCGTGCTGCTCGCCTTCCTCGGCGGCGTCTTCGCCCTGTTGACCCGGAGGCACCACCCGGCCGACGACCTCGTCCGCCGGATGGCAGGTCGCCTCCACCTGCCCCACCCCGACCGCATCGCCTCGGCGATGGTCGGTCTGGCCGACCGGTTCGCCGTGCTCATGGCCGACCGACGCCTCCTCGCCCGGGCGGTGGGGTGGGCGACCGCCAACTGGCTGCTCGATGCCGCCTCCCTGTGGGTGTTCGTGGCGGCCTTCAGCCACTTCATCTCGCCCGTCGATCTCTTGGTGGCGTACGGACTGGCGAACATCCTCGCTGCCATCCCCATCACCCCCGGGGGACTGGGGGTCGTCGAGTTCGTGCTCGTGTCGATGATCACGGGCTTCGGGCCCACTGCCGGCCAGGCGCTGTCCGGCGTGCTCGCCTACCGCGCCGTCAACTTCTGGTTCCCCATCCCCGTCGGCGGCCTCGCGTACGCCTCCCTGGAGCTCGAACGGGGCCCTCTCTACCGGCGGTTCCGGACGTTCCTCCGATCGCATGCCGGAGCCGTCCGACCGGCGACCGCGGGGCGCCCGGGCCTTCCGGCGTCCCCGGCCGGACCGGTCAGAGGAGTGGGGGCCCGCAATCGGATCAGCGATGTGGCCGGCGACCCAGCCAGGAGCGGAGCCGCCACCACTGCGGAGCCCGTTTCCCCGCCACCTGTCCCGGACCAGCGGCGGTCCTCGGGCGGAGGAGGTCTCCCGTGGTCTCCGGGGGCGGGGGAGCCGTCCCGAGGCCGGCCCGCTCCAGGGCCAGCTCCCGCAGGTGGCGCTGGAGGCTGAACCCGCCGGGACGGGAACCGGTGCGGACCCACGCCCCCCCGGGCAAGAGATCCCAGGCGCTGACCTCGTCCCTCCACGCCGCGTCGAGGATGTCCTGGAGACGGTCGGCGTTGCGCGCCTCGGTGACCGGGACGACGACCTCCACCCGACGGTCGAGGTTGCGCTCCATCAGATCGGCCGAGCCGATGGCGACCCGCAGGGGTCGGCCGTCCACCCCTCCGAACCCGTAGATGCGCGAGTGCTCGAGGTACCGGCCCACGATCGACCGGACCCGGATGTTCTCCGACAGGCCCGGCACCCCGGCCCGGATCGAGCAGCGGCTCCTCACCAGCAGGTCGACCTTCGCACCCGTAGCCGAGGCCGAGTAGAGGGCTTCGATGATCTCAGGGTCGGTCAGCCCGTTGACCTTGCACTGCACCCGCCCGCGCGGACCCTGGGCCGCCTCGGCTGCGATCTGGTCAACCAGGTGGCGCCGGAGCCCGAGTGGAGCCACGGCGAGCCGACGGAGCTCCGAGGCCGGGCTCGAACCGGTGAGGAGGTTGAACACGTCGGCGACGTCGGACCCGATGTCCGGGTCGGCGGTGAACAGGCCCAGGTCCTCGAATGAACGCGCCGTCACCGCGTTGTAGTTCCCCGTCCCAATGTGGCAGTACCGCACCAGCACGCCGTGCTCCCTCCGCACCACCATGGCCATCTTCGCATGGGTCTTCAACCCGACCAGTCCGTAGGCGACGTGGACCCCGGCCTCCTCGAGCCGCCGGGCCCAGGTCACGTTCACCTGCTCGTCGAAGCGCGCCTGGAGCTCGACCACCGCAGTGACCTGCTTGCCCGCCCGCGAGGCCCGGATAAGCGCCTCGACGATCGCGCTGTCCCCGGAGGTCCGGTACAAGGTCTGCTTGATCGCCACCACGTCGCGGTCGGCGGCTGCCGTCGCGAGGAACGCCTCGACCGACGTGACGAACGACTCGTAGGGATGCTGCACGAGGACGTCGCCCGCTCCGATGACATCGAAGAAGCTCCGGTCGGCCGGGCCGGCCGGGCCGCGCACCGCCGGGGGCACCTTGGACGGACGCCCGGGGACGGCGCCGGACGCGGCCACGTCGGGCGGGGGGGCGGGAGTTCCGCCGGGAAGGACAGTCGGGGTCACCGGGGTCCACGCGGGTGCGGCCAGATCGGGACGGTCGAGGCCCTCGAGCGAACCCAGGGCACGGAGGTCGAGGGGCGTGTCCACCAGGGAGACACCGTGCTCCGGCACATCGACTTCTGCCACCAGCATGTCGAGCAGGTCGTGGCTCATGTCCGACCCCGCCTCGAGCCGCACCGCCTGGCCGAACCGGCGGCGCTGGAGCTCGAGCTCCACCGCCGCCAGCAGGTCGTCGGCGTCGTCCCGTTCGACGGAGAGGTCCGCGTTCCGGGTGACACGGAACACATGGCACTCCGAGACGGTCATGGCGGGGAAGAGCGCGCCCAGGTGGGCGATGACGATCTGCTCGACCGGCACGAACCGCTCCCTCCCCGCCACCCGGACGAACCGCGGCAACAACGGCGGAACCTTGACCCGTGCGATGCGACTGGTCCCCGTCTGCGGGTCCACCACCCGGAGCACCAGGTTGAGCGAGAGGTTCGAGATGTAAGGGAACGGGTGCCCCGGGTCGACGGCGAGCGGGGTCAGGATCGGGAAGATCGTCCGGTCGAACACCTCGGCGAGCGCGGCGGTCTCGGCCACGTCCAGCTGGTGCCAGTCCACCAGCTCCACCCCGGCGGCCGCCAGGTCCGGCAGGACGGAGCCGGAGACGATCTCGCCATGCCGGGCCACCAGGGCCGCCACCCGGAGGCTGATCGCCTCGAGCTGCTCGGCCGGCCGCATGCCGTCGGCCGAGCGGGAGACGACCTCCGCCGCCACCTGGTCCTCCAACCCCGCCACCCGCACCTGGAAGAACTCGTCGAGGCTCTCTCCGAAGAGGCCGACGAACCGTGCCCGCTCCAGCAGCGGCAATCCCGCGTCACCCGCGAGGTCGAGGAGACGGTCGCAGAAGTCGAGGAACGAGAGCTCCCGGTTGGTGGAGCGGCCGGCCGGCCGAACCGCTGGCGCCACCGGCGCGGGGCCGGGCGGGGCGGGCGTCGTCACCGTGGCGGCCCCAGCCTCATCGCTCCCCGATCGTACTCCGACACGGTCGACCCACCGCCCCCGGACGGCACGCCGACACCGGTAGGCTCCTCCCGCGCCGGGGATGACGCTCCGTACCCCCGCCGCGCTGCG
>Ga0080006_1192285_pt1 | contig 30092 bp, 30 predicted proteins | sample RS3BMetagenome_FD_69209 | JGI IMG/M metagenome (GOLD analysis project Ga0080006, IMG submission 69209) | Ferric oxide microbial mat and aquatic microbial communities from Rainbow Spring, Yellowstone National Park, USA - RS3B (SPADES... ...
AAGTGTTAGGTTGACGAGGTACTCGATTGGGACCAACGATGATTGCTCATCGCGTCCAATCGAGGGTTTCCTCTCATACCCGCACTGGCATGTCTTCCCTCTTCAGTTTTCAATGTGCCACACCCCTCGTTGATTGCTTGGGGCCCTTGTGGAGCACCTTTGCGTTCAACGAGCAGTCGCTGGTTCCAAGCGGAACTAACGACTGTGGTGTGTCGTTTGCGAGTCTCTGGTGCTTGGCCGTGGTAACCACGACGTTACTACCAGATCCTCATTGCCAGAGGTGTTCTACGAGCTCTTGGTAGAGCCGTAAAGCACATGGGATAGATAACTCTAGCGGGGGTTAGTTGGAGGGGGTGACGGTTTGGGGGGGGAAATTTTGTAATTCTCCAGATTTCTTGGCGAAGTGGTGCCTCAGGTTGGTCGCCGAGAAGACCGCAGCGATGGCCATGAGCACAATCGAGAGGTAAAACGCGTCGTGAATACCAAAGGTGAACTCGGACCCGAGATGGGCGCTGAGCTTGGAGGTGCCCACAAAAATTGCGAAAGCTTGATTCTTCGAGATCGTTCCAGATGCGACCACAATGGCCGCCGCGAACGAGAACACCATTCCAATGTTGGCAAATGTGCGCAACATGCCAGAGGCGATGCCGAAGCTACCAGGTGGTGCCGCCTTCATCACCGCTGCGTTATTAGCTGGGTAGAAGCCACCAGAGCCAATCGCGCCGATGACGTAGGCACCAGAGAGTATCCAGATCGCAGACCCCGTCCCAAGCTGCGCATAGACGATCAGTGCCACCATCTGCAGCACAAGGCCAGCGGTCGCCGGCCAGACTGGACCATAGCGATCCGCCAGGCGGCCACCGATCGGGCCAACCACACCGCCGACCACGTACCCCGGCAACAAGAGCAGGGAGGCGTGCAGCGGGGTGTACCCCCGGACTCCTTGCAGGTACATGAGCAACAGGTACAAAACCGAGAAACTCGCCAACCCTTGAAACAGCGCTGCCAACAACGTCGGCGACATCGTCGGCACTCGGAAGAGCGCCAAATTCAGCATCGGCTCCCGTTGGCGCTGCTCGACGACCGCAAATACCCCCAGCAGAACCAAGCCGGCGATCACGAACTCGATGATTGACGCGTTTAACGATTCGCTCGTGAGTTTGGTCAACCCCCAAAGAATGCCAAAGAGCCCCAGACCAAGCGTGATAGTGCCAAGGTAATCGAGCCTGCGCTTCTCGCGCTCACCGTGGTCATGGAGGACCTTGATGGCGATCGCGAGCGCGACGAGTCCGATGGGGACGTTGATCCAAAAGATCCATCTCCAGGAGAAGTACGTCACGATCAGGCCACCGAGCAGGACCCCTAAGACAGCTCCGATATTCCAACCGATCGCGTTGTAGCCATAGGCCTTGCCTCGCTGCTCGGGAGGAAACGTATCCGCGATCACCGCCCCGGAGTTGGCCGCCACCAGTGCACCTCCGACTCCCTGCAAAAGACGAAAGCCGATGATTGATGCTTCATTCCAGGCAAGCGCACAGAGCAGCGACCCGACGATGAACACCAGGAAACCAAGTTCGTACATCCGCACCCGACCGAACATGTCACCGAGACGTCCCAGTTGGGTAGCGAGCAACGTGATCACCAGCAGATAACCAATGATGACCCAGATGATCGACGATAGGCCAATGTGGAGGCTGCGTTGGATCTCTGGGAGTGCAAGCACAACGATGGTGGTATCGACCGCTGTGATGAGCACCCCGATGACGATCACCAGCAGGGCGAGCCCGCTGTGAGAGGCTCGGGTTCGCGCAGCTTCAACCATAAGAGATTCCTCATTTCCAGGACGCCGATGGACAACTTCTGCGATAGCAAACCGGCCAAGCGACCAATTCCTTCCCGCCCGGGCCCCAACGTTGCACCTTCTGTCTACTGCCAGGTCACGAACACCAAGCCCCACCATCGACACCAAGGCACTCTCCAGCCACGAAGGTCACATTGTTCGGCCCATACCCAAGGATCTTGCCTCGAGGTGACACAGGAAGCCATAGCCGCCAGGAATGTCTTCGTATGGGAATAACGCCTTGTTGCAAACAGTTCGCAACTACTGTTGAAGTAGTAGCTTCCCGTGCCGACTCAGACCCCTAGAAAGAGGACCAGTGAAGGACCAGCTAGCAACCCCGTCATCGATGGAGCCAACCGCACCGCGCAAAATGCGCCAGGTCTTTGGCCTCTTTGATCTGTTCCCACTCTCGATCTCGAGCATCGGTCCCGTGTTCTCGGTCGCGGCCACTGGCGGAGTCATGGCCGCCGATGCTGGGTGGTGGGCCCTACCAGCCATCGCCATTCTCGCGATTCCCTTCGTGATTGCGTCCTTCGTCTTTCGACTTTTGAATCGACACTTCCCGAATGCCGGTGCCTCGTATCACTGGTCGGCACGGGTGATGGGCCGGAGGGTCTCTCAGTATCAAGCGTGGATCCTCATCCTGGCCTACTTCTTTTCGATCCCCCCTATCGCCATCCCTGCGGCCACCTACACGTTAGCCCTCGTCGCCCCCCACTATCATCCGACCAACGTGGTCACCATCTTGATCACCATCTTCTGGGTCATCTTCGCCGCTGTGCCCCTACTCCTTGGCTCCAAGCCCACGGCACAAATCACGAAGGCTTTCTTCGTGCTCGAAATGGTCTCACTGCTCGGCTTCGGGATTCTTGGGCTTGCGCGTCTGCACGCCACAGCGGTCACCATTCATTTTGGAGCACTGCCCGTCGGTGGTATGTTGGTGGTCGCCGTCGTCGCCGCAACCGTCCTCGATGGTTGGGAGATCGACTCCTATGCTGCCGAAGAATCCACCAAACCACGCAAGGACCCAGGTATCAGCGGCATCATCGGCGCCTTCCTCGCCCTGGTGTTCTACGCCATCCTGTATCCCCTCATGTTTGCTGAGACCCCCATGAAGGCGCTATCGGCACCCAACGACTCGGACCCGCTGGCCCTGTGGGCACAGCGAGTCCTCCCGTCAGCGCACTGGGTGATCCTGGTACCGATTCTGGCATCCACCGCAGGCGGCCTCTGGCTGACCACCTACATCCTCACCCGAGCGTTGTATTCCATGGGACGCGAGAACCTCATCCCAGCCTCGTTTGGAAAGCTGAGCAAGCGGCACGTCCCTCATATCGCCACCGTCTCGGTTCTCGGGCTCGTTCTGGTCGTCGTCGCGATTCAGCTCTTTATCTCTTCACTGGGCAACTTCTTTAACCTGGTCCTGTCGGCAGCTGGCTTCTTCTTGCTCGCCGAGTTCTTCTTCGACATCATGACGGCGATCGTCTTCTTGACGGTTGGACATAAGAAGTTGCCAGACGTCCAGTTCCAACCCCACCAGCACCGCTGGCTGCTGATCGGTGCATTCTTCTCAGCAGCGGTGATGGGGGCGTTACTCGTTGCATTCTTCATCTATGGCCCGAGAGCCATCGGAGCCGGCATCGACCAGACGCTGGTTGTGCTCCTCCTTGCCGGTGTTGTCTTCGTGCTGGTAACGCTTCGCAGGGTGAAGAACCTGCACATCTTCGACGGTCACGATACCCAGATCGCCAACTAAGGGGCCTTGACCATCTCCGCCGAACAGACTGCTTCGCCTGTGGTAGCATTGACGATCAGCCGTGCGACACCCCTGCGATCGAGGCGTTTGTTGAGCCAATGCGCGACACGACGCCGTCGTCGACAGGGTGGACCCGGTACCGTGGAAGCGTGACTATCCTCATTGACGCTGACCACATCACCGTGACACGATCTGACCGTACGTTATTTCGCGATCTTTCGGTAACAGTCAGCACCCGAGAGCGACTCGGTGTCGTGGGCATTAACGGAACCGGCAAGACCACCCTGTTGCGAGTGCTGGCAGGTACGCAACTGCCCGAGTCTGGCGAAGTACGGAGGGGTCGGGGTATCGAGATTGGCGTGCTCGACCAGGACGACCAGTTGCCACAGGCGACCATACGCCAGCTCGTTGGCTCCGGCTGGGAGAGCGAGGCAATTCTTGACCGCTTAGACATGATGGCGTTCATCGATCGCGATGTCCAAGAACTCTCTGGTGGGCAACGAAAGCGCGTCGCTCTGGCACGTGTGCTCGCTAAACCCTGTGACCTGCTAGTCCTCGATGAGCCGACCAACCATCTTGACCTAGGAGCAGTGACCTGGCTCGAAGCATGGCTCACGCAGTTTCGGGGAGGACTGATCCTGGTCAGTCACGATCGCTACCTTCTGGATCGCGTGACCACTCGAATGCTGGAGCTGGATCGCGGTGCTGGCTACATCCACAACGGAGGCTACAGCGCCTATCTCAGCGCCAAGGTCGAACGAGAGATCCAGTCAGAGACGGCGGACGCTGTGCGCCGAAATCTCGCGCGACGAGAGTTGGCTTGGCTGCGCAGGGGTGCCAAGGCGCGCACGCGAAAACCACAGGCTCGTATCGATGCGGCCAAGAAACTCATCGAGACCCGGGCACAGCCAGCCGCTCGAGCTGGATCGATCGACCTCGGTTTCGATACTCCGCGCCTCGGCGATCGGGTCATCGAACTCGAGAACGTTGGGTTCCGCTTCGCAACCGATGAGAAGCTGATGCTCGCGCATGTGTCCCTCAAGCTCGATCCGCATGAACGACTCGGCATCGTTGGCCCAAACGGGGCTGGCAAGACCACATTGCTCGAACTCATGGCCCAAAAGCTCGTGCCAACGACTGGATCGATTGACTATGGCTCCACGGTGCGCATTGGCTACTACGCACAACAGGGTCCACAGCTCGACCCGACCGCCCGGGTACGCGACATCGTGGCTGGTCCCCATCGCACACCCGGAGACCCGGCGGATATCCGTTTGATGGAACGGTTCTGGTTCACCGGAGAACTCCCTTGGGCAAGGGTGGGCACACTTTCTGGCGGCGAGCAGCGTCGTCTCCAGCTCCTCGTCGTGCTTGTGGCACGACCGAACGTCCTGCTTCTTGACGAACCTACCAATGATCTCGATCTTGACACGTTACGAGCCCTAGAAGACTACCTCGAGGACTGGCCTGGCGCCCTGGTGACTGTCAGCCACGACCGGACCTTTCTCGAGCGCGTCACCGAGCGGGTCATGGTGGTGCACAATGCGCATCTCAACCACGTCCGTGGAGGACTTTCCGCGTGGATCGCCCAAGCGAGCGTACGCGCACCCAGTGAACGCAACGAAGGCGACCGAGGTGCGCCCGCCAAACCCTTGTCCAGAGCCACGTCAACAGAGGGGCAACGAAGATCTCCAAGCACGCTACGCCACGAGCTTGCCAAGCTTGATGCCCTGATCGAACGGCTTACCAAGGAGCGAAATCGCATCAACGCAGCCTTTGCGCAACAGAGTGACCACGAAGCCCTGGCACGCCTCGGCACTGAACTCGCTGCCTGTCAGTCACAACTCGACGAAGCTGAAGAGCGGTGGCTTACGCTCAGCACCGAATACGATCAGCACACAACGCCCTAAGCATCGAATCCGATCAACAATCGCGTCCCGGCCAGCTTTGGTGCTGTGACAAGCGCCTTGACTACTCGTGGGCCTCGATTCGTGCACGTAGGGCACGCGCTTGGTCACCACTTAAGCCCCATACCGAGGAAGGACGGCTCCTCTCGGCATGAGCTCGCGCATAGGCAAGCGTCGCCTCGATGGTGTCCGACAGCGGCCGCAACACAAGACCCGCAGCAATTGCCTTTGCCGGGCTCGCCGCTGCGACATACCGTTCCGCTGGATCATCACCACCCCAGAGCGGAAATGCCGAGTCTTTGACACCATACTCACGGAGCAGAGCCGGATCAGCCCATTGGAAGGTGGCCTCGCCAGAGATCGTCTCTCGCAATGTCGCTAGGAACTCCTCGAAGGTGATCGGTTGCGACGGTCCGACGGTATGAAACGTCTCCGAGGCCTGGCTACGGGTCAACGTTACCAAAAACGAAGCCAAATCACGGACGTCGATCACCTGGAATGGATTGTCCCGCGGGCCAGGAACCACCATGGTGCCACCCTCTGCAACGCGCTCGACCCACCAGGTAAACCGTTCGGTAGGATCGAATGGACCCACGACATAGGTCGGCCGAACGACTAGGACCGGGGCGCTTGTAAAGCACGCCACAGCCTCTTGTTCGCAGAGGACCTTGAGGCCCCCATAAGTCAGGTCGGTGACCTGCTCCACCGTCGGGTCGTCCAGGGATGCCAACGGTGTATCCTCGGCATATCCCGGCTGAAAAGGACCGGCATAGGCAGACACCGAAGAGATATAGACATAGGTCCCCCCACGGCCCCCAAGCGCATCAGCGAGTCGTCTGACCTGTCGAGGGTAATAGGCACAGGTGTCGATGGTCGCATCCCAAGTACCTGCACCAAGACCCTGCAATTCATCGTTCCGATCACCAAAGATATGCGTCACCTCTGGGAAGAGGTCAGGGTTGGTCTTGCCTCGGTGGAATAGGGTCACCTCGTCACCCCTTTGGACCAATGCCTCAACGACGTGCCGGCCGATGAACTGTGTACCACCAATTACCAGAGTTCTCATCACTCCAGCGTAACCGCGCCGGTCACGCTAGGACAATGACGGGCTCGAAATCATCGCTGGCATGGAGTTGCTTTGGATCTTTCACCACACCAAACCCCGTGCAACATCTGACACCCGGCGCGTTCGGGACGGTATCGGTCAAGGGATGATGACTTGGCCATCAGCTCTCAGGCCAGCTCCAACCATCGCCACCGCGTAGCCGCGTCGTCTTGGCGCGCCACCTCGATTAACGTGAACCGTCACCCGAAGACCCCGAATGAACGAAATCTCGGGTGCGAATGAGTCCCAACGACAGCGCCGCCCCAGCAAGTGCGAGGATGCCGGCCACGACCAGAAGATCATTCAGTGCTCCTGCATAGGCGCCGCTCACCGCACCAATGAGTTGGTGGCGAACCTGGCTCGAGGGGGCAGCACCAATAAGGTGACCGATGGTGCCCTGCTCAATGGCCGTAGAGATCGCTCCTGCCCTCGCAGCAAGCGACGGGATCGCAGCCAGTGAATGACGAAGACTGCGCAAGAGTGCACTGGTAAAGATGGACCCAAAGACCGCGATCCCAACGGCGATGCCGATTTGGCGCCCAGTGCTGTTGGCACCTGAGGCCATACCGGCTTGGCGCGGCAGAACAACTCCAACCGCAGTCGAAGCCAGCGGTGGGTTGACCAGGCCGCTTCCGATACCAGCGACGAGGAATCCAGGAATCAAGTGGGTCCACGATCCGCCCGACTGGATACCAGACATCACGATGAGTCCGATCCCCACCAGCGCCAACCCGGGACCAATCAACCAACGTACCGGGACGTGGCTGCTGGCACGTCCTGCCGCGATGGCGACGATCAGGGTCGCCCCAGTGATCAAGAGAATCCGCAACCCAGTCTGAAACGCCGAGAATCGCAAATCATCCTGCAAGTACAGCACCAGATAGAGAAACATGGCAAACAGCGAGCCGTTCATGGCAAAGGCGGCGATGAGGCCTCCGTTAAAGGTGGGCACGCGCATCAGCGAGAGGTCGAGCATCGGATGTGCGCTACGTCGCTCGGCGATGACAAAGCCGACCATGAGAATCACTGCGCCACACAACGACGCAATCACCGTCGCACTTGACCAAGAGGTTTGACCGGCCTCGGTCAACCCATACACCAGCGCCACCATGCCACCACTGAAGAGGACGAATCCAGCCCAATCAGGGCGATGCGACTGCGAGCTCCGAAACTCGTCAACCTTAAAAATGGTTACCAGAATCGCGAGGATGCCAATCGGCACATTGACATAAAAGATGCCACGCCAACTGATGTCAGTCGTGATCAGCCCTCCGATGATGGGGCCGAGACCGGTAGCGAAGCCGGTGACCGCACCCCAGATGCCAAAGGCCACACCGCGGTCCTTGCCATGGAAGCTGTTGGCGAGCAATGAGAGCGACGTGGCAAAGAGGATGGCGCCCCCGATACCTTGGGCTGCACGCGAAAGAATCAACACAATTGGCGAGCCAGCCAAGCCACAGAGGAACGAAAATGCGGTAAAGATAACCAGACCGACGAGAAAGACAAGCCGTTGACCGTAGCGGTCGGCGAGCGAGCCCGCGGTCAACAATGCGGCGGCGAGCGTCAGCGCATAGGCATCGATCACCCACTCAACATCGACAAATCCAGTGTGCAGGGCCAGCTCGATCTGAGGCAAGGCGACGACAACGATCGTAAGGTCGAGGAGAAACATGAAGGTCGCCGCGCAGGCCACTCCTAAGGTCCACCACTGTCTGTTGGAAGTTTTATTCATGTCAACCATCCTGGTTGCCAACCAGAGGATGAGTGATCGAATTCCCCAGTATTACACAATTCCGCCATCTAGTATCTTCATAGAGATGGATTTTCCCACTATTGACGATCTGGACCGTCGTATCATCCAGTCCCTCGCTATCGATCCAAGAATACCGTTCCGGCAGCTCTCTGTCATTCTTGATGGACCATCAGAACAGACCATCGCTCGCCGTTATCGACGACTAGTGGATGCCAGCGTCCTCAAAGTTGTCGCCCAGCTCAACTCGCAACGCATCGGACGCTCCGACTGGTTCGTGCGCATCCGCTGTGCACCAGGACAGTCCTCCCAGATTGCCAACCAACTGGCACAGCATAGGGACACCTCGTGGGTCAGAATCATCTCTGGGGGCAGCGAGGTTTACACGATCATTCGCTCCCACGATCGCGATCGCCAGACTCCCCTCTTGCTCGAACAACTCACCATCGGTCCTGAGATCATCGGTATCGATCCGTATTGTCTGTTGCACCTCTTCGCTTCCGATGTCGCCCACCCGGTGGTGCCCTCCAACCTGTTGCCCAATGAGATCGCCAAACTCAGCGCCAACGCCCAACGGATCGTCCGCACACACGGGCCCACAATCGATCTCCACCAAGCCGACTTGCCACTCATTGGCGCTCTCAGCGCCGATGGACGAGCGAGCTATCGACAGCTCGCCTTGCGCACCCATTGGCACGAGTCGACGGTACGACGACGCGTCGAGGAGCTGATCGCCTCCGGGGTCATCGCCTTTGAAGTCGACCTCGACCCAGCGCTACTAGGACAGCAATCTCAGGCATTGCTATGGATCACTACGACCCCTGGCAAGCTCCCACAGGTCGGCGAAGCGCTCGCACAGTTCCCAGAAATACCCTTCGCTGCTGCCACCACCGGTCCATCAAACCTCGTCGCAGCTCTGGCATGTGCAAGCGTCCGCGAACTCTACCAATTTCTGACTCACCAGGTCGGTCAGCTCGATGGTATCAACAACATCGAGACAACACCGGTTCTGCGGACGGTCAAACTCCACGCCGCCATGTGGTCTGTTGACCGTTGATACCAATATCAATCACCCACCACGCTTCACACAATCCCACGGCTCACTGGCACACCTCCATTCCCTAGCTTGGTGCCTTGGGACAGCCTCGGCCAACAAGGAACGATCGGGAAGCAATACCCATCGACAGGCGACCATCGACAGGCGCTTGTCAAAAGACGATCGTGTGGGCCTCAGAATGCTAGACAAAGTGGTTGCACCATGCCCGTTCACCATGCCCGTTCACCATGCCCGTTCACCAGGCCCGTTCACCATGCCCGTTCACCAGGGTTCGGTACCATCATGTTCAAGGACCATGCCTGATCGCGCTCCCACGAGACCGTGAACGACTAAGCGCGTTAATCGTGTCCGTGCCCCCGGCAGGATTCGAACCTGCGCACATGGTTTAGGAAACCACTGCTCTATCCCCTGAGCTACGGGGGCGCCCAGACGACCATCGCTTTGCGCGAGTGTCGTATGTCATGAGGCTACCTGATCACTCAAGTCGCCTAGGCACCTCGAACACAGCGGATACCAAAAGAAGGTTGCAAGCCCTCGATCACACACCCCTGACCGCTCTACTTTCGATGCCGAGCCCGGCCGCTTGCCCAAGTGTCTCGTGCGCCACGACGCCTTGGCTAAGGGTCTACGACCCACCCATTCGGTTTCAGATCAGAACACGCCAGCTGATACAGAACCCAACGAGCCTTGTCATCAGTGGCCAACCCTGCCTAAGTCAAGCGGCGCCAAGCGATGCTCATCTCCAACGGAACCGACGCCATGAGCTCAATCTATGCCCAACTCCAAAGTGTTCCTGTTCGATCGTTGCCATTGTGGTCACGAGGCCAAGCAAGCGACGAGCCAGTCGACTGTGGGCACGCACTGACTCGTTGCGCTGGGCTAGGACGATCGGGTCGGGTCACCAACATCGAGCTCGCCGATCTCGCGCTCTACCGATCGTATGCGACGGTCGCACTCGTCGAGCATCGCGCGAACTCGCCGCACGACAATGGAGAGTTCGTCAAGCCCAAACTCCCGCCCCCCTAGCCGATCGATAACCGCCTGGCTCTCGTCTCGTAGCTCCTCAAAGCTGGCACTACCGAGCGCACGCTCGAACTCTTCGTCTCCAAGATGGAACCAATCCACTGCACTCATCGTGCCTACCTCCTACTTTCGTCGCTCAAGGTCAACAGAACCATCAACAAGCATCGCGGTCACCTGGCGCTCGGTTTGCACCTTGGCAACCGTCGTCAACCATTGGCCATCACTACCCTTCAATATGGCGAAACCACGCTCGAGCTGTCCGAAAGGATCATGCATCGCCAGTCGTGACCGGAACCTATCAACTTCGCGACCCTCAGATTCGAGTCGGCGTTCGGTAGCCTGGACGAGCTCACGAGGCCGCAACAGACTGGGGCGCTCGTGTGCCAGCCGAAGCCACACCGCCGCGGCCACACCGCCGCGGACTCGGCGCACCTGCTCCCGATCCTGTTGGAACCGACGCTCCCCTAAGCGATAGAGGGTCGCCCACTGTTCGGCCTGGATGACTTGCATCTGCGTCAAGCCACTATGGCACGACCCAATCACCTTTGACGCGAGCGCTTGACGCAGTGTGCGCTGGGTCTGCAACCACTCCTCGATGCCACTCACCAAGCGGCTAAAGGCTCGTTCGAACTCAGCAAGAAACTCTCCAACACGCTCCACGAGGGCCACCGCAACACTCTGGGGAACGTCCAGCGCGCGATGGGCTACCTCGTTGAGCAGCACCTCATCAGCCGCATGTCCGATGGCACACCAAATCGGTGTCGCCGAAGCGACCACAGCGCGTACCACCGGTTCGGCGTTGAACACAGCCAGTTCACTCTCGGAACCCCCTCCGCGCAAGACAACGATGAGGTCATGTGATCCCTCATCGGCGCGCCGAATCATCGCCGCCAGCTCCTCACCGGCCTGCACACCGGTCACCGGTGTCGAGTAGAGCTTCCAAGCAAAGGCAAAGCCGCTGCGTTGGAGCACCCGAGTGAAATCGTGTTGAACCGTTCCCGCCTGCGAGGTAACGATAGCGATGTCAAGGGGAACCGCGCAGAGGGTGAGTCGACGGTTGGCATCAAAGACGCCCTCCTCCATCAGGGCAGCCCGCAAACGCTCCAGATCTTCTCGGCCGAGGCGTCGCATCTCCTCATAATCGAGCTGCTCGATGACGAAACTGACGCGCCCGCCGGGCCGATACGTACTCAATCGACCGATTGCAACGACCTCAACGTCTTTGTTGAGCTCGCCAAGGCCACGATGGGCAAGCTCTGCACGGATGCGCGCAAAATCGGTGGCAAAAATCACCGCGTTGACCTTTGCGGACCCAGCGCCTACGATTTGATCGGTCATCGAACAGTAGAGGTGCTTGCGGACTGCCACGTCCTGGAGTGTTCCTCGCAATCGAAAACGACTCGTCATCAGTGGCTCAAGGGTCGCCTCAATCATCTCCCATAGGTTGGTGACGGAAAACACCGGTACCGATTCAACTGTCACAACGCTTCAGCCTAGCGGCGTACTCGGGCTCGAGACGAGATGCGACGGGGCCGAGATGCAATAGGCGCAACACACCCAGTCATCCGACCAACACACGGGCATCGTAGCTCGGACCAACGTGTCGAGCAAGCGACGTGAGGGGATGACCAGAGCCATCGCCGAAACCCAGATGCAGGAACGATGCAACACCGAGTGCCAACTCGTCATCGGGCAAGAACAGGCCCTGTGTTTCGGTGATCAGTCTGCTAAGACGCAACAGCGAAGGGCCGTGTCCGCAGACGACGAGCGCGCCGTGTGTCGCTTGGATGATGTCTACCAGCTCAATGAGTTCCTCTTGGCTTGCGAACTCCCCGAGACGGTCGTCGGTGGTAGGGTCCATACCATAGCAAAGCGCAAGTGGCGCGACGGTGCTTTGACAGCGCAGCGCAGGACTCGCGAGAATTACCAATCGCTTTGGATTTCCAATCAACCGGGCGATGACCTGTGCAACGTTGCTCGCCTGGTGAACTCCGGTGGCATCGAGGGTACGCTCGACATCGTCGCCATATCCGGCATTCGATCGAGCCTTGGCATGTCTGAGTAGTACTACCGCCACGAAAACCTCCTTGTCAACCGGGCCCGACTGCACACCAGTGAGCCGCCATCCGTGGGCATCACTCACTAGTGATGCTAATCGCTTTGTGTTACGGCGATGAAGCAGTTGGCAGTCTCCACGGCGTCACCGCGACAGCCACCAACCTTGCAGAAAGGTCTTTCGATCTTGACTACCACCGCTTTTGCGTTGAGACCCTGCAAGCCATCGTGCTCGTTTACATGGGAACCTCCCTCACGCCGCCCACTACAGAACGTTGGTCGACGAATATCAGTCGACAAGGCTAGTGAAGAGAAAAGGGCATCGGCTGGCCACCATAGGAACCACGGTTCTGACATGACCTCCCGGTTGCGCGTGTACGCTCGTTAATGGAGGGCGTAGATGGCAATCATGCTGGGGGACCTTACACGACTCGACTTTGAGACAAGCATCCGCGACCGGATACTTGTCATTCCGATTGGCTCGATCGAGCAACACGGTCCACACCTGCCTATCGGCACCGACGCCTTCATCACGTCCGCGTTGGTCGATGAGCTCATCCGACATCGAGACGACAAGATTATTTTGTCCCCACCGATCCCTATCTCTGCTTCAGACGAGCATGGCTCCTTTCAAGGCACGCTGTCGATGGGGACGAGTCTTCTCTCGGCAATGCTCAAGGCGATCACCAACAGCCATCATCACCACTCTCGCGTCCTGTTCGTCAGCGCCCATGGTGGCAACCTGTCCGCCTTCCTTGAGGCCAGCCAACCGTTCTGGATACCAAGAACCCACGTGTTGATCGAGGCCGCAGCCAACTGGGAGCTCCCAGCAGACGCCCTCGGCCTCTGGCAGCCCGATGTCCATGCCGGCAGAACCGAGACCTCTGTCATGCTAGCGCTTAGACCAGACTTGGTCCATCTCGAACAAGCATCATCGGGCTATCTGGGACCGCTCTCACAAGTCGGCAACATCTTGGCTAGCAGCGGCATCCAGGGTATCAGTGCAACCGGTGTCCTCGGAGATCCAGCTGGCGCCAATCGCGAGGAGGGGCTGGCAATCTTGGCCGCTCTCGCTGCCGATCTCATCCGCACCTTTGATCAGGTGAGCTCATGACCGACCATGGTCCCCTGGCCGTCATCACCGGAGGAGCCCGTGGGATCGGCTTAGCGACCGCGCACCAACTGGCATCCCAGGACTATCGGGTAGTCGTCATCGACGGCCCGACCTCTTCCACCATGCCCTATGCCCTCTCGGGTACGTCAGAACTCGAGGCAATCCACGATGAACGGATCACGCCGCGGTGCTGTGATGTGCGAGACCCCGATGCCCTAGCAGTGGTCGTCGAAGACGCTATCGCTACGTATGGACCGGTCCATGTCGCGATCGCCAGCGCCGGTGTCCTTGCTGGATCACCGTCATCCCTTGCCCTCGATCAAGGCCAGGCCCGCGAGATCTTTGACGTCAACTACTGGGGTGTGGTCCACCTCGCAGCCGCCACGATGCCGTCGCTGCGCAACACGCAAGGCTCCTTCATCGCAGTTTCGTCTGCCGCTGGCACGCGTGGCCTACCCCAACTTGGCCACTACTGTGGATCAAAGCACGCAATACACGGCTTCCTTGCGGCCCTCGCACGCGAGGAGCTCCCAAACGGCGTCCACATCAACGTCGTTGCCCCAGGTTCGACCGAGACCACGCTGCTTGAAGCGACGGCTCAGGTCTATGGCCTAGCGACCGCCGAGGCATTCCTCGCCCAGCAGCTCGATCCGAATCTGAACTCGCCACGCGATATCGCCCAGGTAATCGGCTTTCTCGTCACCACCTCAGCACAAGGAATCAACGCGGCCGTCATCAACGTCGACCGGGGCTTCATCGGCTAAGGCTCCATGAACACCGGAGCCCCAACCCGTCGGCGGCTGAGGCGTGAGATCGGAGGAGCCTGCTGCCTGAACCATCAGCCGACCGTGGACTCCCACTCGCGAATCGATTCGACCACGATCTGACCCAACTCCTCGAGTTGAGTCGGCTCGATAATCAGCGGTGGTGAAAAAGCGAGACCCTGACCAAGCACGCGGGTGATCAGGCCATTTTTTCGCGCAACACCCGCCAGCCGATCGGCCCCCGTGGGATCTTTGGCCCGCAGTTCGGGGTCGATCTCGATTGCCCCAAGCAAGCCGACACCCCCACGTACCTGGGAAATCGACGCAAATTGCTCCGCCGGTTTCAAGCTTGCTAGCAATTCACCTTCGAGCAACGCTCCGCGGGCGAGAATCCCCTCGTCCTCAAGAATGTGGCAGTTCGCAAGCCCAGCCGCCGTGCACGTTGGATGCCCACCGTAGGTCGGACCATGTCGAAACACCGGAGAATCCTGCCGAGCGAAGGGCGCAGCAACGTGTTTGGCGATGGCCACTCCGCCTAGAGGCAGATAGCCACTGGTCACTCCCTTGGCAAACGTGATGAGGTCTGGAGAGATCTCGAAGCGCTCGACCCCAAACCAACTCCCTAATCGACCAAAGCCACAGATCACCGAGTCGGCGATGAGCAGCACACCATGGCGGTCACAGATCTCTCGCAGCGAGGCGAAATAACCCGGTGGCGGAGGATATACTCCTCCCGCGCCAATCACCGGCTCTGCGATCACCGCCGCCACTCGATCGTCGCCTAAACGCACAATCTCGGCCTCGACAGCCTCAACATCATCGTAAGGTACCCGATAGGTATCAGGTACCAACTGGCCGAAGCCCTGGCGATTGGCCTCGATACCCCCCACCGACGTGCCGAAGCCCCACGTGCCATGGTAGCCATTGACTCTTGAGATGATGGCGGTACGCTCCGGATGACCGAGTTCAAAATGGTACCTTCGGGCGAGCTTGGTTGCGGTCTCGACGGCATCGCCTCCACCCTGGACGAAGAAGATTTGTGCGCTATCCATCGGCGCGCGCTCGGATAGAAAACTCGCCAGCTCTTCGGCTGGCCGATTCGAAAAATTACCAAAGGTCGAATAGCCAGCGAGCTTCTTGGCCTGGGCGGCGATCGCCTCAGCGATCTCGATCCGTCCATGCCCAACGTTAGCGTACCAGAGCGCAGCGGTTCCATCGAGGTAGCGTCGACCGTCCTCGTCGAATACGTAAACTCCTTCGGCATGATCAAAGACCACCGCCGCATTACTCGCCTGATAGAGCTGCCCAAATGGATGCCAAAAGTTGCTCATGCTTCCTCCTTCGAGCCCCGATGACCTCGTCCCCTGGCGCGGTTCGCGGGAGCCTCGATCTCTAGGAGTCTAGAACCCCACCCAGTTGCACCCTGTTTCGGCCCCGTGCCTTTGCATCGTAGAGCGCCGAATCCGCAATTCGAAGCAACTCTTCAACGAGTCCTCGCGGGGAGAATCGCCGTACGTTCGCTGAGGCAACTCCAACACCGATCGAGGCGGTTATTGGACTATCGATGTCAGGGACCGAGACCGACGCGAGCACCATGCGAAGTGACTCTGCGAGGCTCAATGCTTGGATCTGGTCGACGCCGGTCAACAACACCACAAACTCCTCCCCACCAAAACGTGCCACCACGTCCTGGGTGCGCAGCCGGTTCTGAATGCAGGCCGCTGCCTCCTTGATCACCAGATCACCGGCCGGATGACCATACCGGTCGTTGACACTTTTGAAATGATCGAGATCGATAAACATGGCCGCCACCTGAAAGCCGTTCGCGCGAGCGTTCACGACCAGACGTTCGGCAAGCGACCAAAAACTGCGTCGATTCATCAAGCCCGTCAACGGATCGGTCTCGGCCAACTCACGCAAGCGGTCATACTGGGTCATCTGCGCCACGGCGATGCCCGCCTGATCGGCAAAGAACTCCAGTGCTTGCACCTGCTCAAGATCCGGGTAACGACCATCGACCGGCTCATCAGCCGATATCAACCCAAGCAACTGCCCGGACTCGATAATTGGAATGGTGAGCGAGTCCTGAGGATCCCAACCTGATCCCTGCGCCACACGGTCAGGGACCGACAACTGTTGACCCAGGCCACTTGGGAGCGGATACTTCCGGTGTTCGAAGAGGTACGAGCGCGACAACCGCATCTGAGGCTGCATGATCTCGGCATATCGGCTCAACTCGATCGGACCATTCTCGTACATGCGCAGGCACTCTTCGGGCTCGATTCCTGAGGTCACGCGCAGCTCGAAGTCATCATCGTTTCGTAGGTAGATCGCCGCGCGTCGAAACCCGCCGGCCGAGGTAACCGCATCTGCGGTCGTCTGGAGAATCTCCTCGAGCTGTCCTGCGCGCTGGACATCGTTGCTCGCCCTGAACAGCTCGCTGAGGCGTTCGCGTTGGGCTGTCAAGATACGTAGCTGCGCGTCAGCATAACTACGGTTCTCATGCAGCTGAATTGCGAGCGAGGCAAAATGGGCCAACGTGGCGATCAGCATCGCCCGTTCGGTCGTGGGCACCTCGCCATCCAGAGGGTCATCAGGAAAGACGACCCCAAAGACCTCCGCGGGAGGTCGATACAGCGGTGCGATCAACAATGAACGCGGATGCCAAACGCCCGATAAGCTCGACGGCTGGGTCGCCACCACGGTACCTCTGCGCTCCATCTCGGCAAGGAGCGGCTCCGTGCCGTCCACCCAGTAGATATCGCCAATACGAGTACCGATCGCTAGCAGCTGCTCCATCTCGTCGAATGGCATCGAATAGTTGCGGAAATCATCGAGGTCGAGATCGCCCTGGATGCTGGTCATGGCCTTGATTCTGAAGTGCCCATCGCCGTCGAGGATTGCGATAGAGGTCGAGCCAAACCCCAGAACTTCGCAACACGTTTTGGTAATCGTGGACAGGAGTTCATTGCGATCGGTGATCACACTCAGATCGCGTGCAACACTGAGAACCCCCAGGAGTCTCGCCTCGAGATCGGGGGGGTCACCTTTCACTACGTACATTTTTCACCAAGTCCCTCGGCATATGATCGGGCAACTTCGCGCTCGGCTTGAGTGTAACCTACCACCATTAGGTTGCGGCCCAGCAGTACCAGCGATGCGGCATTGGTATCGAATCGTTGCCATGAATCCCCCAGCATCACGCATTAGCGCGTTTGGGTCGATATCTTGGACAAGAGGCGGACAGGGCTAGTGCGAGGCCGCGAGTGATCGAGTGCGCGACGCGGTGCCCCGGGGGTAACGATATTGCTCGTCACCCCCAACACACACGAGGGATCGGCACCACGCAGCGAACTCCCAGTGAAGAACTTCGCCGCTAGGCAGCCCCCATGACAACGTTCGTAGGCGTCACAATCCTGGCACCCACTCGCCGGGGACTGTGCCCGCAGCTGGCGAAAGAGGGGGGCATCTCGCCAGATCGCTGCGAATCCCTCGCGGGTGACCGAGCCTGCCCGAAACTCGGGGTGGATCGTGAACGGACAGGCATACACATCTCCAATAGGATCGATGAGACAGACAACCCTGCCGGCACCACAGAAGTTCAATCCAGGCAACGACTCGCCAAGAGGATTGAGGTGGAAAAACGAATCGGCGGTTTGAATCTCGGGGTGTGCACGCAGATACCCATAGAGAAACCGCTGTTGGGCATCGTCGAGGGCGAGTTCATCGTAGCAATCCTGTGCCCTCCCTGATGGCCGCAACCGCGTGAGGCGGAGTCGTGCGTGGTAGCGATCGGCGAGCACACGAAGTTCATCGAGGTGATCGATCGAACGCTTCGTCACAACGACCGAGATCTTGGTGCCCTCAACCTGAGCATCGGCCAGGTTACTCAGCGCAGCAAGAGCGCGTCGAAAACTACCGGGCCCTCGAATGGCATCGTTATCCTCGGCGCTGGCGCCATCGAGTGAAACCTGAACATCGCAGTAGCTAAGCCCGGCAATACGCTTGGCGGCAGTTCGCGTTAATCGAGTGCCGTTCGTCGAGAATTTCACCCCGATGCCGAGTGCATCCGCATACTCAAGAATGTCAAAGAAGTCGGGATGCAACATCGGCTCGCCACCGCCAATGTTGAGATAGAACACGTCCATGGCCCGCAACTCATCCAGCAGGCGCTGACACGCTGTGAGATCGAGTTCTCGCTCGTCGCGAACCCCGGAGGCGGAGAGACAGTGGCGACACGACAAGTTACACGCCCACGTCAGCTCCCACGTCAAACACAATGGTGATGACAGACCCTCGATCAAATGCTCTCTGATACTCATCGCCCGCTCGCCCCCTCCAACTATCTAGAACTCGCCGTTGTTTACCACGCGCAACGCATCATCGCCTACCCCACAGACCTCAACGAGGTCTTGGTGCACCAGCTCATCAAGCAGGTGCTCAAGCCGCCCATGGCCTAGTCCAAGCGGTGCAAGTTCGTCACAGGCACGATCGTTACCGCGCAACAATGCAGCGACAGCCACGACCTCCCGAGCGTTGATCAAGACCAAACGCTGCGAACGATTGTCGTAGGCGATGGCCCCAAATCGCTCGCCTCGAACCTGGACGGCGGATGGCCAACGAAGATACTGGTGACACCGGCCGCTGGCGCTCACGCTGGATCCGTCTATGCACATAACTCACTCCACAGCTCACCGGCTAAGGGGACACCAGCCACGGCAGGGTCCACCCACATGGTTTCCTGGCTGAGCCAGCTTCGGGGTCCGGTCGTGAATTGTAGCCTAAGAGGTGCTCGACCCACACTTGTGACGACATGCAAACAACACGCCCTCGTAGCGACCGTCGCTCGTGGGGAACGGATCATCGACAACGATGGTGGAGCACTTTTGCTCCACCGTCGCCAACTCAGCTCAATAGACGCCACAGATGCCGTCGATATCGATCACCTCGACAAGGATGTCGGGTTCGCTTTCGCTAAGACCAGCTGATGCGCCTATCGTGGCTCCAGCTCCAGCGACATCCTCAGCAGGCTCGTCTCCGTCGGAAAGGTTGGCCCTCCCAGGAACGACGGCTGGATCGACGGAATCGAATTGTCCTACTCCTTCACGGTCCCCCGGCTTCGGACACAACCGCTGGTTCTTGCCCACTGGTTCGCTCTGACCCAATTGTTGGAGTTCGCCTGACGCTTCACCCATTGCACACCTCCCTACCTCTCTCGAGTGTACTATCTTGTCGACACCATCCCCGAGAGCTCTTCGCCGTGACACTAGAGCCATGACACTAGAGCCATCACCTCATCGCCCTTACCCCAGCGCGAAGGCCAGATCTCGACGGTGCTATCGGAGCCGCGACACCCACCTGGCCCGGAGGTGCCATTGGCTTGAGCTAGTACCATCAAGTCTCACACAACAACCGACACCACAGTGGTCATGCAAATGTCCGAGACGCACTTCGGAGTGCAGCCAGGGCCGTCACGTCAGCCTGAATCGCACTGCGCTGCAGGTAGAACCGCAGTGCTCGAAGGCCCCCGAGCTCTTCACCCCCACCCGCTCGTCCCGGACCACCATGAATCCCCTGGGGCATAACGACTCCATGTCCTGGATTGTCGCTGGCCGTCCTCTGATTCAGCTGTGCCACCCGTCCATGGAGCGATCCGATGGCGAGTGCAGCCTGAACAAAGGCGGCATCGTCGTCGCTCACGATCGTGGCCACCAACGATCCTCGGCCTCGTCGCACCAGTTCAATCCCATCGGCGAGGTCGGAATACCCCATTATCGCTACGCAAGGGCCAAAAACCTCAAGTTCGTGTACCAGTCGCGCCGCCAACGGATCGCCGATCTCGATAACCGTCGGTGGGACCACTGCCGCCACCTTTGGGTCGACATCGATAAACGCTACGCCGGAGGGGCCAGGGAGTAAGCTTTTACCTTCTTGGGCCAAAAGTGCCGCTCCCGCTTGGACCGATTCCTGCTGGGCTCGTGACACCAATGGGCCCATGTCAACCTCAGGGTTACGCGCATCTCCCACCTTCAATGCCCCAAGACGCGCCACAAGCTGATCACGTACCGGGCCAAGCAGGTGATTTGGAACGATGACCCGACGGATTGCCGTGCACTTTTGACCTGCCTTGATCATCATCTCGGTGACAACCGCCTCCACGAGGCAATCAACCGAGGCAGAGTCGACGCTGACGTCAGGTAACGCAAGGATCGCATTCAGAGAGTCCGCCTCTGCGTTGAATCGGGTCGCGCGCGAGATCAGTTGACGACTCGCACGTAGCTGATTCGAGGTTTCTGCTGATCCGGTGAAAGCAAAGGTATCTTCTTCTTCAACCAAGTCCACCAGCTCACGCCCTCCGGCGGTCACCAGTGAGAGGACCCCCTCTGGGATGAGGTTGGCCTCATAAAGGTCACGCACCATGAGATAGGCAACAAGGGCAGTCTGTGTCGCTGGCTTGGCGAGCGACGGCATCCCCGCAAGCGTGGCGGTCGCGACCTTTTCAAACATGCCCCAGGCAGGGAAGTTGAATGCGTTGATTCCTATCGCGAGCCCACGCCGCGACGTGAGGACGTGCGCAACGCGGAATGTCTCGGAGCGGGTCATCGCCACATCATCAGGTTCGCACAGATAGTAGCAATCCCCTAACTCGCGACCGAGCCCCCCGTAGTACCGAAGTACGGCGATGGCACCATCGATATCGAAAACGGCATCACGCTTATTGGCCCCCATATTGGTGAGGACGGCATCGTAATAGCTCGGGCGTCCCTCCTTCAGCTTGTCGGCAAAGCGCTCCAGTAGCTCGCCACGCTCGGCAAAGGTCATCGATCGAAGCTGGGCACCGCCAACCCTCCGGGCCCACGCAATCGGCTCCGACAGATCGATACCGTCAGCAGAGGTTGATGCAATGGCCGCTGCCGTCGTTGGATCGCGCAGAATCGTTCCTTCGCCCTGACCATCAACCCACGATCCGGCCAAAAGGTGTCCTAATCTCAGCAACGTGTCAACCTCCTTATCGAAGTGGTCCAAACGGACCAAGGTATAGGCTAGCCCCCTAGACCAACCATACCCAAGTCAAAGGTCATCGACCCCGAGACCCAACAACAGCGCCGATCTCAGCGGCTACCTCCAGGAGCTGGGCCTCGCGACGATCCACAGCCACGAGCTGTAGTGCAAAAGGAACCTGGCCACCAGAACCTTGGCCCTGAAGGCCAGGTGGGCCAGCGTTAACTGGGATCGTCAAGGCGGGAAAGCCGAGGTAGTTGAAGGGCAACGTCAGTCGATTCAGGGAACCGACATCGAAGGCACCTCGGTGTGGAACTCCACCGGCAATCGTCGGCAACGCAAGTATCCCCTCCCCCATATCCAGGAGCGCAAGCCATTCGTCGCGGGCCACCGCCCTGCGTTCACAGGCACCGCGATAGGAGTCAGCACTAATCTCACTGGCTGAGCGTAAACGGGTGACCCCACGAGGATCGAGACGATGGGCCTCATCGAGGTAACCGCCCAATTGCATCAAGGCCTCATACAATAACACCGTTGTCCCGTCATGGAATAAACGGTCGATACCTGAGCCGGGCAGCGTCTCGACAGACAGATCGATACGAGCCACAATCTCCCCGACCACCGCATCAAAACGGGAATCTCCCGATGGCACCTGCGCGATCCAGGTTGCCTGCTGCCCCTCGAGCACACCACCAATGCCTCGAAAGCCAGCCGCGAGATCACCTAAATTGTTCGCGAGCACGCCGATCGTGTCGAGGCTCGGAGCAAGGGGGGCGCACCCTTGGTCGTCGATGACGCCATGCGTGGGCTTTAATCCAAAGACCCCACAACAGGCGGCAGGGATGCGTACCGAGCCTCCAGTATCGGTCCCGACGCCGACCTCCGCCTCCCCCAACGCAACAGCGACCGCTGACCCGGAGGACGAACCGCCCGGGATCAAGTCAGACGAGCAGGGGTTCGTCGGCGTACCAAACCAAGGATTGACGCCATGGGTTCCAAAGGCGAATTCGACCAGATTGGCCTTCCCACGTACGTGTGCTCCACTGGCTCTGAGACGAGCGACGGCCGAGCTGTCGCGAAGTGCAGGCTGAGCTCGGTGTGCAACGAGGCGAGAACCACATGACGTCACCGAACCCTCGATATCGAGCAGATCCTTAATCACCACGTTGAGGGACCCAGGCTGATAGGTCGCCACCTCCCCTATCATCCACGGGTTCCTCACGATAGATCAGCCTGTTCAGTGGAGACCCCAGAAACGTTGCCCACCGATGCTACATGCGTCGCCGAGGCCGGCGATCCCTGCAGGTAGGTAGCGAGGAAGGCCAGCGATGTTCGCAACACCGTGGCCTCATAGGCGTTCGTCTGCGTGTACGCCTCAAGATGATCCGCCCCGAGCAGCTGGAGATAGATCTTTGGGCTAGGTGCCTGGTCGTAGATCGTGGTTGAGAGCTGGGGTGGGTTCACGGTGTCAGCGGTGCCCTGGACCACCATCAACGGCATCGGAGGCGAGGGGAAGTACTGGCCACCATAGGGGGAGAACTCGGCACCAGAGAGGACGATGGCTGCCTTCACGGCACTGTCTCGACAACAGGTGTTGTCGGTGAAGGCGAGCGTGGTATCCCCTCCATCGCTTTGTCCTGCTGCCGCGATCTCATTCATATCGACCAGCGTCGAGATCGGAGTCGAGGGGTTACCATTGAGCAGACCCACCTCAGCGATCGCAGCACGCATGTCACCAGGCTGATTCAACATGTCGGACTCAAACTCGTCTGAGAGCTCGGTATCGGCCAAGTTGACGCCGTAGTGGGTGATCGCCCAGGCTGACGAGAGTGGGAATCGAGGAGCGGCAACCACGTAGCCTTTGCGCACCCAACCGCTGATCAGCGGGAGATAGTTCGACGGATCCACGTCAAAACCAGCTGCAAACACGATCAGGGGATACGGAGCATCCGTGGTTGCTGGCGCACCGTTGAGCGCCGGTGTCCCCGAAGTGACGGCCGTTGACGGGTAGTAGACATGCAAGAGATAGCTACGGGTACTGCAGGCGCCAGTGGACGGTATGCAAAGGACTCGACCCTCCTCCGTCACGGTCGTGGAGTACTCGCCAACACCACGAATGGTTGAACCACGGGTTTGGGTCTCACTCGGAAACGGCGGCACGGTCTCGGAGGGTGGACCAGGCACTGTGGTCGCAGTCGGCACCGTCGATCGCGACGTTACCGCGCTATTGCCGTTCGCGATCAAGAGCGCAGCAACCAAAACAACGGCCGCGCCGATGCTAGCGACGACAACCGTGAGACGAGAGGGTCTATGCAACGACATGAGGAATGAACGATACTCCCTTCTCTACCTGAGCGATCTGCGCTACGTATCGGGCGTAGGCTCCGCCGTCAAAGCTCGCTCGCACGAACGTATTGACGATACTGAGGCCCTCATCATCGTCAACGAGCAGGGCTCCGAGCACCGCTACGTTGGCATCAAAGCGAGCACGCCCAATCCTAGCCGAGGCCTCATCAACACACAGTGTGGCACGCACCCCCGGCACCTTGTTGGCCACAATCAGCCCACCATGTCCCGATTCATCGATCACCACTCCATAGGCCGCTGCTCCTCTGGCAACAGCTTGGGCGACGGGCTCACAAAACAACGGGTAGTCGACCGGATCGGGAGAGCTGGTCCCAAAATCCAGCACCACGGCACCTTGATCCGACAGATCGTCACTGATTCGCCTCTTGAGTCGGTAACCAGCGTGATCACTGCCGATGGCGATGACGACCGTGTTGAGCGCTGTTGTCACAGATAGTTGCCCGGTTGCTGGGTGGCCTGGGGCAACCCACGGTTTCGAAGCTCCTGGAGTTGGGTCCGCGAGTCCATCTGTTGGGCCATCAGTGTCGCCTGGATGCCATGAAACAGACCCTCGAGCCAACCGACCAGCTGTGCTTGGGCAATCCGCAGCTCGGACTCCGAGGGCACCTCTCCACCGTGAAAAGCTGGTGCGAATCCGCGTAGCTCTTCAGTTAAGTCCTCCGACATCACGCCTCCTAACTCAGCGACGGAGGTGTCGTAGATTTCAGCAAGGCGAGTGCGCGAATTGACATCGAGAGGAGCCGCCTTGACCTCCTCGAGGAGCGCACGAATCATGGAACCGATCCGTAGCACCTTGGCCGGCGACATCACCAGCTCGGAGTGTGTCTCTTTGTCATCTACTTCGGCTCCACCATCGGAGGACAGCACTTGCGATCCATCATGTACCTCTGACATCTGTATCCTTTCGATCTGGGGTGCCAGCATGCGCGAGAGTGGCACGCGACCTGTATTGACAGCCTACCTGACAAAGGTGAGGATTGGAATGATCATCTCAGCAGCGGTTAAACCGCCGTGTCGACAGACGAGTTGGAGCGCACCAGTGTCATCAGGATCAAAGAAGCTGACTGGCTCGGTCGGGATCAGCGCCACATCCCCAACGCGCGCCTGGACCCCCCGAGTCGGCGTTCCCCCAAAGATCCCCTGCGCCAAGACCTCTGATCGCACCATGACCTTGGCGACATCGCCATAATAGGCCGACGCCATCTCGGCGACTCGTTCAGTCGCACCCGGGTGACAATGCAGCCATCGGAAACGGCCCTCACCCGACAACGACTTGACCAGCGCCATCACATTCTCATCGATCCGTAGAGGAGACGAAGGGACCTCTACCTGGCCATGATCGGCGGTGATTATTAAAGCCGTCCCGGCAGGTAGCTCATCGAGCAACATTCCTACAAGGACATCAACCATCCGCAGCTCACGCTCGTACGGCTCACCGAGACCAAACTCGTGGGCAACCGTATCGATACCGTCATAGTAAGCAAAGATAAGCCTCTCTCCATCAGCAATGCTCCCAAGCACCTTCGACACCAGGCTGGACATCGTATGCCAATATCTAAGTCGGCCACCGCGCAAGTGCACCTGCGTAAAACCCGTCTTCGCGAACAGATACTTGGTCACCACCACAGGAGTCTCGCCACAGAAAGGAGGAACTGGTTGAAAATCCATCGGCAACGGTGGCGCAACATCATAGGCCGATGAGCTCCATCGCAGGGTGTTTAAGATCGCATGGGTCCCAAGCCGGACTCGATACCCAAGCACGCCATGCTCGGCTGGTGTCGCCCCGGTGGTCAGCGACGTTAGTGCGGTCGCCGTAGTGGTCGGTCCCACAGAGTAGCCGCGCTGCACAACGCCACGTCGCAAGTTCCTCAACTCGCCAAGCCGTGGTTCAAGCTGGAAGAATCCCAAACCGTCGAGCGCAAGCACCACCACACGGTCAACCCCGTCAAGACTTGCACCGAAGAACGCACTAGCGGCATCGTTCCTGCCGCGCACGACATCGACTACCGTGGGCATCAGGGTAGCAAGACCAGGTGAGGTGTAGTCGGGTAGCACAAATGTGTCCGTTGGATTAATCGCATCCAGTGTTGTGCCCATGAATCCTCTCTCACGCACAAGGCTAACCTACTTTAGCATGGGGGCTGTCAGGTTATCGATTCCAGGAACCGGCTACGCTGACAATGGTGAAGGTGTCAACGCGCGGAGACTACGCATCGAGGGCGCTGCTCTCGCTTGCCCTACACCAAGGTTCTGACCGACCGACCTCGGTAGCCGAACTCTCTCGACGCACCGGGTTGCCACAGCCCTACTTGGAACAGATTCTCTTGACACTCAAGGGCGCGGGCCTGGTGCTATCGCGCCGAGGAGCGAGCGGCGGCTATGTCCTCTCACGAGATCCGTCGCAGATCACCCTGGCCCAAATCGTCGCTGCGGTCGATGGTCCACTGACCATGGGAGACTTTGGAGCACCACACGAAAATGGTGCCTGCGATCACGAGGGCCAGTGCGTTCTCCGTGACGTCTGGGCCCAGGTTGGCAACCACATGCGTGAGCACCTGCGCTCGTACACCTTGGCCGATATGGTCGACCGTGCTCGCGGCATGACCCCGGATACGACCCAAGCGGCGGGGTGCTGATGCCAACCGACCGATACCCCACCAACTGGGAATCGGACACGATCCTCTCCGACGGTCGCACCGTCCACCTGCGTCCGATTGCACCAAGCGACGCTGACGGCATCCTTGAACTCCACGCACGGCTCTCGCCTGCCACGGTGTATTACCGCTTCTTTACGCCAATGCCCCAACTCAGCGAAGCTATGCTCAAGCGCTTTGTCAACGTCGACTATCAAGATCGAATGGCGTTTGTGGCGGAGTATCGTGGCCACCTGATTGCTGTCGCACGATACGATCGCATCCCAGGGAACCCGGTCGCGGAGGTCGCATTCTTGGTCGACGACGCGCACCAAGGACGAGGGCTGGGCTCCATCATGCTCGAACAGCTGGCCGCGTTCGCGAAGACCAATGGTATCACGCGCTTTGTCGCCGACACCTTGGCGGACAATACCCGCATGCTCAAGGTGTTTCGTGATGCCGGTTACCAACTGATTCGCCACCAAGAGGAGGGGGTGGTGCAAGTTCGCTTCGACCTGACCCCAACCCAACAATCACGTGACGCGATGGCCGCCCGTGAGCACCGTGCTACCGCACGATCGATCGAGGCCATCTTGCGGCCGTCGTCGGTGGCGCTTGTTGGTGCAAGTCGCGTTGCTGGCAGCGTTGGTGATCTCGTCTTCGCCAACCTCCTCGCTGGCAACTTTTCCGGCACCATCTATCCGGTCAACAGCGAGGCAACCGCAATCCGCGGCGTCCGTGCCTACCCAACGCTATCGTCGTTGCCAGAGCCAGTCGACCTCGTCATCATCGCGGTGAACGCCTCCGAGGTCCCCAGCGTCTTAGAGGAGGCCATTACCGTAAGCGCCAAGGGCGTCGTGATCATCTCCGCTGGCTTCTCGGATACCTCTCGAGAAGGCGCCGAGGCTGAGCGTCAATTGGTGGCACTAGCCCGTCGCAACGGTGTCAGAGTGATCGGCCCGAACTCGATGGGGCTTGCGACGCCCGGCCTTGGACTTCAGGCGACGCTTGCGCCGATCAACATCGGTCACGGCGGAGCCGGTGTGCACGCCCAATCCGGACCCTTGTCACTAGCAATCCTTGCCGAACTTCAACGCGCCGAGATTGGAGTCTCTGGCTTTGTCAGCTCCGGCAACAAAGCAGACATCTCCGGCAATGACTTGCTTGCTTACTGGGAGGATGACGCGATCACCAAGGTCGTTCTCCTCTATATGGAGGGCTTTGGCAATCCACGAAGCTTCGCCCGCATCGCTCGACGTGTCTCGCTCAACAAGCCGGTTCTTGCCGTGAAGTCTCGCCGACGACGCGAAGCGAGTGGTCCCCTCACATTCGGGAAGCTCGACGACGATCGCGCCGTCGAAGCACTCATGCGCCAAACCGGTGTGGTTCGCCTCGACACCCTGGAACAACTCATCCAGCTAGCTCGGGCATTCCTCGATCAACCACTCCCTCCTGGCAACCGCGTTGCGATCTTGACAAACACGGGCGGCACCGGACCCTTAGTGGCCGACGCGCTCGAACCCGCCGGCCTCGAGCTGGCGACCCTAACAACATCTGCAACGGTAGCTGAGGGGATGAACCCCATCGAGCTACTTCCTTCGGCGCCACCCGAGCAGTGGGGGAACTGTCTTCGCGCTGTCCTTGATGATCCAGAGGTCGACGCCGTCATCGTCTGTTATATCCCGACGGTCGTCGGAAGCACGGAAGAACCACGAACCCTGGCGCCGCCAACCGCGCGCGGGCTCAGTGGGAGCCCCAACCCTGCACTCGACGCAGCCGCACAAGTTGCCGATGCGATCGCTCAAGCCAGCGCCGAACAAACCAGCAAACCAGTGCTGGCCAACTTCCTTGCATTGCCTGGTGTTCCAGATGCCTTGTCCGGCTACGGACATCGCATCCCGTCCTACTCATTCCCTGAGAGCGCGGCGATGGTGCTTGGACGAATGGCAGAATATGCACGATGGACTACTCGCCCCATCGGAGCCCCACTGACCCTTGATATACTCTCAATGCCGGACAGTCTCGCGGTCCACGAGGACACCGACCGTCATCTGATTGCGGGTGAAGAGGCAAAGGCGATGGTTGAAGCACTCGGCTTCCCAGTCACTCCAGCCCCAGGGGTTCGTCGCGAAGAGATCGAAGGGCGCACGGCGCTCTTTCGGATCGAGCTCATCCACGACGGACGGTTTGGACCATTCCTACGCGGCAGTCTCTCCGGCGTAGCGTTCGATCTCTTTGGCGCTGCAACGGTGCATGCCCTGCCACAGACTGACGATGATGTGCTTGACTTCATCGACGCGATACCGGGTATCACCATCACTGACGGATATGCGAAGCTGCCACCCACTGACCGAACGCTCCTCATCTCGCTGGTTACCAGACTGGTCGCGGTCGCCGAGCAGATGTATTCAATCCATGCACTCCTACTCGATCCAATATCGCTGACATCGAAGGGCATGTACGTTCGAGGTGCCCGACTGCTCACACGAAACACACCGCTCGACCCGCAAATGGTCACCAGGAGCCTACGCACACCTGGCATGGTTCACCAGTCAGACTGAGCACCTCGTCGCGATCCGAAATCATCCCCCGCTGAGGGTCCAGCTCGTGACCTGCCAACAAAGTGCGCAACGGGAACGGGACCACCCTGTGCCCGAAACCGAAGATACGGTGACCCATTACAGAGACGCCACCATCGAACTTGTGCGGCCACACACCCGGTCGCCTACGGGCCCTCGCCGAGAACCCTTAACCCAGCGAAGCCCGTAGAGACCCGGGGCTAACTACTTAGAGAGCATGTCCTCGATGGCACCGACCAGCGCCGGATCCTCCGGGGTCACCAACGGTCGAAAGCGGGTGATCGTAGCGCCGTCACGAGATACGAGAAACTTCTCGAAGTTCCACTGAATATCTCCAGCCTCTCCTTCAGCATCAGATACCTTCGTCAGCTCCTGATAGAGAGGATGGCGACCGTCTCCATTGACCTCGAGCTTTTCAAACAACGGGAAATCGACACCGTAGGTAGTAGAGCAGAAGGTGGCGATCTCCTCAGCCGACCCTGGTTCTTGCTCACCAAACTGGTTACATGGGAAGCCAAGAACACTGAATCCTTGATCTTGATATTTGCGATGGAGCGCTACCAAGCCTTCATACTGTGGAGTAAGACCACACTTTGAGGCAACATTGACGAGCAGCAACACGTCACCTCGATGCTGACCCAACGACTCAGGGGTACCATCAAGACGCTTCATCTCAAGATCGTATGGAAACACTATTACCTCCTCTATAGGACTAGTAAGAACAACTCGACTTGGCAACTGATTAGTCCCGAAGCTAGACATTTTCTCAGTTTCAGCCATCCCCACCCATGGCAGAACCGACGAATCTGCATATCCATCGTATGACGACAGGGGTACGTTCCTTAGGTGCGTACCTATTGTCTGAGTCGTCATTGTGAGCGTTCACCACGGTGGACGGCCCCTTGAGCGTGGTCCACTTCGTTTGTGAGAAGACCACCTACAGTTTACTTGCCGCGCTCCTATGCTGCCCGAGATCTGAAGTAGTTCTCAGCGTAGAATCCCCGATGTTTGCTTGACCGAGTGAGAACCATTCTCTGGGTCGTCACATCAAGGGCCAAGAACTCATGAGGGCTCAGGTAGCCGAGGGAACTATGTGCTCGGATGCGGTTGTAGTCATGACGATAGTTATTAGTCAAGAGT